>Ga0209914_1003503_pt1 | contig 10899 bp, 10 predicted proteins | sample ThiBiot_500_plan_FD_183949 | JGI IMG/M metagenome (GOLD analysis project Ga0209914, IMG submission 183949) | Wastewater bioreactor microbial communities from Cape Town, South Africa - Thiocy_cont_500_plan (SPAdes) | ecosystem: Engineered > Bioreactor > Thiocyanate-remediating > Anaerobic-Aerobic...
ATAACAAATAAAAATGAAATTTTGTTTGACAATGTTTAGATGATAGATAAGTAACTTGTTCAGTTGAATGAATCATTCGTTCTTGACTATTATCAATTAATGAAATAATAATAATAAATGGTATTTGTATAGAATCAGATGATGCACGAAATTGTAATGTTAAACTAATACGTTGATTTTGATATTGACATTGTGAACCATAATAACTTGGCGGACAAAGACAAATATTTCTTGTTCGATTCTTTTCTTTATCTAAATAAATAATTAAGTCCAATCCGCGATGACATCGTTGATGATATAATTCACCCAGTAATAGTTCGAATTCACCAGTTTTGTCAAAATTTTCTATTTTCGTTGATTGTTCATCGGTAAAATTCATTTGTTGATCAAGTGTAAAATATTTTTTCTCTCGATATTTTAGATTTGTATATTGTTTACAAATGAATTGAGCAAACTCTGAACAATTTGATTGATTGTAAGTATTCATGGGTGTTTTCAGAATATAATCATTATCATTTAATCGACATACTTTTTCATAATCATTTGTTAAACAGAATGATTCAGATTGACATAATAAATATGCAGGAATACACCTTCGTCTATTATTATTCTGACAACAAAATGGATCAGGCTTGAAGTCCGTAAGATGTTTGTGGCAGTAACTTGGCTCATCAAAAGCACCAACACAATCGATAATGCCATTATTTATTTTGTCCGAAGGTAAACATATGAACTGATGGGTATTTTGTGAAATACATAGGTGATGATTTGAAGGACAAATCATTGGTGGTGATCGATCACAGTTGAGTTCATCTAAACCCTTATCAATATCAAAATAACCATCGCAATGATTATAAATATGAACCGATGGCCAATGCTCACAATTTGCTTCATCCAAAGTAATTCCATCACGTCCACCAGCTGCAGGATTTCTTATGTCTTTACTTTTATCGCATATTTGTTGAAATAAAGATGTGTAACTTTGATCGAAAATTGTTCCATCTTCATCATCACAATGTTGATCAATAAATTCAAATGGGCAATCACATTTTCCATCATTAACATCACTTGCAGGGATACAAATCAAATAAGAAGATGCGCAGAGAAAATCATTTTTGCTATTATTTTGTGAACACTCGAAACCATTGGAATCATACTTTTCATCATCTTGATAAAGACAATCATAAATCAAATCTTTTACTCGACGATTTGGAATTATTTTTGGCCAATTTTCACATTCATATAAATTTGAATTTGTATAAATAGATAAATTACTTTTGAGACTAACTGAATTTTCATTTAGCCATTTGAGTAATTCATAGAAATAAATTTCTGACCAATGATAGTTCTCAATATATCCACTTAATATTGAATATGTATCATTAAAACAAGTTTGATTATTTAATGAATAAAAATTCATATATCTGTCATCCACATGAAGTTGTTGATGATCAAAACAAATAAATTTTATCAGAGGTTTATAATCCCAATCACTAAATGTTACATGATTTTTATCGACAACTAAATTCACATGACGATATAAAAATGGAATAGCTGATAGATAAATCAAATCTGGACATTGTGTTTTTAATAATTTATTGCAAAAACCATCAAGACAAACTAATTTACATATAGGAGAATCATTGATTGGTATGTAAACGATACATTTCAATGCTGTCCAACATTCTTCAGATAATGAATTAGGTTTAACAGAAAACATAGAGTATGAAATGAGTTTTTGTCGATTTTTTACACATGAGCTTGTCCAAGTATCGAACCATTTATAATTCGTCTCGACAAAATTAACACATGAAACATCTTCGACCATAAATATTGGTTCTTCAACGAGTTGAATTCCCGATCTAAAAATACGATGATTAGCAAGACTTTCGTCTGATTGATCAATACAGTCGAAACTAAATTCGTGTTCATCTTTGAACATGTTTGGTATACATTGCCCATTATGACATTGATATTGATTTATGTCACATCGATCAACAATTTCAAGTTGCCAGCAATCTTCTTCATCTAAACCTTCATCGAAACAGTCAATTTTTCCATCGCATATTTCTGTCCAGTCAAGACATGCTGGATTAAATCCTCGATTACATTTTAAATGTTCATAACATGTAAATAACATTGGTTCATATAGATTCATATAGTAATATTCTTCAATCATTTTCACTAATGATGATTTAGAATAATTTAAATCTTTGAAAATATATTGACATTCAGAACCAAAATAGGGTAAAGTACAATTGTAAAATGTTTCGTTTTCTAAGAGAGATTGTGGATCATTTAAATAGAATTGATATTGTTCAATAAGATCAATAGTTGCTGACCATTGATATAAATGTTCGGCGGTAATATTTTTTTCTTTTAATTCATTAAACGAGTAGATTGGATCTATTTGATTTGGTTTTATATGAAATTTTGATGGTAATTCACTCAAACAAAAAGGTAGAATTTGACGTTCATCATATACTTTCAGATATGCAACTGGAATATAAAGACAATTGTGTTGAAAATTGATTTGAACTTGAGAATCAATCAGATATAAAAACATAATCATGTTCACGAGAGTTGTTTGAAACAACATTTTTTTTTGTTGCTGTATCAAATAGAAAATATATACGGCGTTTATATAGCTGTTTCTGTTTTATTAAGATAAATTAAAAGAAATAACGTAAAAAAAGAAAAATCATGAAATCTGTTTCTATTTTCTATGATAAAAGTGTTCAAACAGAACAGGTGTCATATCAACATTATGCATCTGTATTTTTATTTAATAAAAATAGGAACTACTATTGGTATTTAAATTCTTTTGTAATATTTTCATAATTACTCTTTGAATCGAAATAATGACATCAATACAAGAAAGAGGCATACAATCTGAAAGAATTCATGATCCTTCTGGAATCAATCTAACTGATCTTGAATGTTCAATTTATCGTGATCTACTTTGGAAACCTATTGCTTGTCAAACTTGTGAAGCACCTTTCTGTTCATCATGTATCAATCAAAATCGATTCTTCTATCGAAAGTGAACGAATCGGTGACATGTTTACCATCGTGTCGATTGTTGCATGCGCTGCTTGGAATGATAATGTACAATTAACAATCATTGGACTTCAAAATTCAAGACAAACATATGAACAAAAAACGACACTTCCATTTGGTCAACCACAATTAATTTTACTCAATTAGAAAAATATCGAGAAAATTCAAGTAGTCCCACGAATTCACATATCGATGGGCATGGAAAATCAACTTTAATTTAAATTTTTGAAAAAAAACAAATTACATCGATCAAGTTAGAAGATATCAATAGACTAGACAGTATTTATTTCATTGGATAGATAGTTTCGAAGTGCTTCGACAAAATCCAGTTGAACATTCGATAATGAACTATTGATCACATATTGTGGAAGCCAACCCTTTTTGTTTTTTGACAAAATAAATTTTGAATTCAAAAAAATAACTTCTACTGGTTTTACCTTTAAATTCACGTTTAAGATCCACGTAAATCGACATGTTGTATCGTCGAATTTCTCGATGACATATGCTGTCGGTCCATTTTCCGCTCTTATGAAGCAGAGAAATGTTTCCTGAATAAAAATTTTACCTCAAGTCTCGTTACTCACCGAACACAACTAAAGAAAAATAAAAGTCAGATCTCAAAGAAAGAACATTCCTTTGACTTCTGAAATAACTACTTGTCTTTTTGTGGCATTCGTGAATGTTCACAAGCTTGCGCTGCTAATACCACAGTGTCGTCAATATAACGTCGAGCTGTTATATTAACAAAGTCACGTTTCGCAATCAAACCTTGTGCTTGCTCGTTTGTCAATTGATATCTATTTCGAAAATAAAAAAACAAAACTCGAAAATCAAATTATTTTCTCCTACGTAATGAAAAGATTATTATGAATAACTTCTAATATCTAAAATGATATATATATATCTATTTTATTTTATATTGATTCGTTGTAATTATTTACTTGACAATCATTGACAGATGTGTTCCATTTTGGAATATCTTCTTGTCGTTCGAAAAGCATTTCAATAAGATCTTTTCGAGGTCCGTCGATTGTACTCTAATCAAATAAATAAATAAATAAATACGATTTATTCTATCGAGATTTGATCAAACAAACATTTAATCGAAAGATTTTGCCCCATTTCGGATAGGTTTTCGATAGAACAATATCGAATCCATCCGTACTTCGGCCTTCTTCATACCACGCATCATCATCTTGATAGATTCGCCATATTTCATCCAACAAATCGTCAGCTTGTTTTTCATATTCTTCATATTTATTTACGACTTCATTATCGAGTATTGACACTGGTGTTGCAATAGACAATTGTGAAATATTCGAATCTGCTCGTTGATTTCGAGGTTGTTGTTGTTGTTGTTGTTCGCCATCATCTTCTTCTTGTTGCTGTTCCATATCACTGCCTAGAATATTGATTTAACTTGTGACACAAAAATAAATATAACACTATAAGAAATATCTTTATCGAGTACACTTGACTATGAGGATAATTAATGACAGTCTATATATTTCTCTTTTCTTTTCTTTTTCTCTTTTCTATAGTTAAAATATAGGACCAGTATGGCGTGAGCACGTTTCCTTCTCATACCATCGATAGACTGAATAGGAGAATAGAACGATTCGTGACGTTGGTTTGGCAGAGTTAGAATTTGATGTGTGCCATCGATGGATTCATTTGGCTGAGGAGATAGTGAACCAGTACTTAGCAATGGACGACGTTCATTATGATTTGCTAGAAACGAAAGAAACTTGTTTATTATTATGTAAATTTTTGTTTTTGTTTTGTGTTTACAAGCATCGCGTAAACGACGTTCATGTGGAATAACACGACGACTGAAATCAAAACAATCATCAATCAAAATTAGCAATCATGCATTTTTACTCGAAAAACCAAACTTCAATCCATGCTATGATAAACGATACTATAAAAAGTAAATAATCTGCTTTTCTATCTCCTGGTTTATGCATCTAAATCAAAAGAATTAACTCTTGAATCAAATGAAATCATTTATTCGAACTGTATAAACAACTGTCTTAGCAATGATAAATCCTGTTGAACCAAGTGTTGTAAACTAATGAAAATCTTTTATTTCTTTTTCTTTGTACATTCATTTTCGACTTGCTTACGGCAATAAAAAACCAATGTGACCATTTTAAAATCGCATAAGGAATTAATAAACATACAAAACGAGCACCTGATAGACCCTATCGAACAGAAAATAAAACGTATTCTTATTCACAATTCATCATACAACAACATCAAATGTTGAATTAGTGATATTATATTGCCAAACTTCGACTTTAAATGCTTTATCGACACCGATATTGAAAACCTACGAAAATAAAAAGATTGAATTTATTTACTTAACAAACGAACGAACGAACTTCGTTGTAAATAATCCACAATAGAATCATGAATACGACATCGAATAGAACTATTAAAAGAAACGTTCGACGTATTCGAAGCATTCGAGATTTGCCATGAATTGTTGTATTCGATGATGCTATCGATGTTTGTCTACGCAAATAATAGTTTCATTTCAACAAGAAATAAGATATAATTCGCATACCGTTCATAGATCGTATTCAATCGATTACTAACTTCATCTAATCTCTCAGTGACTTCACGATCCGTGTCGTATCTATTTTAATAATTAATAAAAAAAAAATCATTTTCGAAAATATAATTATTATTGTTGTTGTTTTTTTCATTCTTTACATTGACGGTGAATTGACACTCATTTTTTTATATTTTTAAAAATGTGTTTACTGTTCTTTGTCTTATCAAACCACCTGTATGACATGCAGATTAAAAATTTATCATATTAAAAGAAAACATATTTAGTTTATTTAGTTGAATCGCTTGTCAACAAAAAGAACGGAATGATATTTTTAGTTTATTAATTTTTCGAAAATCAATAACCTTTGATTAGTAGAAAAGAAGAAAATACACACACGCACAAATAAGAAAATGATTTTAGCTGTTTTGTTTTGTGAAATAAAAGAACGTTTCGTGTCTTTTCTCTATTCGTTCTTCTTATCGACATTTTCGACAGACGAATCTTCATTTGGATAGACACTGGGTTGTTCACCAGGTTTAAGAAGACGACCGACAATATCATATTTTTCTAAATATAAATAAAAAAAAACAAAAAGAGATCAATCTAATCGAAAATGAAAAGATTCTACCTCGAAAATCTTCATGCCAATTTCGTGCCGTACTTCGTTCGCCATCGGTTAGATCTTTTAAGTCATCGTATTCATCACTGAATAATGTTTGTGTCAGTTGCATTTTTGATAATGCACGTGTTGCATCACGACCAGCAAATAATGAATATGCTCCACCTGGTCCATATAAATCATTTCGTCGACTAACATCAAATATATCTCCATAGATAGCCGTAAGAATTCGTCCATTCGAATTCGTTCCATTATATTCTTTTAATTGTTCAATTGTTAAATCTTGTTTAGTCATTTTTGGTAATGGTGGTGGTACGTTCGATGGTGTCGGATCGGGTGTTGGTTTTCGTTTTAATAGAAAGAGTTTAATCAATAGAAAAATGATTAAGATAACCAAAACTAGATTCACTGGACTCGTATAAATATCGTGTATTAAACGTTGAAGTAGATCAATCATTTGTTTGTTTGTTTGTTTTTTTTTCTATATTCTATAATGATTTTAACTGATCAGGTAGTTTTATAGAGTAAAAAGTATGAAACAAGCCAGATGTGACTTCTTCTTTTTTTTCTTGAAATCGACCAATCATATAAATACACATTTACATTGGTTAGAATCTATACCATTCGTGACTGACTAGCTTACCTTGCCTTGAAGCGACGCGACGACGTCTTTTCTCTTCTGCAATGCACTTTTGTTCATAACACAAGCTGATGCAAAAATGATGATGAGTAACAGATGTAATCTAAGGTCATTCACTAATCAACAAGATACTGGATGATTTTTATTAAACGTTTTTTTTTGTTTTGTTTTGTTTAACGAACAAGAAAAAGAAAAATGAACTATCAAAAACGATGGTAGACATCTTTGAATAGGGACGGATTTAGAATAGATTTATCAGTTTTAAGTGGTACTTGTTCGACTTCAGCATCAGGTGCCGTATCCTGTTCATCAAATTCATGTTCAGGATCAGGTACTTGAAGATTTGTATTGATAATATGTTGTTTAGCAATATGAGTTAAACATTCGAATGTTCGAGGTTCATAAATTGCTAAATCAGCAAGTATTCCAGGTGATAATTGAATATTCTGTCGTTTGAGACTGGCTGTCATTGTATGTTGACGTAGGCCATGTTCACGTGCTGCTGCATCGATACGTACATCTTGTAATTCAGCTTGAAAAATCGGTTTGAATAAACGATTTCGTGATGCTAAACGCCAACGATTTCTCAAATACGGATAGGCAACTTTGAAACATCGTTGACGACGACCATCACTTGCAAATGTAAATCGAAAAGTTTCTAAACGCCACCATTTATTATCAGTTCGTTTGCCTGGAATTGTTTCTTTTAGCAACCACTCAGGTGTTGGTAATTTACGAAGCAATGATGTTAAATTAACCATTTGAAATCAGAAGAAAAAAAAAGAGAGATGTAATTTGATTTGATTTGATTTATAGGAGACAGACATTGGTTAGTAGTGGAATAATCGTAAACAATTTCTTTTCGAAGATGTCGCTCGAATATGAAACCACAAGATTTATTCAATTTTCGCTTGTTTAAAAAAAAAGATTATACAATCGTAAAAAATTTAGACATTCATAGGAAATGTATCAGGTACATGTTCTTCTTCAGCTCGTGCCCATGTTGGATGAATTTCGAGAGGTCGTAGAGCTCGTGTTTGTTCGATATGAATGACGCAATCGAATTGAGTTGAAATACTAGCCTCGAAATAATGTGATTGCCGTTCAGTTCGTGGACGATAGATAACACCGATGGCTCGTTCGAGACGTTTTTTATGTAATTCAGTATGAAGATCTTTAGAGATTTGAATCGATGGATCATTCGAACGAAACAGAAGATAATATTGACCATCAAGTTTTAAAACCGAATCACTTATTAACGCTTCATGTAAAAGAAATTCAATACTTTCAGGTAATGATAGTCGAACACGTTTGAAATCGGGATCCATGTCCCAACTATCTGCAGCTGTAACTGTTCCTGTATACGTTGTAAAACCAATACTAAATGTATTAGCAAGACCGAATCGTTCTCGAACAAGTTGTCCAATGTTTATTTCTCTTGCACGTCGTGAACTCGTTTCACGTGCATCGCCAATATGAGAATTATGTGCCTACAAACAAAACAACAATTTCTTTCTTTCTTCAGAACAACAACAAAACAACTGATCAAACCCAAATGATAACTTTCGTGTCATTTCCATAATGTTTCATTAAATCTTGTAAACAATCGCACATATGTGTATCACGAATATTCCATGTGATTTCGCCACCTTCGAACATATGTCGATAGTATTTCTCTGCTTCACGAACAATTTTCGCATTTTCTACAGCATAGAAACTTTCTTCAAGTTCACGATCATCGGTTTTGCTTGAGGATATTGTCTGTGCATGACGTTCGAGCATTTGTTTTAACACTTCAAGTGCTTCTTTTTCACAACCACCCTCAAGTTTTGTTGCAGCACAATAACCATATTCTTGTTCATCGGAATAACGCTCGAAACAACCGTAACTCTTACGAGCTTCTTCGGCGAGTTCTTAAGAGAATGAATAATGTGGTTTCCAAAAATGAAAATATTTTCACACTAACTTGGATCACGTTTTTCCAAGAATTTTAAAACTTCTTCTCGTGATGATTGTAAACTATACAAATCAACGCCGAAAAAACCGATTTTTTTCTTTGGTTCACTGATTTGTTCGTTGTAGTTTCGAAGCCAATCGATAAAATCTAATACAACCGTATTTCTCCTGAATACAAAATGTAAACTATAGCTTTTCCTTCAATGAAATCAAATACAAACCACATCCAAACAGGAAATCGTGTAAATTCTTTTAACGCATCATCAGCATCTTTGATATTTGCTGTTGATGATTGAAGATCTTTCACCCAACGATTTACACGATAGGCCGGTGGCCAATCGGCTTCACAAGCGATTATACTAAAGCCCTATTTTGAAAAATTATCAATCATCATGATTTTCCGAGTTAGTCTTGTTCACTTTCTCTTGAATCAATCGTTTCGTTATTTCAGCACGATAATGATAAAATTCATGTGTTCCTAGAAAAAAAGTACGTATAATCAACTATATTTATCACATAGAAATCTTTTGTCAACCATGAGAAGCTTCACCAATAAGCACAATACGCGCATTTCCAACAGCTGATAGAATCGAATCATAATCAGATAATTGGTCTGAACGTAAACGTTGTGCACATTGTTGAATTAATTGTAAAGTTCGATTATTTGTTTTCATATCTGTGAAATAGAATGAGAAGAAAATTCTATCCCCGATGAACTGTCGCTACTTTCGATTTACCATTGCGATTAGCGCTTTGATTCGATTGGTTTTCTGCGTGTTCCTTTTTTTACGATCGACGAACGAAGAATCCTTCGTTTGTTTCTTATTGTTTATTTATTTTTCTTTGTCAGTCGATTTACGGTTCGTTACATTTTTTTGATGATTTCGAACAAAAATTATTTCGATTATTCAACATTCCGGAAACACTGTTGAATCAATATCCTCGAGAATGATTTTTCAAGTGATCATTCAGACGAAGTTTGTCAGTATTAACAACACAGCAAATAGATAATATAAACGACCCTGATCTAATCATATAGAGACATGTGTTAGACACACACACACAAAAAGAACGAGATCGACCCCCGAGTGTATATTGTCTAGTGTTTAATAAAGACAAACGTTTTTCTTTTGCATTTGCGTGTGTCGAGATAGAAGAGTAAACAACGAAGGTCAATAGGACTATTCACATTCATCTTGACGTTCATAAAATGACCTATAATTCAAAGTTCTGTTTGTTTTTCTTTCTGGTCATGCTAGTGACATAGATTGAAGACTTGTTATGTATTTATTCATTCATTTATTTTCATAACAGAAGATAAATCGACACATGTGGAGGCAATCGAACAGTAATATAATAATTTGCTGTGTGTAGTACATATGTGTGATCGATTGTATTTGTTCATTTGAAAAGAATGAGAGAGCGAGAGAAGAATCATTTTCGTTCAATTGCGTAGATGTTCACTTTCTCCTCTCACTGTTTCACTTTTTTTGTTCTGCTTTCTTATTTTAGATGCGACGACGTCGACGTACTTCTTTATTTTTTCTACATCTTCGCATCCACTTAGCCACCAACGTATAATTGTTCACTTGTCTTTCGTTCCGGTGGTGCGTGTGCACGTTTGTTACACACTCAATCTCTCTCTCTCTCGATCGCTCTCTCTCTCCTTTCTTTACAATCTCCGTTTTTATGTCCCATGCAACGACACCAAGCAAAGGCCCGTCAACAGCCGATTGCGAAGTCTTGACGGGTAAGTCTCTCGAACTCAAATTAACCTCATCTACAAACAGAAATTGATTTGATCAAGGCCAAGGAAATAAACTAATGGATGATTTACGTAATGATATGTATATATACATACACATAGAGAAATATATCTCAGGATTATTCCGAAGATTGCCATTTCTTTCTTTCTTTCTTTTTTTTTATGATCTCAATTTCTTTTTTTTTCTTTTCTAATAAAACACACTTGACTTTGATTGTGTCTATTTGACATGATTTAGACATTCATACACAATCAAATTTGGACGAAGTTGAAATTGTCAGTCTCGTCCAAGAACTCAT
>Ga0209914_1003507_pt1 | contig 10895 bp, 10 predicted proteins | sample ThiBiot_500_plan_FD_183949 | JGI IMG/M metagenome (GOLD analysis project Ga0209914, IMG submission 183949) | Wastewater bioreactor microbial communities from Cape Town, South Africa - Thiocy_cont_500_plan (SPAdes) | ecosystem: Engineered > Bioreactor > Thiocyanate-remediating > Anaerobic-Aerobic...
TTTCTATGTATTTTTTCGTTCTTCGTGTCATCTATCTATCAATCAGATATTAAATTTAATTGGATAATCGTGAACGCATTCGCACCGCATTTCGCACCTGAGCTCGTCTCGTGTGCCATCTAGTTTTTCATGTTTACATGTTAGTTTGGAAATTTATTTAATGAAAACTGTATGAAAAATACAGTTTTCGAATAGATTTGTAGATATTGATTAATGTTTGAACGAAGTTTTTTCGAAATGCTTTTGATGCAATTGTATAGATGAAACAAGTCGACTAAAAAGCTTTTAAAAAGAAACACATACAGGTGTGAAGGTGTACAAAAGAAATATTGCTGACATGACAATAGAGTAGTTGGTGCACTGCGTGAGGCTGACTAACACATGGACTCTTCTTTAGTTTTTTTAATCTTCCAAAATTATTCATCTGGAATCATTTGTCCACGTGTTCTTTATACATTTGTTCAATTTGGCTTTTAATGATTTTGAGGGTGAAGACGAGCTCGTCAAATCTGTATTTGATTTTAACTACAGACGACATCACAAGAAAAAACTAGTTTTAATAACAAGATAACATCATCAAAAATAATGTGTCGTTTTTCTTTTGCACTAAGGAAATAGTCAAGCAAAAAGAACATTATGACATGTCCTTAGACAGACTATTTATTTGATAACCATGCGTCTAGTGGCAATCGCCTCAAGCAATCAAGGTATTTCTCGAAATCAAAAAAAAAACGAGAACATCGATTTTTATTTATGTATTTAAAATAACAGTATTCATAACATATTGCATCATGATTGTTTCATTTTACGATCGAAAGATCATCGATGATATGCACATCGAGATACAAAATATGATTTATCGTTTTGATGGCTTTTGATGACGTGCATAGTGTACTGTACGATTGTGTACATACCCAAAAATCGGAACAAAAAAAAGAGAGAGAGACGTCGTCCTTCGTTGGCAGTTTGCCAAGCGAGCGTTTTCATATGTTTGAGTACAGCAAAAAGAAATTCATCGTTATTTCTACGACTTTTTTTGGACGACGACGAGGAAGAATAAAGAAGAAGTCGTCGTCGTCGAAGCCAATTTTCTATCCAACAACTATGATTGGCATCTATCCAACATACATGCATCGTATACATCATGTGATTTGAACTATTGTTCTCTTTTCTATGTCAATGATTTTTCCTATTGGTTGGCTCACATCGAAGATAGAGCAGCTGTTTGCTCGTTCTCCTTCGCTATGTGTGTCGTGTCATGCAGCTGATTCGCCGTTAATGAAAAAATAAGACAGCCGACGTTTTTTTCCTCTTCTTTTTCTTCTCTTCGTCGTCCTTTTTTTCTTCTCTTTTCTCGCTTTTTCTGGTTTCTATTATTACTCTACATACACACGCACACACACACAATCTCTCGCCGACATCATCGAGTTTATTCGCGTCCAAATACATATTTCTACATTTGGTTTTTTTTTCTCTCTCTCTCTTTCTCGAATCGAAACCAATAGATCTATTCCCGTTCGATTATTTGTTTGTTTGTTTGTTTATTGGCTATGAACGAACATTCTCGCTTGCAATCATAGTCAATGCCTGAATCACCATTACAACACAATTCTCCAACTCCTAGTCATCTTAGGTTTGTTCGTCGTTTTCTTTTCTCTCCGCGTGCGCGTGCGTATGTGAATGAAATCGTAGTTTGGCGAGTGGCCAACGCGTAAATATATCTAATGTGTGCGTTGTTTTGTTTCGTATTTAGTTCGAATATGTCGCCGCCCGATACTCAATTAGAACAAGACAAACGTGTTCGACGAGAAATTGCCAATTCCAATGAACGTCGACGTATGCAATCGATCAATACAGGTTTTCAAGGTTTGAAAATTTTAATTCCACATTCATGCGGAGAAAAACTTAGTAAAGTAAGATGAATATTCTCGAAAAAAACTAAACAATTTCTTTTTGAATATCAAAAAGGCTTGTATACTTCAACGAGCTGCCGATCATATAAAAAGTTTAGAAAATGAAAAACTTAAATTACAATCTCAAAATGAACAATTTCGAATATTAATTAAAAGTTTTCAAATCGATTCGACAAGTGTTCTACAAGGTAAACGACGTTTATCGACCGATGAATTTGTCGACGATCGACAAACATCATTCTGGCATGCACAATATATTCCAACAACAGATGAGAAATTCTATTCAACACTAACCCAACCGGCAACGTCGGACACAACCTACATGATTGTCAAACAAAATCAACCGAGTCAACGTTGTTACAAAACGAATTCACTCGATCAAAACGATGAAACCAATTCGAATAATATTGTTATTGTCGAACGATGTCAAGTTCGTTCGCAAAGTCTTGATACGAATGTGTCAAAACGAAATCTACAGACAATTGTCGAAGCTATTCGACATTTAGAAGGCGATGATGTTTTGTCGGCAATGACAAATACGAGTACAACACAACAAGAAGAATTACCGGCACAATTAAAAGCTATGATCAATGAAAGATTTCAGAAAACTCCACCATCAACAACCAACACAACCACAAATGACATTGATTTACATCAAAGACCGCCAAAAAAACGGAAAATAACGTTCAATGAACAACTATCGAACGATGGATCGCCGATTTCGAATTAAACAAAACACAATGTCTCTTATGTTCCGAGCCCGGTTTTGATTTGTTGTTGTTGTTGTTTCTCTGTCAATGTAAATAGAATATACATATATTTTTCTTCTTCTTCTTCTTCTTCTTGTGTGTCGTGTTTGTATGTGCACTTTTGTTTTTTAGCTCAAGTATTTTAAAGAAAATCGACAGTGATAGACTTGTCCTATCGTTCTGTTCCTTTTTTTGAAAATAAACAACAAACAAAATAGTACGGATTTCTTATTTTCGCGTGTTTTTTATTGATTTATTTTGTTTGCCGTTAATTCGGTTTCGCTTCTTATGTTGGATATTGAAAAAAACAAACAAAACAAACAAAAACAACTAGTTTTTTTTTTGACAATTAACAGCAATGTCGAATGAACAACAAATCTAAGCTGATTGAGTTTGCATTGTTGTTTGTTGTTGTTGAGCTTGTTGTTCTTCTTGAAGACGATCTTTCTTAAGTGGACCCATGAAAATACGTTTTTCTTCATGAGTTTGAAATCGACCATGACCAAATTTGGACGATGTATCGATGAAACGTAAATCGATTTGTTCTCGGTGCGAACGTTTTGGATTGAGAATAAGTGATTTACGTAATGTAATCGGACGTTTCTTTGGACCAATACAACATCCTTTAATCATGATAAAATCTTGTTTAACTTCACCGTAATGTGGAAAACCACCCTAGAGAAACAAAAAAACCTTAATATTTTGAGAAATCAAAGAGAGAAACAAACAAACCATTGGATTGATGGTTTTTTCTGTTGGATCATGTTCAGTTGAACCGGTATTTTTAACTGTTTTACCATCTTTAACTTGAATGGCATCGCCGATACGGTAGATTTTCTTGTTGATTTCCGTTCGATGAAAGTAACCTTTTTGACCAGCACGAGCAACGGCACGTGAAACATGTGCCGGATGCCAAGCACCGATACAAGCGACTTTTCGAAGACCTTTGTGTGTCTTACGTGGTAGTTTTCGTGTATGCCAACGTGATGTCACACCTTTGAAGCCACGACCTTTGGTGACCGAAATTGTATCGATCATTTCGTCTTTGTTGAAGACTTGAGTAACAGGTACTTGTTTTTCTAAATGTTCACGAGCGAACGCAACTTTTTGTTCGACAGTACCGCCATTCAATTGAATTTCCATGATGTGAGCTTTCTTTTGACGTTTACGTAAGAGTTTAACTTGTGTATGTGCTAAAACACGGATGACTTTACAGTATTTAGCCATTTGTTTGAAGTCGTTGTCCAACGCTTTTTTGCCGGCATCGTCTTCCCATTTCTTCGAGTATTTGGTGAAAGCTTTTCGTTTCGATGAATGCCAATTCTTGTAGAATCGTCGACGACATTCTTCATTTAAATGTTGAGCATAGATTGTTTTGTATGCTCGAAGACCACGTGGTGTAACAATGTAACCGACGACACCGACGACAATCATTGGTGGTGTTTCGATGATTGTTACAGCTTCGACAGTTTCTTTTTTGTTTAATTCTAAACGAAAATAATTCGAACTCTTAGAGAAGCAAATGAAAAAGTTGTTCGATGGTTACTCGAAGCTGGTCGATCGACTTCACGAACGATATGTGTCATGCCAGCTTTGTAACCAATAAAAGCCGTGAGATGAACGGGTTTCTTTGGGTCATCTTGTGGAAATGATTTCACTTTGCCTCGATGACGAGCTGCTCGCTTTTTCGGTAAGAATCCAAGATTACCATGACGTGGATGTTCGAATTTTCGGTGACTCATGATATTTCAATCACTACTTTTGGTTTTTATCCTTGTTGATGTTCAATCTGAAATTAATGAAGATTAATCGTAGGACAAAAGAAAAGGTCTTGTTTGCAACTTTATCGAGAAATGTAAAAAAGAAAGAAATCAATCCAAATAAACACTTTTATTGGAAAGGGTTTTTAATGGAACTCAGCAATTTCGGTTAACCACTCTATTGACGTATGTTTTTGGTTAGAAATAATTTTAATTCGAATCGTTAATTCAATTCAGAATTTTTTTACAAGTTTTTCTCGATGATTTTTTCCACGTAGATTTTTCATCGAACTTATCAAAGATGGCGGTAGTGTACCGACTCGGACAGATAAAACCATTGCAAAAACGTGTATTTATGCGTTAAAAATTCGTATAAACGCCGTTATTTTAACTAAATGATTTTACTAATGTTTACCGTTCGTTTTAAATAATTTGGAATCATTTGAATGACTCTCTTGGATTGAATTGTAATTAAATTTTGAATTTTTCTGTCTCTCATAGTCATATGATGATAAATCATATGTGTGAGTAAGAAAAAAGAACGACAAACAGCTGATTCATGTATCATCGTAGTTGCCCAACACGAAACGCCATTTGCGTGTTTTAGTTTTAATGTAATAATGTTCTCGAGTCAACAAGAAACCGATTCGAATTTAGCTCTGAAGATTAATAAAGGTCTTTCGATGGGCTATGATTATCAATTGATAAAAACAGTTCTCGAACAGCAAACTGACGATGATGATATGTCGAAATTTATTGAAACTATGGTTCGAACAGCTGAGACTAATCAAACGACGTCATTGCCAATTGTTAACACTCAGTATCAAACCGAAAACGTACCTGTACATGATGTTTATATTATCGATGGAGCTGATCTTGCATTTAGGTAGATTTCCTCTTTGAAGTATAACAACGATTGTCTTTGTGTTTTCAGCTATGGAAATCCGTATTTTTCTTGGGAAAATATTGAAATTTGTTTGAAATATTTTCATTGTCATGGTCATAAGAAAGTCTATGTTGTTTTGCCATATGTACTCAAACAATTTCGACATGAATCGAAAATTTCACGTGATCTCGAACGAAAAAATCTTTTAATCTATACGAATAATTCGGATGCCTATGCTCATATCAATGAAATGTTGAAATTTACACAGAAAAATCATGGTTATTTAATAACGAATGTTTCATTGAAAGAGATTTTTCGAGATTTTTCAATTTACAAACAAATACTCGAAGAAAAGATCATTCGTTATCGTTTAGAAAATGATCAATTTCAACCATTATTAGTTTCGATTTCTATTGATCAAGATGGTAATGACGGTGAAACATATTATCCATTATGTCCGTACGGAAAGAAATGTACATACGGTTTTAAATGTAAATATTTTCATATGTTATCATCATCGTCAGTTCAACCGACGACTCTACAAATAAAAACGAGAAATTCAAATATGCAGTTTTCTGTTCAATCATCATCATCTGTCGATAGTCAAGAAGGTCTAGCCAATCGTATTGAATCAGTTCGTTATCTTTGGGATAAACAGAATTCGTAATATTTTCGTTTGTTTATTTTTAATGTAAATCAATACATGTAATAGTATATTTATTGATAAAACTGCTCTCTATGAATACTCTTCGTTCATGAGAATCTTCTCTTACTGAAACCTCAATAGAGTGAAAAAGTGTGTGATTTTATCAATCTTTATTTATTCGAGTATAAGCTATATGATAGTTTTTCTTTCTATAAAATGATCAATTAGCGAGGAGTAAATGTTGTTATGGTAAAATGTGACCATTGATCATAGGTATTGTTTGAGAGTCCAGTTGCCAAATTTTCGATTGCATCAGCTGTACTATTAAATTCTTCTTTTGCTTTCATATTTGTTACTATTTTCGCTTCTTTTCTTAGTTTTTCAATGGTAGTTTTCATTTCTTCTAAAAAGTTAAATCGTGAACATATTTCTTTTAATTCTCGAATCGTATTCATTAAATCTGTTTTAACTTCATTAACATCATTTTCAAATGCAACTCGAGTGAATTCTAATTGAACTAATCGTGAATTACTGGATAGAATATTTTTTCGAGCTACATCAAATGCTGCCTTTTTACTTTGAATAATTTCGTCGATATTTTTTAATTTTTGTACTGGAATTTCATACGAATGTGAATGCTTATTCATTGAACATTTGCAATGCCGACAATTATAATTTCCATCCGAAGCTAGACAACTTTGAAAATGATCAAGGTTAAAAGTTGGCTCATATGCTAAACTACAGTTTTTATGACACACTTGAATATCACCATGCTGTATACATAGTGTACTATAAAATGATTGTTTTTCGAGTTCAATAACAGGAATAGTTTTTTGTTGAATATAGTTTTCATTTGAAGAACGATCTTTTTGAGCAAGTTTCAAACGATCTCGTTCGATTTCAATTTCATGTATTATGTTGAGTAAAGATTTTTGTTTTAAAATTAAATTTCCTTTATGTGCTGTTAATCGTTCACGTTTAATACGCATATCTTCGAATTCTTGAACTGAAGTAGCCGATGCCTGATTGATTCTTTTCATAATATCACTCATTGTCTCGACAGATTCTTTCCATGATTGTTCCATTCGTCGTACGAATCTATCGTTATTTAAAGAACTGAAATCTTTCAGACAAAATAATGAATTTTGCATATGGAATGTTTGTTCTTCCGATGGATTAAAATCTCGAATTAATTCGTCGGAAAAATTTCGTGTATCTTCCGTACAATTTGTAAATATGAAAAATATATTATCAAAAACACTATCTGGCAATGAACTACGTAATTCATTTAATGTTGAACTAATGGATATTGATAAACGAGTATTAGTTCCATTAATAGTAACCAAAATTGCAGTTACAAATGGAAGTTGAGAAAATTGTTTCAAGATTTTTTGAATGTTTCCATCGTCTTTACTCGTGTCTGTATCATTAAAGCCAGGTGTGTCAACGACTTTGATATTTTTTCCATTGTATGCAAAATCGTAGACTGCACAATCCTGCGTTTGACTTTTTGTTTTATCATACACATTACGTTCTGTATGTTGCTGCCGACCTGTAGAAAAATTTGTTTCAGGAAATAAACTATTTGGTATAAGTATTTTCATCTTATTGAAACGATTTTCATAGTCAAATGATGAATTTGTAAAATAATTAGCAAAATAATTAATACAAGTCGATTTACCCGAACCTGATTCGCCAATAAACACCATGACAATATCGGGCGTTGAGATCATATGTATGGGCCATACAAAACTTCTCGAAGAAGTACGGTAATTCATAATGATTTTAATTGTATAAAATGCAAACTTAGATAGGTTGTATATATACTAGTTTTTTGTATTAGTAATAATTCCGAAATAAAAGAATGTCGTCCTTGATAAGAAGACAAATTACTTGGAGATTTTTTCGTGGAAAAGGGAGTCAGATAACATTTCTTCGTCTTATCTTTACAAGTTTTCTAAGAAAAGTACGTTTTTTTGTTTTCGTATATCGCAATATAAAGAAAGTTGGATTTTCTGTTGTGAATCATCATCTAGATATATATATATAAGCTAGAGATTCTCTCAAAATAGTTATAAAAATGAATAATACAACGCAGCCGAAAAGATTTATTATACTAGGAGATGCTGGTGCTGGAAAATCATCGTTTATTAATTTTTTATATAATTATTTTCACGGTACAAAAAATCCGAAAGAAATATTTTGTGCTGAACCAAAAGTTAAATTAGCTATACCATGCGCAAATTGGGTGGAATATCTTGATGAAAAGTATAGAAACAATGCCAACGAATCAGATATTAATGATCAAACAAAAAGTCAAACACAATCTTGTAAAACATATAGTATTGAAACTGAAGATATGCATTTGGAATTGATTGATACGCCAGGATTCAATGATACAAATGGGATCGATCGCGATGAACAAAATTTAATTATGATTGAAGAAAAAATAGCTGAAATACCGTACATAAATGGTCTTATTATCATTATAAATGGTTCTAATCCACGAATAGGTGTGTCATTTAATAATTGTCTTCGTATGTTGTATCAAGTATGGCCTACTGAATTGTTAACTAATTCAGTCGCTATTCTAACAAACTGCGATGAATTAAGTGCAAATTTTGATTTGTCAATATTAGAAAAGAAATTCAAAATTGACTTAAGTAGAACGTTTTATATTCAAAATAGTTTGTTTCGTGGGAATCCAAAAATGCCGCCATCAAAAGCAATGAATCGAATTCAAGACACATTCGAACAAAACTTAGAAATGATTACTCCATTGATGGATACATTGCGTAAATTCCGGGATGTTCCAACAGATTTATTTAAAAATGGTGCAATGAAAGTTTTTTTGATTGAAGAGAACGTTAAGGGTTCTATTATGAATATGATACGTTTAATTGAAAAATATAACGAGCAACAAATAGCATACAATGGAATGATAAATGCACAGAATACAATGACGCAAAATCAACAATGGAAAAAACGTAGAGAAATAAATGCTATAACTTATGTTGAAATGCGACCTAATCGCCAATTACCGAAGGAATCATGCCAACGAAGATTATCATACCAAGAAGCAGTTCATGAACAAGAATCTCGAATTTCAACTTATCCCCCAGGGTATTATCCTAATTCTAAACCAAACCCAAATGCTCAAGATGATTTACATGCACAGAGTTCTTTCAGTCTACGTTCGGCACCTAGAGTATCTTCTCTAAATGGTGAAATAGTGGACAATCTTGCAGATGCATCATTATCTGTGCATAAAGATCAATCATCCACAAATAGCACCAACAAACAAAATCAACTCGATAAACTAACACGCTACTACAAATGTGTTAGTGATAAATTTTCACGATCATCTTCGAATTCTAAACCATATTATCAAGCACAAAAAACGAAAATTCAAGTGACAATACCAGACAATGAAGCTGTTTCACATCACCGACATGCACAGGAAGAAGCACACGACTTAACAAACAAGCTCTATGATTTAGATTATCAAACAAAAGCACTCAAAACATCATTACAAGAATTGAAAGAAGATTTAAAAAATAAAGTAGCTGAATTGAATTCAATTAATGAGAACTACGATATTCTTGAAGCAATTCGTGATCAACTTATACAGCTTCAAAAGATTATTGCAACCATTGATCATAATCGAAGAATGCAAAAATACTACGACGAAATTATAGCAATCTTAAGCAAACAACAGGATTGATTTGTATTTGACATCATGATTCTATCCAATAAAAGATTATCAAAATGAAATACATTTGTCTTCGAATTTTATTTTACAACAATATTAGTCAAGATTACTGATATTTTTTGAGCTAGCAAGTTCATTGATTTCGCTAAGCGATAGTTTTCTTGAACAAAATTTCAATTCATCGATTTGTCCATTCATTTGCATAAAATTAAATTCAGGTCTTTCAGCAAAACATGCACGAGATTCATAATTTGTTGGCTTCGTTTCGATGATATCATCGAAATAATTACCACCGATAGTTACAGCAAAACGAGGTGCTGATAATAATAACGAAAATCGATCATCTTCGAGACCTCGATAATCTTTTCCATTGATAAAAACAAACAATTGACTCTTGTCAAAATAAGTAAGAAGTACATGAGTCCACGTATTATTTTTTATTTGAATATCATCCAATTGCATGTACATATTTAATTGACCGAATGACATTCGAAAAGTCGGTTGACTACTCGTAATATTAACAATGTAGAACGTTAGAAAACAAACATAAGTTTCCGTTGTAACTTGTTGAACTTTCGACGAAAGTTGAAATAGAGCAATAGCACTATTTTCTTTGTCTGACGGAAGTAGAATTGGTCGAATCCAAAAAGCAATAGTAAATGCATAGGAATTCGACATCATTAATGTAAAACCAGATGTTTGAAAATAAGAATCCGACGAATTAAATCGAAGTGTTTGCTCTTGAGAATAATAAACATGTTCACTGTAAGCTTGAATATTATTTGGGCCATTATCATGATTAATATCTTCACTCTCAAAATCATAGCTACATAATAATGTAGCTTCCCTACGTATTTCACTATCATTTTTTCGATAATATGAAACAGTTAATTGATCGATGAGACCATCGAATGGATATGAATTCGAACTGATTAATGTCGATAGACGTTCATTTGCTTTGATTTGAGGAAAATAATTTGGATAGAATGTATTTGTTGCCATTGGTTCACCATTGAAAAAGATTGTCAATTGATTCATTCGAAAATCAAAAGCAAATGCTAAATGTATCCAACACGATTGATAATTGACTTTCCATGCTTCATATGTAACTAAATAACTCATAGTTTGATTATACCAACTGTAAACTCTCGCATAGATATTAACACTGACGATAAAAAATTCAATACAAATCGAATTCAATGGATTACAATCGATTAAGATGGTTGCTT
>Ga0209914_1003514_pt1 | contig 10880 bp, 4 predicted proteins | sample ThiBiot_500_plan_FD_183949 | JGI IMG/M metagenome (GOLD analysis project Ga0209914, IMG submission 183949) | Wastewater bioreactor microbial communities from Cape Town, South Africa - Thiocy_cont_500_plan (SPAdes) | ecosystem: Engineered > Bioreactor > Thiocyanate-remediating > Anaerobic-Aerobic ...
ATGCCCATGGATCGACCCAAATCATTTAATAAAATTTTTATTATAATGTGTAACATATTCTCATGCATTATAATATGCTTTTCTTTCAGAAAAGGGTCAGCGAATCCAGTGGATGAGCGCTACTTGTTATTTATGGGAGAAAAAATTCAACGACGAGACCGATATCAAAATCGAGATTGACACTTTCTTCAATCAAAAATCCAAGGACTTCTACGAGCGTGGGATCCTTTCTCTACCGGAACGTTGGTAACAAGTCATAGATACTGATGGAGCATATATCGGTCAAAGCTAATTCTATTCTCCGAGTTAAAAGATAAAAATTAAATTTTCGAAAAAAACGCAAAAAATTTGCTGCCAACCTAATATTTTTTATGTATTTTGAGGCTGTACAGTGAAATGAAAGAAAAGAAGCTGAATCAATGCTTTTAACCAAATTTCTGGATGTTTTTATTATTCTCTTCTGTGCTTTTGTTGACTGAAAAAAGAAAAGAAAAAAATTTACTTTAACATCACATTTTCTTAGTTACTCTTCTTTCGCGCAACAGCATACAAAAAATGAAATTTCTTCTGAAAATGTAATATTCGCAATAGAATTAGGTAAATCGAATTGATAGAATAAATGTAAGTTCTTATTTATTTATTGATGATCAGATTGATGACGAATGAAATAATTACACAAGCAATAGACATGATCGATCAGACGTTAAAATCATCGTCAAAGTCGTACTTAAATTTGAAAGATTCTGCGTTAATTGATACGCGAGATGATCTTAGTCGATTACTTGAATTGGATTCATCGAAAACTGATTGGGTTCGATTGTTCTGTCGGCAATTGAAACGATTGATGAATTACAAAAGAGCATCAGTAGAGAACTTTTGGCTCGCAGTACATAACGATGTTCTCTGTATATTGCATCATTCAAATGATCAGCAAACTCAAAGTCATAGTTGGTTAAATTTTGTCAAAAGAATGAAATTAGAAGCTAAATTGGAACAACGACAGATAGAATTTCAACAAACTTTCGGAGAACGAAAAAGTTTGAATGAATTATTATTTAAACACGAAGAAGTCTACAAGAAGTATCTCAATAAATGTATTTTATTTCATTCAAAAATTCAAGTACAAGGTCTTGTCGAGAATATCGATGATCTAGTAGAATTTTATCTCACTTCCGAGACACGAAATAATCTGGAAAAAAAATTGAAATGTATTGAAATACCTATCAAATGCTCGAATCAATCACTGAATAATCTCTCTCCCTTATTTCCTCAATATGATCGTTCAAATGAAAGTATTAATACCACTTTTAGTAATTTCCAACCTTCGACTGAACAATTGCAATTTCGACAAATTTCTGGAGTCGAAAGAATCGAACATATTCTACTTAGTGATAGATGGATAGTTATTCTGGGTGATCCTGGAAGTGCAAAAACCACTGTTCTCCGACAGATTATGCATACTTGCGCTAATGAAACGCGTCAGTGGATTGAAAAACTTGAACGAAGAATCGATGGTAGCATTCGTTTTGTCCGTATTCCAATTTTGCTTCGAATTGGCGAGTTTGTCCAATGGCTTGAAGAACATCCGACAAAAACATTACTAGATTATATTGGTAAACATACATGGCTCGCAAAATCTTATTGTGATGAAAATGAGGATATTGCTTTGAAAGAATTAGTATATCATGGTCATGCTTTGATTCTTGTTGATGGACTTGATGAAATTTCTGATGTTGCATATCGAGGTAAAATCGTTGATCTTGTTCGAACATTTATTGATGAATATGCACGAACATCAACTTTTCTCTCAGCATTTGACAATGAAATCAGTCATATTGAAGATTCTTATCATTTAAATGGTACTATTTTTGATTTGGAATATGCAGGTCAATCTCTGGGAAATCAAATAATTATGACCAGTCGTATTGTTGGTTATCAATTTAATTCACTTCGTGATGGTATGATCTTTCATTGTTCACTTTCATCGATGGATAATATTAAAGCAAAAGAATTTGCATATCTATGGATGTCACAAGTGGAGAATGAAGTTCTCAACATCGTTCAGAGAGAAATATCTGGAATGTTCAGAGAGAGATTGAAAGCTAGTTCAGAAAAAAGATTTCATGCTATTGACATGATCTTTAAAAATCATTTTCAATCACTCAAATTGAACCCATTATTATTATCTCTAATTTGCGTATCAATATTTCGATCATCGAGACAATTTACTTGTCAATCTCGAATCGAAATTTATCATCATGTGATACAATCAACGTTTATTTCATGGGACAGACAAAAATCAAATATTTCCAAAGATATGTTGATTCATTTTCTAGTTGATCTTGCTTTTTATCTACATGTTAAATCTTCATCCGGATTGATTGATACCTTTGATATGGAAAATGTGTGTTGTTTAACTTTAAAACAATATTTTCCATCAGCTAACCGTCAAAAATTGCATAGTTATTCCAAAGAATTAATTTCTTCGTTAGACTCAGATGTTGGTATTCTAGTTGAACGTGGTTTACAAGTATTTGCTTTTCTACATTTAACATTTCAAGAATATTTTGTTTCACAATCATTTCTCCGAGAATCTTCGATTGAATCCATTGCCAAAAGAATTCTTTTCGTTGTGACTAATCCACGTTTTCGTGAGCCGATTCTTTTCGTTCTTGGTTGGATTAGTTGGAAATGGTCCATAGATAATTATGAACAATTCTGTCAGTTCCTTGTTTCATCAACTGAACTCTATGCGATTCCTTTTGGAACACTGATTTTCTTTGATGCTCTTGATCAACTACAAAAATTACCTTCAAATCAACTTCTTTGTACTGCACTCGATAGTTTATTTGATCATCCATCGAGTTTATTTGTAGCAACTTATTTTATCCCGAATTTAATTCAATTGAAAGAAGATGTAATTATTGAATGGATACAATTACGTCTACAGAATGAAAACTCTTTCTTCAAATTTTGCGAATATCTACTAAAAAATATTTTTAAGTCTAAGGAGAAAATCAATGACAAAGATTCGAGTATTATTTCAAGAATTATCTGTAAACAAATTTTATTACTCCATACGGATAATCCAACAGCTCAATTGATTCTCGATCAAACTTTACGACGAATTGCATCGTCAAATCAATTATCTATGGATATGTGTCAAGTTGAAAACTCTTCATTGACTTCTTCAGACAATATTCATCCTTTGATACTTTCGATAATTATTGCTGTATGTGGTGGATTATATTTAGAAAATGACAAAGAAATTCGTTTTTCTATCAAGAAAATTCATCGTTATTCGTGTATATTAGCACCAATTCGTAATTATCTATCCAATGAAAATCAAATTCATTCGATTAAAATTCAAATCTTAATCAAACAATACGAAGAGTCTTTGAAAAATAGTTGCGTATCGAACATATCTGTTGATATTATTGATACATTCATTGCTCTAATTTGTTTACAAGGACTTTCGCAAGTATCGATCTATGAAAAATATCAATCTTATCAAGCATTTCGATTTGCTATCGAAAGATTCCAAGAGGTTTGGTTTTCGTTGAAAACGCTCTTCTCATCTGATCGACATGATGTCTCATTAAACCTATCAACGATCGAATCTGTCATCAAGGAATTTCTAGTCCAGTCCGATCAATCCAATGAACAATGCTTAGCATTTTCCTTGTCATGTGCATCTGCTTGGAGAAAACTGCAAATCGGTTCAACATCAGACTGGCTTCGCTTGGATATTTTTCATGAAAAAAACTTCGGTCAATATTTAGAATGTCAACCAGAATTTTCTCATGAAATTATCGATAGAAAAATTCAACAGATGACTGAAAATATTCATCCTTTACAAAGATTCCAAGACACACCCTTCTTTTTACTTACCTTTCTTCCTCAATCTCTTCAACCATTATATTCGTATGTTATTTCAAATTCAATAGATTCATCATGCATGATTCTACTCTTATCACATTGTTTAACATACTTAGATACCATTAGTAGATATAATGCCAATTTTTATCTGGCTATCTTATTATTAATGCCAATGTTGAAGAATATGATGTTAGAAAACTATGGTTTGATACTCTTTGAAAAATGTAAATCTATTCGACTTCCAAATAAAGATTGTATACAATTTTTTCAAGCGATGAAAGATCGAATTGATTTTGATCAACCAAATGATTGGCAAATTCTCATTGATATTGAACGTCAACGTATCAATGAAGCAAAAACTATGCAAGATAACGATCAGAAAGATTTACGACTTTTTACTGGATCGATTTGTCTTGCTCGACTTTTAACAAAAGAAAAGTTCTCATCTGATCGAAATGAAGAAGAAATATATTTAACAATACGAATTATTATTAATCCAATACTAAAACTAATTGCTTTGACTATTATTTTAAATATGAAAGATCCATGTATTTTCAATGAAGATAAACGAAATGAATTGAAAATTGAAATCATTGATCTGTTCAAATCTTTATTACCTAATCTTTCATTGTCAATGTCGATTCTTTTATTTATTCGATGTCAAATGATTTGTCCACAGATGATTGATTTCATCAGTGAAAAGATAAATGAAAGTTGTTTTAATGAACAAATCGAAGAATGCGAAGCAGTATTTGTTGCACTACAACCTCTTGACAATTCAATTCTTTCACCATATCTATTCCAACTATTCAAGAAAATCAAGAATCTATCTAATCTTTGTCAATTTTATTCAACAATCTATTTGGAATATTATCTTCGTCAAACAAAATTTGATTCATCGAATCTCATTCTCCTCTCATCGATGTATCTAACTGAATTAGCATTCGATGTTCAAATCTTAAAATTATACAAATGTGATATTTTACCTTCAAGTCAATCGTGGAATACATTATTTAAATGTGAGAAGAAAATGAGTTATCTAGTAGCTGTATGGATAGAAAATCATCTTCAAATCTTAACCAAAAAAGAATTGAATCAAATCCAGAAAGATCTTTCTTTTTGCATAGAAATAGAGAAAAAAGCTTTGCCAATCATTGAAAAGTGGATCGTTTATCGAATGAATATGGATTTGAATTTTTTTGCATATTATGCCGTACTACAAATGATTAAAGAAGGTTTACATATTTCTGATTTAACCAATCTTATTCGTGAATTGATTGATTTCGACAAAGAATTTAAACTAAAACATTTCCTTTACAAATTATTTACTTTCCCACCAAAAGATTCGTCCATTATTCGTGAAATTTTGATTCTTCTACATAAAAATGTTCCCTATTTCGAACAAATAGAGCTATGGATCAGTTGTCAAGAAGTTCTAGAAATCATTTTCAATTTAGAATTCGAACGTTCTGATAGAAACTCAAGGCCATATTTACTGATGATTGTCGGTTGTTCAAAAGATTTAGAATTTTATATAAAACAATATCTTGTTCAATCAATCAACGAAGAACATATTGCAACTATAATCAAATGGATCATTCAATTATCGATTGTTATTGCTTATAAATCAACACGTCCAACTGAATTCTCAATAGAATTTTATCAATGGATTTTAACATTTATTCCGAATCAACAATATCCATTAATTGAAAGAGCTATTCTAACCGGTCTCAATGCAATATTTACTGCTGGTTTCACTCATCGAGGATGTTTTTTTAAACAAAATCAAACAATCGTTCATTTAGAACAAATGATTCTTAATTCGAAAGAATATTGCGAAGATGTCCTAGTGATTTGTTTATTAACCTATGGAAATTATCTCCTTCAATGTCAATCATCGAATCAAACTCAAAATCTTTCAGAGCAAGTACAAAATAGACTATTAGATATTTTCAAAACATCAACATCACAAATTGTGTCCATTCGAGCTGGTCTTTGTTGTATTTTTTCACATTATTCAACTCTAAGATACGAAACAATACTCCATTGGTTTGACAATCATCAAAGTCTGACATATCAACGAAGATATAATCTAATATTACAATTGACATTGTATGAAAATTGGAAATCATTAGTGACTAAAGATATCGAAATTCTTCTTCAATTTATTAATAGATTTATTCCGGAATTCTATTGTTATTTATCAAAAAAACAAAATATCAATTATCTTGCTGATCCCATGCCTAACTATGTTAGTCTAGCATTGGAAATTTGTAAAAGCAATCTTGATAGATTTCGTAATGCTATAGAGACGAGTACATTTGATGAAAAAATGTTTGGCGAAGAATCTGTTTCTTATTTTTATCAAACAAATCATCCATCTGATCGAAAGATGGTTTTGGAATTCTATACAGTATTTGTTGGAATTAACAAAGATCTTCTTGACATGTTCGAATGGCTGGAATCTGTTCAATTAGATGATGCATGGAATTATCTTGAACATATCAAACAAATACACGATCGAGATACAATTGAACGTCTATTATCTTGTTTGGACTCGGCATTAAATGATATAGAATCTCTATCTGTTCAATCTATATTTGAACTCATTGTTCGACTTGTTCAAAATGATACGATATCTTTATTTGAAGTACATCAGCATCTTCTACCTATGAGTAATCATTTTTCATCTCAAATATCTTTCACGGACCGAGCTGTTCTTCAATCTTTATTAAATCTTAGTTGTATTGAAACGAGATCTTTATCTGATTCGCGGGAAACATTATTCACTGAAAGTGGTATTCGTGACAAATTTCACCGAGTTATTCAGAAACTTATCGAAGATTCTGCTCTTTATCTTCGAAGAAATTATTTTTTTATTAACTTTCGATCCATAGCAAACAGATTGTAATATCCTGGTCTTTACACTAACGCATATTAAATCTCATTAATGACAACACTGAATTTTTTGTATTAGTAGAAAGATATTAGGTATGCAACAAACTCAAACCTTTGGTATTTGTTAGAGCAAGATTTGGATTTGGATTTGTTTTTTCGAAGCAAATTAGCTCTAAATTATTTTGTAAATATAACGGATATTTGAAAAAGAAATTAATATGATCTCGTCTCACAAGAGTAAAGCTTAACACATTGTGAAATTAAAGTAAATCTCTAATTTTCTAAAGGGGGTCAATAATTATGATACAATCAGTTTTTAGTTCTACCAATTTTTCTCTTTCAAAGAAGGAGAGAGAGGAAAGAAAGATAGTAAAATTAATAATGCGTAAGCACACCTATATACTCATACTATTAACTGATCTTTATCATTCGTCTTGGAAATAAAATAAACATTCTACATTGTATACATGAGGGGGGTCTATAATTTTGATATACCCTGTACTCATTTTTTGAGTACACAAAAAGAGTATCATAATTGTGAATCGTAGTTAATTATAGCAGCTACACTTTGAAATATACGATTAATATAATTCAATACAGAGTCTAGAAAAAAGAACAATTCTCCTCTTTCTACGGATTCCTTTGAATTCCGAATCGGTTAAAACAATGAGAGAAGTGTGAAAATAAGACCCTTCTTATCACATGTTGCAGGTAGGAAGAGTGAGTTGTCTCGTAATCGGCGAATAAAAAGATAAATATTTCAGTCGTAAGTGACAGTAAGAAAAGAAACATTCTGTTTACTACAGCAGTTCTCCACATTCTTTTAAATAAAACAACTCGCTATTGAATGTGTAGTGCAAGTGAATTATGTAAAGCAGGGAAGTTCCGACGTATTTTTTTCCAATTTTCACTCAGATAAAATTCTTTTTTTTTGTATATTCTTACCTTGTATTTTTTAACTTTTCACAATGAACACTTCTTCCTCAGCTTGAACGAGAGGAGTGATGTGTCTTGCTTCTCTCTACAAAATGCATCTGGTAGGAAGCTGAAAGTTTACATTTTTGTGGACCCGTTTCTCCGATCTCTTTTTGGTCCATTAAACTTGACAAACAGATCTTGATTGCTGCACTTTTTCATCAATCAAATTTACACTAAGGTAATCATGTTTCTATTAAATATTTGTTTAAATTACAAGAACGTACTTCCAATTCTCTTTTCTATTCAGAATGATTCAAATTTGATAGTTGAAATATTCTTCTTTTGTTTATTTCAGATAATAATGGCTGATAATCGACAGAATGAAAATAAAAAGAAAAGTGGAAAAGACAAGAACAAAAAGTATCATTCGGTATGAATTTTTTGAATTATCATCATGAGATTTATTTTATTATAATTTTAGGATACATTATCAAGAATGATTGTAAGACTTTGATTTTGGTGTTATGAATAACTTTTGATAGTTCATTTTAGGGAACATTTAGACGTAGATCACATACTTCACCCTCAAGGTATCCTTCACATGCCGATATAAATAGAGAACGTGATTTACAGTCATCTCAAAATACATTTGATGAACCATTTGAAATGATTCCTAGACGATCAAAAACTATCGTTGATGTTAATTTATCAACTGATGAAGTACGAGAACGAATTATGCATATTATGGTTCGTATTTGATTTTCATTGATTAATAACCTTATTAACATTTTCATATATCAGGATGATCTATCTGAAGATAATGAAACAAAAGAGAAAATGTTTCAAGGATTAACATCGGAAAGTATGAGAACCATGCTTATATTACAAATTCAACGTGAAGATGTAAGCTTTATTGAAATTCTTTCTTAAACAATCGAACTTTTTTAAAAAATCCATTTAGGAAGAAATTGCTGATGCCGAATATCAAATTCAACGCTTAAATTATTTTACTGTTGATAATATCAATACAAAAAATACTAGAAAAACTTTTGAACATGTGGGATTTTCATTGAAAAAATATAGTTTAAAATGGAGTAAAGTATTTGGAGAAAATCTAAATGGTCCAAATGCAATGTTAAAAGCCATGCGAGCATGTATTACAAAAGTTCAAATCACTCGAGAGTATTTTCTATCGAAATGAAATTATTCCGAAAGAAAATTTTATTTTTAGAACATTTAATCAAGATGAAAATGAACGTCAATTACATGAAATTCTTGGAGCAGGAATTGAAGCATTTCGAAATTATTTTAATCTTGGATGGAATTTCAATTCAATGAATGAATTATTGGCGAAAAATATTGCAGAAATTACTATTGATGTATTAAATATTTTATCATTGGATAGTGATGAACATTCGATTAAAATCAAATCATCATGTGCAATTCTTTTATTTGCATTAGCTATGCCAAATGAAAATAAGTAAAATGAAAAAACAAAAAGTTTTACTTTCTCTAATGTGATTTTAGTCCATCAAATGGTCAAAATATCGTTGAACTTCTCTCAGAATCGGCAAAAAAATGGTGTCCACATCGAGAAAGTTTTTATTGTTTAGTTCATGAACTTGATGGATCAATTGAAGTCGCGGTATATTGATCAAACTGCAAGATTTTCTTTCAATTGATTTTTAGAGTCGATTTTTAATGTGTATCAACGCAATATTTGTTACATTAACCACAGAACAACGATATCATTTACGTACAGGATTATTTCGTTCAGATTTTAAAACACGTTTTGAGGTAAAATAATTGATCATTTTGTAATCGAATGTTGTAATTTAAATAGGAATTACAACGACGAGTGATAGAATGTCAAGATTCTAAACAAAAAGAAAATTTATCCGTACAAATCGATTTATTTCTTCATCATATTGATATTGACTATCAAGCCATGAATATCAAATTTAATTCCGCGTCAGAATCATGGGCGTAAGAGAATCACATTCTTTTTGAAAAATAATAAATGAAATTTATGCCTTCAGTAATCTTCAATCTTCTTTTTATTATTCCCTTTTCTGAAAGAAAGGGTTATAGGCTTCTAAAATGGGTAGGAAAAAGTCTTAAAACTTTGTTTGTCCCATCCAATCAGGAAACAGTACGTATTATAGTGACTAATATTGACCATTTATGGTCCGAAGTTAGTTGGATCCTAGGTTATCGGGCTCGGGAAGTTCGAATCTGATGTCAGAACATCAACATTTTGCTGCTGGTATTCTCCAGCTGGAGTGGTACCAACACATGAAATTCCGATTTTCCATAAAGTTTGATCAAAGGTAATCGAGTATGGGGAGTTCGAATCTGACGTCAGATTTTCAAAATTTTGATGTTGGTATTTTCCAGCTGGAGTAGTACCAACACATGAAATTCCGATTTTCCATAAAGTTTGATCAAAGGTAATCGGGTATGGGGAATCCGAATCTGATGTTAGTTTTCGACGAAAATCATGTGTTACTGCCGCTTTTAAAATTTACTACCTAGTATTTTCTCTCGTTTTTTTTTGAAAATTCATGAAAGCCTTGTTTGATATTTACAGCGGACATCATGAGCGGCTAGTAGTGAGTAGCGGAGTAAAGCGACGCTGACGAGCTGCTAGACGTTTGTTGAGAACATTTGTGAGTAATGAAGAAAATCAGAAGTGTAGCTGCACTTGTTGTCGGAGTGGATCTATTTACTTGAACACATGTTGCGGGGAAAATTAAGATGATAGTTGTATGGCCTATATTTGTAGGTGAAGAAGAATTCTGATTTTCCTGAAGAAAATGTTGCAGAGAATTGGCTCAGTAGATTTGCTACTAAGAGTATATGTGCACTTGTGTGTCTTACAGTTTTGGATAGAAAAACTTTAGTAATAGAGAAGTTGTGGGTAGTAGATCATCAGATAGTCATCAGCAGAGAAGCACCTAATGAGTTGGTGTTTCTGTTGGAGACTTTGCTTCTTTTCAATGTTAGATTGTGAATAAAGTATAGAAGCTATACGTATTTGAGGTAATATGTAGGTTAATAGTTGTTCAACAGAAAATACACATGGATGATAACTGAGGATGTACGATCAACTGAGATGCCGATAGAAGATTAAGATTTCAGATTTGCATTATATGTATTTCAAACTTTCTTTCGTAGAAAGAAAT
>Ga0209914_1003523_pt1 | contig 10846 bp, 15 predicted proteins | sample ThiBiot_500_plan_FD_183949 | JGI IMG/M metagenome (GOLD analysis project Ga0209914, IMG submission 183949) | Wastewater bioreactor microbial communities from Cape Town, South Africa - Thiocy_cont_500_plan (SPAdes) | ecosystem: Engineered > Bioreactor > Thiocyanate-remediating > Anaerobic-Aerobic...
AATAAAATTAACTCACTTTTTCATTCGTCTATTTATATCTACTAAATCTCCATGAGAATCAATAGAATTTGGCCATATTCTGCTTTGTTTTCGCCTTATCGGATGTTTATTGAATTGTTGTTGACTATCCAATGAAACCGATACACTATCCAAGGATTGTGTATTTGAACTTGAAATATCATTCGTACGTTGCGTCTGTTCTTTCTTGCGGCTTGTAATTGCATTGTATTTTATTGAATGACGCTTTCGATCTTTCTGTGGTCGAATTTTTGCATGAATAATAATTCGAGATCGACCATCTAATGATAATCTCTCATGTCGAACTACAGACTGACGATTAGTGAAAACTGGTTTACTCGATTTATTCGCTGAAGACTGCGAACATTGGCCAATTTTCTTCATTTGAGTAAACTGTAATTTTGATATAAACAATAAAAAAGTCTCTTCATGAAACCTATATATACAATGACGTTCTATTTTATTACTTGTTTTTTCTTTTTATTTTTGAGACAGAAAATGGACATTCTTATGATTTCTAAGCATACAAATTCGATTCTCTCCTAATTAAAAATAGAGCATGACTATGAACCGATTGGTAATAATAATAGAAAAAACGAAGCCATTGTGCCAATAATGGACATCATATTCAAATTTAAATATTATGTTTCCTTCTCTTCTGATTTTCTTTCGTCCTTTATGCCAACAAAGATGATTGTACATCTTTAGTGTTGTGCGACATATTGGTTTACAAATGGATGTCAATCATTCAAAATTCATTACCGCCATATTTCAGAAGGATTGCTCGCTCCTAGTAGTAAACAACATTAGTTTGATATTGATAAGATATCTTAGGTTGATGTAGCTATGCGAATATCATTCTGTTGTTTTCAACACTGAGAGTATGTCAGAGTCAACATTGAATATCGTCGATGCTCATCACCATTTATGGGATTTAAGCAATCCTAATCATCACTATCGATTGCTTCGTCCTGAAACATCGGGTGATCGTGTTGCAGGTGATTTCAATCGACTGAAATCAACTTATTCAATCAAAGAATATCTTAGTGATGTATATCCATATAATATTGTGAAATCTGTACATATTGAAGCAGGTTATGATGTATCTGCAGATCCGTGGGGTGATACAGAATGGTTACATGAACAAGGAAAAACAAATGATAATGATTTGCCCAATGGATTGGTAGTATATGCAAATATGATGAATGATCAATTGCGTGAAAGATTATCCGTTCTAACTAGTCGATTTAATAGAGTTCGAGGTGTTCGACAAATGTTGAATTGGCTAGATAATCGTGCAAGTAAATATACAGCTTGTGATCGACCTGATTATTTGATTGATGATAAATGGAAACAAGGATTTGGATTATTACACGACCATGGACTATCATTTGATTTACAAGTATATCATCATCAAATGATTGATGCTACCCAACTTGCACGAGAATATTCAAATACTACTATTATTCTTGATCACTGTGGTAAATCATTTTTTTCTTTAATAAGTCTTTATCTAACTGTTGTAAAACGATAGGTTTACCATATGACGAAAACATACGAAATCAATGGAAAGAAGGCATGTCAATTTTAGCTCAACAACATAATGTATCCTGCAAATTGAGTGGTCTCGTTATGTATCAACATCAATGGACCATCGATTCACTTCGACCTTACATTGAACATGCGTTAAATGTATTCGGTGCTCAACGTTGCCTTTTTGGATCTAATTTTCCAGTTGATAAACTCAATGCTAGTTTTGCAGAACTTATCGAAGTTTATCTACAAATAGCAAAAGAGACAGGTTTAAGTCAAAATGAAATCGAACATGTATTTCATGATAATGCTATCCGTGTCTATCGTTTGTAATGATGAAAAACGTACGAATAGACAATAAAATTGATTTCAATAAGCTAGCTGTTTCATATGGTAATACTTTATTTATAATCAGTAATAAAATATATGTAAAACAATGAGCATTCATTTCAATAGGATAAAATGTTGTTCGATTAATATAAGCAATAATAACAGAATTCAATATTGATAAATAGCAATGTGTTCCAGCTGCTGCTTTATTTTGATCAAGTAAATTGAAAACATTTTCTGAAGGAATTTTCAAACAAGACGAGAAATTTTGACGATCTTTCACATACAAATCCGAAATCACCAAGCCATGATTGAATTTTGGTACTTTCGTCAACAAGCCTAAAAACATATATAATTATTGTAAAATAAAGTACTAATGAAAAGTCGCATCACGAGAGAAACCATTAGAAGCGAAAGAGTAGTAATCAAAAGTGGATGTAGATAAGTAAAATCATGAGACTAACTGAATTCTAATTTACTCTCTATAATGTACATGCATGGTTAATAATTGTGATATACTTACTTTGGATAAACACGTAAGAATAATAATATCCTTTGAATGAACGTAATTCTCCAAGGAATTAAAAATAGTCCACCGACATTCCAACGAATAATTAACAAATTACTTGGAAATCTTCAATGGAAATGTGCATTGTCATATACCGATGATATAATCGTTTACTTGAAATCGTTCTCGGAATATTTACACCGTCTCGAACAAATGCGAGTTTATACGAATGAAAATTCAATTTCTCGACCACATAATTAGTCAAGAAGGTATCGAAATGCAAATACCAACAAATGTTAAAGCAGCTGTTTCGGTCGTAAAAATGGTGGATTTCTCAACGATAGCTGAATCTTTATATCAATTGACAAAAATGATACTCAATTCATTTGGAATTACGAACAACAACAATTTATTATTCGAGTGGACGCATCGAATATCGGAATCGGTGCTCTTTATCATTGGCCAAGATTTTATTGTTGGAACTGATCATCATGATCTATGCTGGCTGAATCGATGGAGAATGGATTTACAACAATATCCGTTTATAATTGAGCATATCAAAGAGAAACACAATTCTGTTCCTGATTGCCTATCTCGATATCCAGTTGACTCACCTCGTGATTATGACGATAATGAAAAACAATCGAACGAAATTGTTGTATCCACAAAAGAACAGTTGCAAATGCATCAACAAAACGATATGTTGATCAAGTTAAATGGTGATCGGTCACAATCCGTTCAACGACGTTTCAATGAATTTGCTAAATCTGAATAGATTGATCGCATAATGATTTATTCGTTCTATTTTGGGTTGAAAATAATGATAAATCGTTTAACTTGTACTTTTATTTGTACGTATTTAGTATCGCATCTTTGTGACACACGTGGCGGTTTATCCGAAGGTTAACTCTGCATCGAAACAAAAGAAACCGATATGAGCCGACGCTTCTGCACAGGAATTAATTTAATTATTTACCGAAATCCTGCTGATGAATTTTTAACATAAGCATTGCCCTCTTTCAACATGTATGAGTTAAATAATATGCGGAAATATATATATATATCGATGAGTCTATCATATCTGATATGGAAATATGAGTGTCAAGAACCGATTTATTAATCTGATTACGGTGCGTTTAAAATATTAAATTCATCCTTATCAAGTAGTTCCCGAGCGAGTTGAATCATTTGTTCGAAGAATTTGTCCATATCCAAGAGTCTTGTTCGATGATTCGTAATACACATTCTTAGAGCAAATGTATTCGTACCAATGACGAATGGTGTAACAACGGCAATGCCTCGCTCTTGTATCATTATCAATAAATGTTTATTAAATTTATTTAACATATCATGATGATTGATCGTATTCGATTGACATACAATATAGCGAAAACAGACAATATTTAATGTTACTTCAGCCAGTAGTTCGAATTGATTCGAATTTTGTTCGATTAAATGAGCAAAATACAATGCTTGATCAACATTTTGCTCCATAATGCGACCGAATCGTTCGATTCCGTACGTTTTCAATGTCATCCAGACTTTTATGGCTTTCGTATTACGTGAAAGTTCAAGACCGTAATCACTGAAAAAATGTTCACCTTCACTTGGTGTTATGCCGCCATCCATCAATGTCAAATAGGATACTGTTGGTTGAGCAAATGTCGAACGATGTAATTGACCATCGCGTATTAAAATACAACCACATTCATATGGAACAAAGAGCCATTTATGCAGATCAAATGCGATCGAATCGGCTCGTTCCATGCCCACGAACAATGGACGAAGACGTGGTGAACAACATGCTACCGCCCCAATGGCACCATCAACATGAAACCAGAGATCATTCGAACGGCGAGCACATATATCGGCTAAACCTTGTAAATCATCAATCGCGCCAGTGCCGACTGTGCCAGCCGAACCGACAATAAAACCACATGTGTTTGAATCGATACACGACTCTAAAGCCTGAAAACGAATCATTTTGAATATAGAATACATGTCAAATTTCAACGAACCTGCACATCAATCTGTCGATGTTCATTGGTTGAAACATAGACGATATTGATACCGAGCAAATTGGCAGCACGAATAATACAACTGTGCGTATCTTTGGAACAGTATATAGTCATCAGTCGTCCGTGAAATTTTTTTCGAGCTACTGCTAAAGCAATGATCGTAGCCGCCGATGTACCACTAACCAGAACGCCTGAACTCGTTTCATCACTCGGAAAACCAATTAACATCTTGAGCCACGACAAAACTTTACGTTCTAAATAGATGCTTGCCTGCTGTCCACCCCAAGACATCGTATTGATTGTTCCAGTTATAAATTCCGCTAGAGCTCCAACCGCTGAACCAGTACCATAGACATGACCCCAAAAAAGTGGATGAATATTACCGATAACATAGGGAAGAACAGTTGTACAAATCTCATCATAGACTTGCCATGGTGATTGACCTTGAAGTGGAAAATCACCATTAAGAATGGTTTGTTTGATTGTTGATGGCATTGGACGCCAAGTTGGTCGAAGACGTACATCACGTAGATAATCGATCATGTTATCCATAATTTTATGTCCTAACAATCGTAGATCACTCCAATCGGATGGATCGAGTGAGATTTCGTCTGTGGTATTGGTTGTTAATTTTGACAATTGTTTTAATTCAAGTCTAAAAGACCATAATTTCTCATAATTTCGACTACCGAAACGTACTGGAAATGATATTTGAAGATTTTCATCGGCTGTTATCTCAATGCTCGATATAGATGTTTGGAGTAAATCATTGATCAACAGATCAAATTCATCGATTGTCTCACAAAGGTGATGAGTTAATGTCGAGCACTGATTGTTATTCAGTGACAGCTGTCGTATCAATATTCCATGATGATGAAGTTCGATAGTAAGATATTGACTTGAATCACGTACACATTGAAGATAATAGTTATTGTTTAGCGCATACATATCTATGATCAAAAGAATCGAAATAAGTTAGTAATACTATTATAGAATGTTTGTGATAAAAACTCTAATATTCAATGATAAATGGGAGGAGCAGTGCTATACCACATCAACAGTATATAACTTGATAACGTACTGCTCCATCATTTGAAAATCTACCATGTCATATACAACACAACACTATTTAGAAAAGCACGGATACCAAACAATGAATAGAGAACGAGATAAAGTCAAGTATAATGACGACGGAGCAAGGACACACAAGTTACGAACTATTAAGTGTGTTGTAATAAATATTTCTACTATTGGAAAAGGAATGCGCTGAAATATGTGAACGTAATTAATGAATAGTTAAATTTGACTATTATTCATCTGACTATACCAGATAATAATTGTATTAAAGTTGATGAAATCTGGAAATGATCCATTTCATTTTATCTAACCACAGAACGCCACGTATTTTTTTGCTGATGCAATCTACGTTACTTGTTCTCTCGCGTACTTGTGTGCCGCTATTTTACTATATAAAAACAAATTGGTTCTGTTTTTGTTCCTTCATTATTATTCTGAATATGTCATCAAATAACGAACGTGTATTTGTAGTGGGAGCTAGTGGTGGTATTGGTACTGATGTTGTTCGTGGTCTCATCAATAAAAAAATTACTACAACAGCTTACGTCCGTGATGAAGAAAAGGCGAAGAATTTATTCAAAGATGAATTGCTGACTGGTTATTTAACACTTGCCGTTGGTACCTATACGACCATCGATGTATTTACCAAAGTTATTCAAGGACATACTCGCTTGTTCATGGTTGTTGTTGGTGATCGTAACAAACCAGTATCAATGTGGCAAATCAAGGGAACCCTTGGAAAGATTGCGTTCGAACAAGGAGTCCGTCAAATAGTTGATCTTTCTTCATTTGGTGTTCGTATCCGTGGCAAACAAGGTATTATTGGATACATGCATACATCGGCGGAAGAGAAACTATGGGCATTAGCTGAAGAAGATCCTGAACAACGTTCACTTGTCGTACTTCGTCCTGCAGCTTTCATGAGCAACCACCTTATGATCGATGCTCGTAATATCAAACGTTCGAACAAGATTGTGTCATGTGCTCCTCCTTCGTCAACAATGCCATGGATCGATACGAAAGGTACATAGAAATAGAATTCATACAAAGGAATCACTTCAATTGTTTAAATGTGTTTAGATATCGCCGATTGTGCTGTCGCCATCCTTTCTGAACCTGTAGAAAAACACGATCGTTGTGTTTATGAAATGGCTACGGAAATATTGAACAATGAACAACGAGCAGCTATCTTCACCAAAGTTCTCGGTAAAACTATTTCATACGAAGAACAACCATTGGAAGACTTCTACAATATGTGCACCGGTTTTGGTTTGCCTCATTCATTCGCTTACAATTTTCTATCACCTCTGAATACTTCAAACCAAGTCACCACTCCTCAGCTGTCTATTATTATCAATAGGCCATTACATACACTAGAAGATTGGTTGAAAGAGAACGTTGAAAAATTTCAATAAATCGTATCGAAATTACGTATATGTTGAAGAAAATTTATTCAATAAAAAAGAAAATAATCCTGTATATAAAATATCTTTTTATTCACTTGTCGTTTCATCGATTCTTTTTACGCACAATTTGTGTGTTTTTTTCATCATATTTAGTGTATTTACTTATTCCCAACGGAAAATATTTAAATAGTCATCTAAATGTTAATGTTCATCATGATCGAATCTCAACGATATGCTTTATCACGTTTTCCTTTTCCTGCGTTTATTATTCGATTTAATTCTGGTTCAGTTACAGCTGTTCAAATTAAATCGTCTTTTGTCATATAGCAAACCGTATTCCAAATCCAAATCTTAATTATTATGATTGTTTTATCTTTGTTCGTGATAGCTTATCATTTTCATTTTTATTGAATGAATCATAGGTTTTCGTTTCCATCAAAACCGTCGATTCCACCTCAATTATGTTTATTAATGAAAAACGTTGATTTAAATATTGATTTTAATCAATTCTCTGCTGATGTCAAAGAACAATGTCATTCGAATGAAGAATAAATTTCAAAATGATATTGCTATGGTTAAACTCGAATTTTTATTTTCGACAGTTCGTGATGATGCGTTTAATAATAAACGTTTTCTTGTTAATCATGTTTCGTATGAAATTTGTGAGTTTTTAGCTTCTTTCGAAATATTTCAATAGACTTCAAATGACTTCAAAGACTTAAATAGATTTCAAGAGACTTCAAGGACTTCTGGGGACTTCAGACGCGAAGTCTTGGTTGTTTCCCCCTTGGATAGATGTCACGATGGAAGTAAGATTAGGATCTTTCGAGGTCTTGCCTCTTTTTCTTCCCATATTAGGGTCGAGTGGTAATGAAGTAATTTAATTAAATTACTTTTACAAAATAGGGAAAAAACAATAGAGAAATAGGAAAGAAAAAGTAGTGAAAAGCAAGGTTAAACACTAACAAAACACAAGAATGATTGTGAAAAGAAAGAAAAGTTATATACGGCTAGAAGAAGAAGAGAATACGTCTTATTCGTGTGTAGTGAAAGTTGTGAATGTGCAAACAATTTTTTTTTGTATGACTCTTCTCTATGAGAAAGAGAACAAAATCAAATATTACAATACATCATCCTCCAACTACAGAATGTCGATTTCAAATTAAGACTCACCCTCAAGTAGAGAAAGCAAAATTAAAAAAATAATACGTTTTGAAAATGAAGAAGGTCAGTTATCCACAAAGCCGTTGTTTCCACGATCGTATTGTGTCTTTGAATTTGTTCATGTATAAACTCGAGGGAAGGACAAATATAATGAAGATGACCATCGATGGAATGAATGAAATGAAATAAGCTGAGAGATAAAGCCAAGGGTTTTGTGAGACATCAATACACGGAGATAATACTGCAATGACAAGCCGAGGCGATGCAAGAATGGCCAAAACTAACGGACTGATCAGCAGGTGTTTATGCTCGTTGAACTGTTCATGAACATGTGCCTTGTAAGATCGGATTGGTTGAGCAATTGCACGTTGTCGAGCGACTCCAAAGATAATATAGAATGCAGAGAAAAGATTGATGGCAAAAGGACCCAGAAGGTGGAAAAAGAGAACGATAGTATTGTAGTTTTGAAGTGCAGGAGAATAACGAGCGATGCAATAAACATAATTATCTCTTGTGTTTGCCGATGTGCCGTTTTTATCCAATGTCGCATTTGCATCTGTTTCGAACTCGAATGCTTCGCGTTTAATGGGTTCATGAATCAGTGAACCAATGACAAAAACTGGCAGAATAACGAGTAGCCAACGAGCAATGTATCTACTCTTTGCTTTGTTAAAACTCACTCCTTTGGAAACGTTGATTGCTCGCTCGATTGCTACACAAGCATTCAACCAAGTATCCAAATAGAGGAAAATCTTTAGAAGAGGTTCGATCGATTTGCAACCACCGGATACAGCAGAGACATCCATTGTAGGAGTCATATGAGTGAGAGCTAGAAACCAAAACTTCACTGTGAATATGCTGATAGTGAGAAGAGAAGTAACCGATGATGCTAACAGATAAATGCCACAGCCAACATTTCGTAACTCTTTGTTTTGAAAGGTGATGCCAGAAAGAACGGCATTGATCAAGCCTCCAATAAACATGATGATAGTTACGGCTGCACTCACCTTCACTATGAGAGATTGCTGATTGAATGTTGTATTCCATCGGATGTGATCACGCAAGATATCATCAAGTGTTAAACCAATGGTTTTTTCGTAGAAACGACAGTGACTACTAAGAAAACAGCTAGCGTAACTGGGATCTAAAGAAATGAATATCGAACATAAACTAATTAAGAACTAGAAACTATACTCACTACTGCGTTTTATAGTAACATTGCTTGGACCAAGTGCCATGATTGAAAACGATCCGATTGTATTTGGCCAATCCGTTGTGATCACCAATATATATGTTGTTCGTTTTTGAAGTTTAAATTGCTTCTTACAGCCACTTAACGAATTCTCATCGATCTGATTTTCAGTTGGATTGAGTGGATTAAATTTGTTTTTATAAAGATAACCATAAATAGTTATGCTATTATCGCTACCGAGTGTATAGAGACCGTCTGAAACAACATTGACTTCTACGGCTTCATAATAATAATTGGGTTGAATGCAATCCCGAGAGTACTTTGGAGAATTGATGGTTAGATTCGATGCATATATCGGATGGGCAGAAGTTGATGGAGCATCTATCAAATACAAACAAGACATTTAGAAATATGAAACCTGATACGTCAAAATGAATATTTTTGAAAAGATTTCACTCAGGAAAGACATACACTCACCATTACGTTTCAAAGTAACATTGTTTGGACCGAGTACAATGACTGAAAATGAACCTGTTTCATTCGGAGAACGAGTTGTCACCACCAATATATACGTTATGTGTTTTTGTAGGTGATGAATGAATTTGATTTGCATCTGAGATCTATCGCAATCGGATTCAATGATTTGTTTTCCGAGCGGATCGAATGGATTAAATTTATTTTCATGGAGATAAGCACAGATATACTTCTCGCTGGAAGTACCAATAGTATAGCTACCGTCTTCAACGACATCGATTTCTATGGCTTCAAAATAGTAATTGGGTCGAATGCAATCTCGAAAGTAATGTGCAGATTCGGTTGTGAGATTTGATGCATACATTGCTTGTATAGGAACTGATGGACTTTCTATAGAATGCAAATAGTAAACGAAGAGATAGTCTCCGTTGTATTTGAAAATTAGTAGAGCAAATTTTTCTTCTTTGAGCGGAATGAACACGATCACTATACTTACCAATACGTTTCATAGTTATATTGTTTAAACCGAGTATCAGGATTTCCAGAGACCCTATTGTATTCGGAAAAAAGGTTGTGATCACCCAAATATATTTTTTTTGCTTTTCAAAGTAATAAGTTAAACCAAACATATCAAGGCAACCTATAGTGGCACCATTCGAGACTTGGTTTAAAGGTGGATTGAATGGATTGAAGTTGTGCTCATAAAGGTAACTGTAAGGATTCATCATACTATCGCTACTGAATATATAGTGACCATCTTCAAAGACGTTCACTTCTATGGCTTCGTAATAGTAATTGGGCCGAATGCCCTCACGAGTATACGTCGAAGAATCTGTCGTTAAGTCTACTGTATATATTGTTTGTACAGGAACAGATGGACTATCTATCGAATGAAAGCAAATGTCGACGGTCAACGTTTTCCCTGCGATTGTACTCACCACTATGTCTCATAGTAACAGGGTTTGAACTGAATGCCGTGATAGTGAATGATCCTGTGTCATTTTCACGGAAGGTCGTGACCACTAGTATATAAGTTATCTCTTTTTCCAAGAAATGATTCAACCTAAATTGATCGCTGAAGCCAGCATCGTTGCCCTTGGTAATGAGATATGAAGATGCATCAAAT
>Ga0209914_1003528_pt1 | contig 10830 bp, 21 predicted proteins | sample ThiBiot_500_plan_FD_183949 | JGI IMG/M metagenome (GOLD analysis project Ga0209914, IMG submission 183949) | Wastewater bioreactor microbial communities from Cape Town, South Africa - Thiocy_cont_500_plan (SPAdes) | ecosystem: Engineered > Bioreactor > Thiocyanate-remediating > Anaerobic-Aerobic...
GGCAACAAGACCAGTGAGACCGTGTCGCAGTTGTTGAAGGACCTCGTACGTATTTGATCTCTCTCGCGCGCGCGCGCGGTGTGGCTTGTTCGCTCGGTCGCTCATCGATCGTCATGATGGCTGTGGCGGCGGCGGCAGTACGAGCTGAAGAAACCCGATGCGATCATGTATCAACGTCGCAATCAGATCATTCCGTTCGAGAACGAGACGTCTCTCGAGTTCTTTTCGAGCAAGAGCGATGCGTCGTTGTTCGCGTTCGCCTCGCACACCAAGAAGGTACCCACATACCCACCACGAGAACGCACGATATTGATGACGATGATGCACACGTCGATATCGACGCCAGTTGTAGTAGCAGCATCAGCATTGAGAAGCTCACACGCTCTCTCTCTCTCTCTCTCTCTCTCTCTCGCGGTTCGGGTCGTATGCGTCTAGCGTCCGCACTCGTTGATTCTCGGCCGCATGTTCGACCATGCGTTGCTGGACATGATCGAGCTCGGCATCGCCAACTACGTTCCGATCCGCGACTTCCGCACGACGGCGCGTCCGGGCATCGGCAACAAGCCTTGCTTCATCTTCAAGGGCGACGAATTCGATCGCATCGAGACCTTCCGCAAGTTCCGCAACCTCATTGTAGATATCCTTTTGCCTTGTCGCTCGCGTGTGTGCTGTGTGTGCTGTGTGTGTGTGTGTGTGTGTCTCACGTCGCTCGCTCTCGTTCGATCGTGCAGCCTTAACGCCACCTCTCGTTGGTGCTCTTACATTTCTTCCGCGGTGCTGTGATCGATTCGCTCAACCTCGCGGGCCTCGAGCACGTGATCGTGTGCTCGGCCATCGAGGACCGCATCTTCTTCCGCCACTACGGCATCTCGCTGCTCAAGTCCGGCTCCAAGATCCCACGCGTCGAGCTCACCGAGATCGGCCCGTCGTTCGACTGCGTCATTCGCCGCCACAAGTTCGCGTCCGACGACCTCGCCAGGGAGGCGCTCAAGGTGCCCAAGGAGACGCAGGTCAGCAAGAAGAAGAACCTCCAGACGACGCCGCTCGGCGAGACGCTCGCCACCATCCACATGGGCCGCCAGGACCTCACGGGCCTCACGACGCGCCGTGGCAAGGCGCTCAAGCGCAAGTTCCAACACATTACGGCGGACGGAGCGAGTGGCGCTGCCGACGGCGATTCTGCTGCTGCTTCAGCTACGGGCGACGATGGTGGTGCCGTCCAACCTCGCAAGCGTCGAGCTCGCGAGAGCGACTCGTCGGCGGCAGCTGATTAAGCGCGCGCCATTATCGTCATCAGCATCATCACTGAGACGAGAGAGAGAGAGAGAGAGAGAGCTGCCAGACCAGCTGGCAGATACCGTCGAGATCGATATCGAGAGCGATACCTGCGTATCTCACGCTGCCCGATCCCGACAACACGACACAGTTTTGATATCGCCTTCCTACTGAGACCGGCCCCACGCTACCAATACACACAGAGAGAGACAGACAGATAGAGATTTATCATCCTATGGAACCAGAGTCGCATCGATGTGGTGTCGTCGTCGTCGGCATCGACGCGAACGGCGAGGAAGATTCGAGCGTCATTGCGCTGCTGCCCTGCTCGCGCTCGCTCGTCGTGCTAGTGCTCTCTCTCTCTCTCTCTGTCTCGTTGTTATGGCTGCCGAGGGTGGTCGGCTGAGTCTAGCATGGCGTGATCTCACCGAGATCCATCCACAGATCGTCGAGAAGTTTGCTGGTGTCGTGCGCGAGCTCGACCTCAGCTGCAACAATCTCACGTTCGTATCGATACACGGCCCCCAAGCACACACACACACACACACTCGCTCGCTCGCTCGTGATCTATCCAATCATCCACGTACCGGTCCAGAGTGACTCACGGCCTGTTGACAGTGATTTGACGCCATTACGAGACTTTGTGAAGCTCGAGACGCTGGTACTGGACGGCAACAAGCTCACGTCGCACAGCAAGATACCGCGGCTACCGGCGCTCAAGACCCTGTGGGTCAACAAGAACCGCATCGGCAACCTCTCGATCTTCATCGATCAACTGGTCGAGGCCGTGCCGAATCTGCGCTATCTCTCCATGATGAACAACGATGCGTGTCCCAACTTCTTCAATGGAGGCTCGTTGAAGCAGTATCAAGACTACAGGTACACGCGAGCACACACACACACGCACACACACGCACACGCACGCGTACATACGCCACTGAATCACTGGCGATCGAACCAACCAACCAATCGATACATCGCGCTATCGAACGTGCGCTCTCGCTCTCGCTCCCTCTCGTGCCACGACGGCGTCACGTAGAAAATACGTCATCAGTCGCATGCGGACACTGACACAACTCGATGCGCAACCGATCACGGATCGCGAGCGTCGTGAGGCCGTCCGAATGTACGGCGATCTCGCCACGAGCGTCGCGTTCGAGGAGCGGGAACGCCAGCGCGAGGAGGAGCTCCGAATCCAACGACAGGAGGAGCGTCGTCTGCGAGATCGACAAGAGATGGACCGTCGTCGTGTACGCTATCGATCGAGCGATCGAGCTATCGAGTTACCTCGCTATCGATCGCTGACGCTCGCGATATCTGCCTCGCCACAGAAAGAGAAGATTCAACGCCGCGAGAAGCGCAAAGACGAGGCGCTGCGAAGAGCAGCCGCCGACGGCTCGGCGCTCGGAGGCACAGCCAGCACGCCGGCGCTCGCGAGCATCTCTGCCACAATGGCCGCCAGCTCGCCGAGCAGGAGCACTGGAGGCGCAATGCTGCCGCCACCGCCGCCACCACCGCCACCATCCGACGTCGTGGCGCTGTTGCTGCCCGAGATCGACGCCGTAGCAGTCGCGCCGCCGGCAGTGCTGGCCCCTTCGATCAGTGCACCGGCCGTGCTCGCTCCCGTACGTCGTCTCGCTCACGAGAACGCCGTATCGTGCACTCACGTTTTGTTGTGCGCAGACTGCTGGCAACCATGAGCTCACCGATTCAGACGATTGGTCCTCGGATGATGGCGAGGGCGATTGGGACGAGTGACACGATGTTGATGATGATGGCGGTCGTCGTTGCCATCACGCAGCGACATCGACAGCAGCAGCAAGTACCTCACGCTCGCACGCTCACTAATCACTGTCACTAACTCGCTCGTGCCCTCCTCTCTCTCTCTCTCTCTCTCGTCCTGCTTTGGTATCCTGATCAAACGTTGTACATTCGTGACGTTGCGCCTGATTCGCGCGCGTAAAGTCCTCACAAAATTGATCGATCAATCGTGTGTTGTTGATGATAACGGGGCCTCGATTCCTTAGCTTGCTGTTGTGGCTTGTTGTTGTTGCGATTGCTGTTGTTGCGATTGCTGCTGCTGCTGCTGCTGCTGCTGCTGTGCTTGTTGCGGAGCCGGTCCATCAGAGCCCGCGGGAGGCGGCTCAAGATCGGCATCGGCCTCGGGCAGCTCGCGCGGCAAGCGTCGAAGCGGGTCTTGCACGATGACCGGCGCCGCATCGCCCGCGGCACCGATCACCGTACCGTCGGCTGCGACCGAGAGATTGGCCAGCGGCCGATCCGAGCCGGCCTTCAGCATGTGCTCGACGTTGGCCGACTTGAGCCACTTCTGCTCGATCGGATCCCAGCGATAGAGTCGGTCGTTCCTCGCACCGACGCCCCACACGCTGTTCGTGTTCGTACACGCGAGCACACCGATGAGAAGAGCCGCCATACGGTAGTCGTGTGGCCGTAGTTCGTACCTTTCACGGCTGCCCACGGACACGAGACGCATCTCGCCAGGCACGCGGATCCACTTGTTCTCCTTGGAGCTCCAGCGGTATACGCCCGAGTTTCCACCTGCACGTAGGCGATTGTAGCGAGGTCAGGCAATCGGTGTGCCTCGACTACAACAACCACTACAAGCTCGTACGCTCGATGCCCCACACCGTGCCATCGCTGCCCACAGAGATCTACGCAGCAGAGAGTGAGAGTGAGTGAGTACGCTTCCATGCGATTGGAGACGCCTCTCAGTCGTACGTGTTTGAATTGTACTCCGCTGCGTGGCTTCCATCGATTGCCGCCAGCATACTTGAACGCCTCTCCTTCGGGGCTGTATCCCGTTCACAAGTCGGTGAGCCATGTGCACGCACACGCGAGCGTATGAGAGAGAGAGGGAGCTCGGTCTCGTACGTGATGGCCCAGATGCAGCTCTGGTTGCCGACCGACACCTTGGCCATCACCTGCGCCGATGGCATCTGCTTGAACTGCATGTCCCACGGGTCCCAGTGGTACAGCACTCCGTTTCGCACGCCGCACGCCGCGCCATCGGCGCCGACGCTAATGTAATCCAGCTCGCCGCCGACCTTGCGCCACTCGAAGCCGGTCCACTTGAAGATGCCGCCGCTCTTGCCGATGCCCCACACGTTGCCTTGTCCTCCGACTGCGATGCGCTGCAGTTCCTTGGCGCCCTCGATGAACTTGGCCGGCGGCACTGCGCAACGCCACGACACGGCGACATTCAGCAAATAGCCGCGAGCGAATGGCCGGCCGCGTGGCTGCGTGGCGCACGTCATACCCCATTGCTGCATGAAGCGCCAGCGGTCCTCGACCACCATCGGGACAGCGGCGCCTCCCATCTGTGGCGGTTCGACCGTGCCGCCCTCGCCCTTGACGAACTGCTCGTGCCGAGTCGTTAGAGTGTGCCCGAGAGAGACCACGAGAGAGCACGAACGAGAGAGCACGAGTACCTTCTGCAACACCTCGAATGCCAACAGCATGACTCCGTACTGCGGCGCTGATCGAGCGATGCGAGGACCCACTCCCTTGAAGAGCGCCCTGTCACGCGAGATCACGATCGGTGTGCGTCGAGCCGTCAGTCGGCAGCGAACCAGCATCGCCACACACACACACACACACTCAACAGGCGCCTGTCACGAACCGGAAGCCTTCGTTCTTGAGCACTCGCGTCGTGCAATCGACGAGTCCCTTGTACGGCAGCTCACCTGGCGCAGGCTTGACTTGCAAGCGAGTCTTGATGACGTCAGCCGGAGTCGTGAGGCCCGACGCAAAGCATCCTGTCATATGGTATGTCGCAGCATCCTCAGCATCCATCCGAGGGAGAGCGCTCTCGAGCTCTCATGTATGGTTCATGATGGATTGTGCAAACCTGCGATGGTGCCCGAGACGAGTAGATCGATCGCCTTGGGCCCAGGCTCCTCGTGGCGCTGCGACAGCGTGTGCTTAAAGTACGCGTAGATCGGAAAGTACAGGCCCGAGAACGGCATGTCGCGCAGGAAGCAGGCGCTCGCGCCGCGGTACATGCCTCGAAGCCCGAGCTCACGCAGCATCGAAACGATGCCCTGCTGCTGCTGTTGTGTGGCGGCGGCTCCGATCTGACCTGCGACTTGCAGGCGCACCTTGACGATCTCCATCGGATTGGTGATGATGACCTGACAGGTGCCGGCCGCGACGCCGGCCGCGATCTCGGGCACGAGCTGCAGGCCGTTCTCGTTGACGTCGCGACACAACTGACGCACTTGCTCGACGACGAACAAGCGGATGGCCTTCTCGGGCACTTGGCCCAGGAGATTCGGAGCCAGACCCTTGTACAGCTTCATGGGGCCTTCGTGCCGTAGCACCTATCGTCGTCGAGCATCATCGTATGTTCAGGATCACGCATACCATCGAGCACGTTGATCGAGAGCTGCTCGTGCATCGGTGGCCTCACCGATCGTGCTGCGCGTATACGTACATGCAAGAAGCACTGCCAGCTATTGCGGTGTATCACGGCGGCGCCGGTCGATGAGGAGCTGGCGGCTTGCGCGACGCTCGAGCTCGCGCTCGTCGTGCTGCCGACCGCGAGGCGCACTCGCTGGTTCTGCATGCGCGTCTTGACGAGATCGACTGCACGCACGCGTTAGCGCCATCTATGCGTCAAGACATCCACTACAGACCGTACAATCGATTGGTACATACTCGGATAGACGGCCGTGGCTCCGACAGCCGACGCGGCCGCCGAGATCGAGAAGGTCTGCGCGGTCGCGAGCGCCACATGCAGCCCCGACGACGACACGACCCGCTGCTTGTCCTGCTGCTGCTGCTGTTGCTGTTGCTGCATCGTGTGAATGGTGGCTCGTGACTCCGAGACTCTCCCCTCCACAAAGCAGCAGCTAAGCGAACGAGCGTGCGTGCGTGTGAGCGCGAGCGAGCAACGAAGCGAATGAAGGAATGGCGCTGGATGCGATTGGCGCCGCTTCGCATCATTCGCGCGCACGCCATTCGAACTAAACTGCAACTCGCTCTCTCTCTCGACAAAGACTCGAGCCAATCTCTGCTGGATACACGTATGCGTGCATCGTATGCGTGAATCTATATCCATGTATTCGACGTGGACTGGAGTATCGAGGATCTTGGTGGGTTGGATGTGGTGGCCGTGTGTCGCTCGCGCTATTAACAACAAACTAAAGACAATATGAGAGACATTGTGGCTCTCGACGAATACCTGGCGTGTGTCATATGGATGAATGAATGAATGAATGGATGGATGGTGGCCTGTCAGACCTCACCAATAGGCCGACGACCACTTGGCCAGGATGATCGGCTCGGGCGACTCGCCCTCGGCAGGCGGAGATTCGCGCAGGAGCTTGTTGTCCTGCACGGCCCAGCACACGCAATAGTGTGCCTGCAGCAGCGTCCACTCCTCGTACTCGTCGAACATTTCGAGTCGCTCGATGCTGCACGAACGTCGATGGCACACTCACACGCCATCAGACGGAGCTCATGTCGATCGAGGCCAGGCTGGCGGTCGTCGCGTACCGTTTGCGTTCGTCTGGCGTCAGACACGCGTCGTACGCCTGGTTCATATCGATGCAGATGGCAGCGTGCCAGCCGAGAGTCATGAAGCGATTCTTCTGACTCACGGCCTCGGGATACGCCAGGATACCTTGCAGCGGACAGCGTTGTTTCTGCGACAGCATCAGCGTCAGCACCAACAGTCGCTCACAGGCACGCAGCTCGAGTGCGTCGGGGCGGTACCTCGAGGTTGCGAATCATCGTTCGACCGAATGGATCATGCGGTCGAATCTGCTCGTACGTGACGAAGACGGCACAGTCGCACGACTGCGCAGCCCATCGTATCAACGCATCGCTGTGCTCGGGCTTGAGATAGATCAACACACATTCGGCGATGAAGAGCGTCGGTTTGCTGGCAGAGAGAGAGAGAGAGAGAGAGGTCCGAGTTCGAGGTCGTATTCGTTCGTTCGTAAGTGAGCGTGCGTGTCTGTGTGCGTGTGACATGATTGAGGTCAGTCGCTCGAGCTCAAGGCATACCTCGGATCGAAGCCCGCCGTGTGCAAGATACGATTGGTGGTATCGAGGTCGCGCAGATCGCACGCCATCACGTGGTAGCATTGCGAATGTAGCTCGAGAGTATCGAGCGTCACTCCATTGGGCCACTCGGTGGCGAGCGGTTTCGTGATGGCTTGTTGTAGAGCCTTGGTGTGCTGGATGGTGGCGATCTTGCTGCGCACCACGTCGTCCATGTCGAGCTCGAACACGGTCACGGGCACCTGGTTGACGTTGGCGATCGTTCCGTCCTGCCCGCGAGTGATCGTGTGAGTGGTCGCCCGAGATCGCACGATATCGTAGCCATCGAGTAGGCGCGTACGCGTACTTGCAGACAGAAGAAGGAGGTATCGTGTCCGGCGCCGAGGTTGACGACCTGCTTGGGCTCGGAGCCTTGCGCGAGGAAGCGCTCGAGCAGCGTGCGCATGGTCCTCACTCGAATGAAGTTGCCTTTGGATCGAGAGATCGAGAGATCGAACACGCGTAGATCAGCGATACGCCCATGCGCACAAGCTTGCTAACAATGGCGAGATGGATGGCGTGGCGTGGCGTGGCGTGGCGTGGTAGGTCACCGACCTCGGTTCATGATCGGCGGCTTGCGCTCTCCGGCGCCGACGATGAAGTGCGCCACGTAGGGGTCTTGGTAGTAGCCTGCCTTGACCGACGACAGCTTGCCGAGCGCCGCATGGTTGTTGGTGCGCTGCACGGCGTCGTCGTCGCTCATGGTGTGCGTGTGTGTGTGTGTGTGTGAGTGTTCGAGTGAGCGGAAGCGGGAGAGCGAGCGAATGATGCGAGAGAGAGAGAGAACGGCGTCGTGCTCGTGTATTCGCTCAGAGAGAATACGCAGAGTTCAATGCGGCGATGGTGGGTGGCCGGATAGATAGACAGATAGATAGAGATGGAGAGCTTGTATGGTCGTGAGGGAGATCGATTGAGGTGAGGGTTAGGAGATGCCGGAGGTCAGGAGCTCGCGCTCTCTCTCGTGAGCAGCGGGAACTATCGATACAATACAACAATCAACATCGTCAACGACGGCGGGCGGGCGGGCGGGCGCGAGAGTGGAGGCACACTCTACAAGCCGTCCTTGCGTCTGCCTCGGCCGTCTATTCGGTCGGAGCGATCGGCGCCCGAGTCTCCGTCGTCATCACGGCGCCTGGAGCTCGATGAGGCCGCCGCACCAGCCGACGAGGCGCTGTTGTTGCTGCTGCGAGAGCGGGCGCCGCCGCCGCTGCTGCCGCTGCTGCCAGCGCTGCCGCTAGCACCGCCGGCGCGCGAGCCTCCGCGCGAGCCGCCTCGCGAACGGCCCTTGGTGGATGGCTGGCTGGCGCCGGTGGTGAGCGACGGGTCGTTCTCGCGACACGTCGGGCAGAAGTAGTCGAGATGGTTGGGGTTGTCGTCGTCGTAGAGCGACATGTCCTTGATGTTGTCCTCGGACGCAGAGACCCAGCGGTTGCAGCGGTCGCAGCGGATCCAGCTCTCGACCTCCTTGGCCTTGCGCTTGGTCTGCTTGGACTGCGTGTTCGAGGCTGCTGACGCCGACGCCGACGCCGATGCAGAAGCCGACGCAGAAGCCGAAGCCGAAGGCCCGTGGCTGGCCGACGACGAGGCCAGCGCGTAGGACGAGGCACCGGACGACGAGTTGTACGACTGCGTGGCGGCCTGCGAGCGGCTGCTGCCACTGCCAACGTCGGCGCCGCTGCCACTGCCGCCGGCACCGCTGGCGGCGTTGCGCAAGCACTTGTGGCAATAGTAGTCGCCATCGGCGCCGCGCTTCCACTTGATGGCGGCGCTCGCCTGGCCAACGTAGAGGCCGCAGCTCGGGCACTGGTGGTTGTCCGAGAGTGCCGAGCGCTTGGCTCGCTTGGTCGACGAGCCTTCTGACAATGTGCCAGGTGAGATGGAGCGAGAGGGTGAGAGAGGGAGAGAGAGAGAGAGAGAGAGAGAGAGAGAGACATACCCATATCGTCGCGTTCCTCACGGCGACGCTTGGAGGACGAGGAGGACGAGGCGGCCGGCGTAGGGGAGAGAGGCGGGCTCTGCGAACCGGACGGCGAGTCATCCGACAAGCTGCCGTCGTCGAGGCGCGAGGAGGACGCGTTGCGAGCACTGCCGGACGAGGAGGACGAGCGCTTCTTGGGCTGCAGCTGCGCGAGCATGTGGCGGTCGCCGTCGTTGGGGTCGACCTGGAAGCGCGGGTTGCTCGTGAGCGTCGTCGTGACGGCCTCGAAGAGATCCTCCTCGAGCAGCTCGTTGAGGTTCATGGCGGCCTTCCAGTTCTGTTGGGAGTGAGTGAGGGAGGGAGTGAGGGAGTTTGCATCAGGGTGATCGTGCGAAAGAACGCGCACCTGGAGCGAATACTGCATGATGGTCGCGATACTGCACGAGCCGTCGTTCTTCTCGATCGCCTCCGTGATGACGCTCGTGAGAGGAACGACGGAGCTCGCGGCCAGCGACAGCGATGACGACGACGGCACATGATGCGGCGGCTGCCCGTTCGCCGCGGCGGCGGCGGTGGGCGACGGCGGCTTGTCTCGTGGCTGGTTGGTCCATGTGCCGTCGAATGCGGGATCGCGCTGCACAACAAGCACGAGTCAGCGAGTAGAGCGCGAGGCGGAAGGAGGCGTCGGGAGCGTACGCTGAAGTGGATCGGATCATCGCGCAGGCGCTGGTGTATCAGGCGCTTCCAGTCGGTGTGCGTAAAGTCGCTGCCGTCCGTGTGCTTCATTCGCGGCCAGCGCTGCGATGCGAACGCGTGTGCGTGTGTGTGAGTACCGCCACGCGATTGCTCGGGGAGGGAGCGAGCGAGCGAGCTACCTTGACCGTGTACTCTAGGATCGTATCCAGATGAGCCGCGCCACCGAGCGTACGCAGGATGTGGCTGATGCACGCTGCTCGCGCGGCACCAGCGCCAATCAGCGACACTGCTCGGCACAAGACGACCAGCACCACGACGACGACGACGAACCTTCGAGTTGCGCGCTGTCGACTGGATCGGGGTTGGCCGGTCGCGCTGGCAGCAAGCGCACGCCCAGGCGAGGAACGAAGACGGTCGAGGCGTCGTCGCCTAGCATGCCTCGGCGCACCTGCGGAGCGGGTGAGCACGCGAGCGAGGTCGACTGCACGACAGCAGGACAGCACACGTACGCGATCAAGCTTCTTCTTCTCCTTGGCGTAGCTGTCCTTCAGGTCAAGCAGCTGCTTGTAGCACGGATGCGAGCGAAAGCTGATATCACCAATATCAACATCAGCACCAACACCAACATCAGCACCAGCGAGTGACGAGCGAGGAGCGGCGCCCACGTACTCGGACCGAGCCGTCTGCGCCGCAGCCTTGGCACTCGGTTGCGGCGCCACGACCATCTCATCGCCGAGCCCCATCTCCGCGTGCAGTGTGCGTGTGCTCCTCTACGATCGCACGGAGAGCGTCGATTGCTTGCGTGCCACCACGAGCGAAGAAACAACTACGACGTGTGCTGTTGTTGGTGTTGGTGCGTAAGCAGAAGGCAGAGG
>Ga0209914_1003530_pt1 | contig 10823 bp, 9 predicted proteins | sample ThiBiot_500_plan_FD_183949 | JGI IMG/M metagenome (GOLD analysis project Ga0209914, IMG submission 183949) | Wastewater bioreactor microbial communities from Cape Town, South Africa - Thiocy_cont_500_plan (SPAdes) | ecosystem: Engineered > Bioreactor > Thiocyanate-remediating > Anaerobic-Aerobic ...
TTGAAGATCTCAATTCGTTTCCTCAGGCATATGTTCTAGTTCTAAGTGAAGTTTTAACTAAATTAAATACTGAATGGAGAATAATTGATTCAAATAATTATTGTAATCAAAGTTCATCTTTATTTTTATTTACGAAATGGATTCAAGAATTACAACAATAAAAGAGCACTAGTATTTTAGTGATAATTGATATTGATTGATTAGAATATCGATTAAAACATGCGATTTGTACTCAACAAAAAATATGAAACTTTTTCAAAGTGGACACTTTTCATACTCTCATCTGAAGATAATTTTATATAGAATAAAAAAAATGATCTCATGTTTATTTGAATGTGACAGAAATCGTTACCATCTGCGTCATCTATAGCACTGTCTAATGTTTCATTAAAATTTGAGTGGTGCACTACGTTTCTTCCTACTCTTTCCCATGGACAACTGTTGTATTTATACAAGAGAAACCTGTAAGCGACTTTTTTTACCCAGAGAAAAGGGGAAAAATTCTTTATCAGCGACTCTCATATAATAGAGAAGCATAACCGGTCTGGTTACCTATAAAGAAAAGAAGCAAAATAAATACAAAGTAAGGCAAACTAGAGCGGAACAATAGTTTCTGAAAATCATTGTTAATAAAATTACACTTAAAATATGCGCGTAAATGTTAAAAAAGTAACAAATATTTTAGATTTAAAACAGAGAACAGTCGAATCTCTACGAAAAATATTTATAAGAATTTAACAACGCGTAAATTTCTATAAAACTTGAAAAATGGCTACTTCAAGTGATCCGTCAGCATGGACGACATCGGATGTTGCTGCATGGTTACGTCGATGCAATCTTGAACAATTTGTAAAATCATTTGAAGGTTAGTTACTATTGGACAGAAAAGAGTTTTATTCTATCGTTTTTATATTAGAGAATGAAATAGATGGTAGCTTACTGCTGAATGATGGATTTGATGATAGTATGATGAAAGAACTCATCCCTAATTTAAAGTCGAGAATATTGTTTAACAATGAAAGAAAGAAATTAAAGTAAACAAATGTTACAATACATTGATTTTATTCAAATTGATCTTATTTAGAGAGGCAAATGGATCACAAATAGCAAAGTCTGCTGATACCGGTGTCTCAGTTGAAACTTCATCAATTCTTGTTGGGGTAAGTATGCATAAAGTAGTTTGGATAGTAATACTTTGACGCTATACAAAAGACGCAATTCGTATCATTACACTTTATGAATAAATTAATTTCATCGCATTTATCAGATTTTTCTTTGAGCTTTATGGATTCCGTGAATCTGGGCACATCTTTCCTTAAACAAATGAACATTCTTCAATTTGCAACTGATGTGTGCATATATAAATCGTATATTGCAACGAAAGATTGAAGAAAAATCAAGCAATTTTCACTAATAGTTTCTTGAGGGGTCTTTGAATTGAGAGTGTACAATGTGAATCACTGTATTTTAGGATAAAACGCACGAGGTTTGTTCGAGTACAATTCAATTTGTTCAGCAAGATCCAATAACTTTGCGTGAGTGTCTATTGTGACTCGTCTAATGTTTGAAATCTAAACGCTATCGAATTTAGCTCGATCGGATGCCAAAAAACACTGCAAATGGAATCGACCGGAGCGCGATGCCATTCAGCTTGATATTGCACAACTTACCCAGCCATTCAATGGAATTCATAACACGCTGATTACAAATCATTCGTTTAGTTCCGAAACGCAAAATCTTCTTTCAACAGCATTCAGCTATATGTGTGCATTGCCTAATGAAAATGAACAAATACAACTCGATAGTTGGTTCAACGTATTGGTTGATCAACCATTGGATGCTGCAATTCTTATTCAGAATATTCAGCAACATCATTGTCTGAAGCCTTATGTTATCGATAGTCTTAAGCGATTTAATAGTTTGTCGGATGTCATGCAATCACTTTCCTTATGTCCGGACATGCAAACAACAGATTCGGAATCCTTCTTTGATATTGTCGACCAGATCAACAAGTATATCTTACTGATATGCACTATCGAGTCACTCTCATTTGATAGTCAACGTTTCCTCAGTAATTTACTTATCAAAAACGATTTGCCCATTCCTTTGACTTATCACACTGCACACGAATTCAAAATTAATTTCAATAATCTTATTGAACCGCTTTGTTTAACTCAAGATCGTTTTATGCTACTTATGGGTAGTCCATCAGCTATAGGATTGGGAAAGACAAGTCTTATTCCATATATATTCTATAACAAGCGAAACGATTCTTTGAATATTGATGGAAATAGAGAAGTGCGATCTGGTTGTATTGATACAATATTTGCTAAACTTGAAAATAATTCTTCGTATATTGTATTTGATGTTCATGGAACTGTAAATACTTTGAACGAAGATTTAGTAACAGCTATTCAACATTATTGTTCCATACAAATCATTTGTGTCACTGAAACTGATTTGCAACAAAATGATTTTCTTACTTCCATGATGAATTATTCCGAAGAAATTCGAAATAAACCAACAATTGTTGTAATATTTGACTCGAACTACAACAACAAACAATATAATTCCACAGAGATTATAAACCAGTACCAGAATCGATTTCATAATGAGTCATGGCAAAACGTAATTTTCATGACAGCACCAGTATTGAAGTCTCTACAGAAGAATTCAGATTTTACTGCTGCTCGACGAGCACAACGCTTACGACAGTCCTTCACAAGCACCCTACAAAAGCTGCAAACAGACATCCAAAGACAGCCAATGTGTAATTCAATTTTTACTGTGCAGGCTTATTATCTTACCATCAAATCGGGTACGAATGTGTGTCCTGCACCATTATGCAATATGACAATACTCTCACAATTGGATGATTTATTCGGTCAACTCGATGACAAAACTCAAAATCTACTTATTACGACACCTGTGAGTTATATTGATGCAGCCATTTTAAAATATGAAAAAGAACTATCAGCTCAATGGCATGAGCCATCCTCAAGCAACACTCATGAGCAACTTGCGATACTGCGTCAAGAATATCAAAAAGTTGATCGAATGCCTCGCTATGCTGACTTCTTTATAAATCTAATAACGAAGCGACCATATATAGAATTATTGATTACAGAGAAGTATTTACAACAATGGCGAGCTCATTTCGAGCCAGGTCTTATTGATCAAATGAGAGTAGTGAAAAATGAAGCAATGTCACGTTTATCTCGTATCAAACAGTTTGAAGAACAAACATATCAAGAAAATGACGAAAGATCGGATGCTGAACGTGAAAATATGCTTAATCAGTTACAAGCCATGAAAAATGAATATGAAAGCTATAATAAGCGAATCCATGACATTGAAGACAAATTAGCCAATGTTGATTTAACTATAGGATTATTTAGCGACGAAATTCTAGCTGTTTATGAACATTATCCGAAATTGTTTGATGTCGATGATTTACACGTCTTATTGGCTCGAAAATTATGTGAATTGATGTATAAGGGGTTTTCTCTTCACGTTTTACGAGGTCGTCCCCTTCGATGTCATAGTAAACTGATGCAAGAATGTTTACAATATATTCAACAATCAACCAATAAAACACCGCTTGTGTTAACTGTGATTGGTGAGCAGTCTTCTGCAAAATCGTCTTTGTTGAATTCTACATTTGGTTGCAACTTTCGTGTGAGTGCAGGACGATGTACTATTGGCATGTATATGAGTATAGTTCGCTGGCATGAAAATACGATTGTTATTTTCGACACAGAAGGTCTTTTATCTCTTGAAGAATCAGGTTCAATATTTGATAATCAAATGGTTTCAATGGCTATGCTCTCTTCACACCTGGTTCTTATCAATCACAAGGGAGAATTCAGCTCAAGTCTCGAACATCTTATTGGTATGAGCTTCTATGCAAAACTTCAAATTCGATCTCCACTGAAGCCCAAATTACTGTTCGTCTTACGTGATCAATCTGATACAAATGCAACGGACATCTTCTTTCGACAATTATCGAAATTCAAAGAAAATCTGTATAATGACAGCAAATTTTTGAAATCATCAATTGATGATGAATTAGAAATAAATGATCAACATGTCGTCCTATTACCAAATGCATTTTCCAGTGATACAAATCCAATATTAGGAATCGAACAGACGTGGCGCAATCGTACATTTCCTATGAAAATACTTGAATTACGAAATATGATTTTCACAAGTCTGGCTAACGTCAATTTAGAGGTATATATAGATGTTGCACATTTATATCAGAAGATTGCATGTAACTGGAACGCTATTGACAAATTAGGACCAAATTTATTGGCTTGTAAAACACTGTATGAACTGTCAGTGATGAATGAATTACGTGATATTGCCAATGAGATTACACTCGGATGCGTCAATGATGTAAGTCAAGAAGGTCGACAACATATTGATCATGTGCTCACATCCATTTCGATGGAAAATCAATGCGGATTTGATCCATCCTATTTTACTAATCTCTTCAATATCGCTCTTCAGCAGACTCATGAAAAAGTTAGAGATCACGCTATAGCCGAATTTCATCTAAAAGCTGAACGTAGTTGCTTTTCACCTGAACTCAAGAATAAAGTGGAGAAAATGATCGAACCGCCAATCAGTTACGTGCAAGTGATGCTTCAAGATGAATTTAGTGACCGACTCTATAAAGTTCGTCGAGATGCTCGCATTTCCAGTGCACAACAGCGTCTCATCGATAGTGTAAAGCTGGAGTTCGATCGTAACATGAATTTGCCGATTGAAGAATTAAAAACGCGTATTGAAGCAGCCTATTTCGCTGAACTTGATGTATGTGATAGAACAGTGCGTCCAGAATTTGAGAGTCCTGAGAAAATTACTAGTAAAATTTTGAAATTCTACAATTCAACTTTGCAAAGTAAAGCAGGTAACATTCAACGAAATAGTATTTATAATTTACTTCCCTTTTTCGAACCAAATGATTTTGAAAAAATGTGTCGAAATTTTGATGGCGCCTGGGAATGTATGGTCAAGCGAGAGCCTCAAGAAATTACTACAGGTCATCCACTTTTGCGTGCTTTCATGAAGTTCCTGTTTGGTAGTTCTCCGGATGAATATGCGGAAGCACTTTGGTATCATCTTCAACATTGTGTGAATTGGTGGTTCACGCGTCAGTACGACCATTATAAAAATAAAAAATTATTATCAGCCATTTTTCTTGACCTTTTACCTCAATTACGAATGGATATTAAGAAGCTACTTTCCGAGCAATTCCAGTCATCATCAGACGCTCGTGTGATCACTCACATTATTCAGTTGATTGAAAATGTCTTGAACGCTGATGTCATCAAGCGAAATATAAAGTATCTGTCAAAATGTGATTTTGCAGCAGATGTAGCATTGATTGCATTAAAAACTCTAATTGACGAAGCAGTAATCATTGAACAGAATCATCAACACATGGAATTGGAGAAGGCGCGTAACGATCTGGCCGATTGGAAGAATACTATTGAAACTCAAATTCAACTTATGCAAAACTCATTCGAACAGGGTAGAAACACTGCTAACATTATTGTCGACGAGATCTTTGAAGAAGTTGGTCGAGCAATGACAGACAAGATTTTGCAGGATGTTACAGCTGATATTATTAAAAGTCAATTTATTAACCATGAGGCCATGCAGAAACAAGCTTATGAAGAAAGCATCGTCCAAGCCAATGGTGAGAAGATTCTGAAGTACGTACTAGATATTAATAGATTCTTTCTCGAGCTAAGTCTTCGTGAAATAAATACATCACTTGTGAGTACTATACACTCGCATATGCTGAATGCAGAGCAAATAATTTCAAAAGTTATTACAAAATCGAATGATATTGCTCAAGAAAGTAAAGCTGACAATGTACGACTGATTGCAGATGCTATAGAACAAAGTATTCTTCAAATGGATCTATTTTCAGCTTCGATTGGGAATAAATTTGCAATAACTAAAGTAATTTCGTTTCCCATTCAAAACATTGATCAATTTAAGCAAGGATTCAAAACTATTTTGTTACAAATTCGTAATATTCGAGAAAAAGTAACTGAATTAACCGAAAATGTCAAACAGAATGCTTTAGCTGGATGCAAATTGCGCCTGTCTCGTCGTCTTGGCTGCCAAAGTTGCTGTCCAGGTTGTGGAGCGAAGTGCAGTCGACCTGAACCACATGAGGAAGAATTTTTACAACCATGGTTTGAATGTAAATGTAAACAAAAGCGATGCAGATGTCCTAAACCTGAAATAATGCGCATCACCTGTCATGAAAGTTCACAGCACATCGCTGGAGCGTTCCATGGAATGCGATTCTATAGATCAAATACTCCCGCTTTAAAACTTTGCTATCAAAATTGGAAAACGAGCTCAATGATAATCAATGAAGATGAAAAAATTTTTCCGCTTCAAAAATATTATCACTTACATCATCCGGAATGGTACAACAACTTAGATAGTCAAGCAAATCTAGGTACAGCTTGTAATGAATCTGTGCCACCTTCTGAACAGCGTCGTGCCTGGATGGTAGTACGTCATGTGCTTCTTCGTCATTATAGGCAATCGGGCATGATTGACAATGACCGCTATGATTCAAAACTGTATCCAGAAGTTCATTCATTACCAGATGATTACGAACCGACATGGAATGACACCGAACTAAATTAATCAAATTCAAATTATTTCTTGCTTTAATATAAAATTCCGCTTAAAACATTTTTTCATTCCTACACAAAATAATTATATCTTCTACTCCATCATATATTGTATTGTCTTCTTAAATAAACTTTAAACTCCAGTAGTGTCGAACTTGAATTTGAATTCAAGCTCAAACTCAAATTCATATTCTAGTTTAAGAGGAACGTAGTAGTGTCTTGCTTGAAACTTGAATTCAAATTTCAAGTATGACATATATGAAGAAATCCAAGAAAATAATAGAAATTTTGTGCGTTCCACCCGCACTCTCAATATTGTGATGGTTGAAATTATTGAAGGCAAAAGCGCCAATAAAAGACGTCGTAAAACTAAGTTTGCATTTATCGAAAATGAGCCTACTACTGTATCGGAAATCAGCTTTCCATACATTTTCGCGTATATTTGCAAAGTTTGTTTTTTTTGAAATTATTTATTCTATATTATCAAAGTTTTGACGAAGAAATCAGCTATAGAGTGAAAGAAAAAAAAACACTGGAATCGAAACGAGACTCTTTATCTAAAGTTGGAAGGTTTTTTTTGCCATGGCCATTATAAATAAAAGATAAACAAAAATAACGAAATAAATATATATATATATCATCAAACGCAATTCGTAGACTATGGAGATAACATCAAATGTGAATTCGACTGTGATTGAACTCATTTCAGGCCAGGAAGCAATTCACGAATTACAGAAAACGAATGACTACATTCAAAATTTCAGTTCTTTCGATATACAAATACGATTGAAGTCATCGTCGGCAACGTTAGAAGACTATTTTCATTTAATTGCACAACATGTTTTACCTTTGGAATGAAACATCGACTCAATCGATAAGTTCGTGCATACAAAATGTATCGATCAAGTGAAATTATTAACGTTTCCATCAAACATTTTTGTTGTACTAACTGATGGATAAGATGAAAATACTGGTGCGTATTGTCGAAATAATAATATTATTGTTCTTCCTATTTCAATGGTCATTACTGAAGTGATAAAATCTATATTTATTCATGAATTATTTCACATTTGGAGTCGATACGGTACAAATAATTATGAATATTCGAAATGAATTATATGCGAGTATTGGATACTTAAAGAAACATAATGATTCAAATGAGAAAACATACAAATGTACTCCAATTCTCATTGCTAGTCGTCAATTGGATCCTAATTTTTTCATTAATATGTTTGCTTATATACAATGCCGACGACGATACTTACGAACCACTAAAACCATTACAATTCTTGCCGTATACAATAAAGTAAGTAATTTTACGTTCAAATTGGAAAGAATACAGGATATACTGTTCATCCTGAAGAGATTAGTGCTGAACATTTTGTTTTATGGATGACAAAAATGAATTATTTAAATACGCTTAATTCACCTGATGTTATCGACAAAATGAATCAAATTATGATTCGTGCTGTCAATCATTTCTGAATTTTTATTATTTCTTCATCTTAACCATTTTTCTATTAAATTCGATTCACAAAGTTTCTTTTTATTCAAAACATCATTAGTTGAATTTAACCATGAAATCTTATAAATGTTCGAAAAATCAAAATTATTCTGATGGTGCTACCATTTGTACCATCACCTAAGTTGCACGTTATAGAGTAGAAGATTAAATGGCGAGAACAAGAACAAAAACAATGATAATAATAACTCCGAGAACTGTTGATATTATATTAAATATTTGAGCTCTTTTTGAATTCTTCAAAGCATTTTGTAAATCACCAGCGCTTTTTGCATCATCCGTACGAACAGAAAAGAAACAAGCGATACAACCAAGAATAATACAACAGCATAAAATGTTAAAAATTGACCAACCTAAATGACTATTAACATGCACAGCATTTTGAGTAGCTATTGGTGGTGCTATGTACACAATTGGTTGTTCCCGTTGTGTTTGATTAGAACTAACTGTAGCTACATCATAACTCGGTGGTGGCGAAGGTGTATTCATCAGATGTGAAGTTATTCAATCGAATATAATCAAAATGATATATTATTTCTTTCGATGAGAAAGATTCTTATTATCGAAGAATTCATGATATTTCAATATTTTGTACTCAATCTGAATGTATTTTATAATCCTTTAAGCCATGAAATGAAATTGAATACTGTCCATGTATACGAAGAAAAAGAGAAGAAAAGAAATTGTTTTGCAAAATATGAATATACGTATCTGCAATAAAAGTTGAACATTTATCAAACATAGTTGAAGCAAATTAAAAATCGCATAGAGCGTTTTTCTCAAAATTCCAACATATTGTATCGTATTCTATTTTGGTAAAAGATGTTGCTCGAACTGTTCATTATCTTTCTCAACTAAGAGCATCTGAGTAAATTTAATATTATTTTTCGAATAAAATCAATTATTGAATATTTAGGTGTACATTTGCAATTGTTATTTTGAAAAAGCAAATGAAAACGTACTACAACTAACACAATTATTTTTAAGTGCGCATAGTTAGCTTTCCAACCTTTTCACCAACATAACTGTATTTCGTCATAATTTTTTTTTCGGCTTTTTTCTATTGGTGCTTTTATTCTTATCATACGCCTATCACAAATAGTGATTGTATATTTCTACAGTACAAATAGTACAAGATGAGTCACACTTACGATATAAAAACAACATTGTTTAGCTATATTATGATTACACAAAATAACGAAAATGTTGCGAAAAACACCATTTTAACAGACTTTTAATTGTTTACTTTGAAGACAGTTGGAATAGACGAGAAAGATGATACGTAGAGTGGTAATCTTATTCTTCATATGTTTGGTATTCAACTTTTTCAACGCATCTAGCAGTATAAATTCCTTAACAATGCCAATGACACTGCTCAAACACATCAAAACTTTAGTTGATTTTATAAAATTCATCGACTCATTATATGATCCTCCTGCATATGAATGGAATGGAATTTCCAGTCTACCTCATGGTGCTGCTAAAAACATATCTTTAAAGGCAGTTCAACGTGATCCATCATGGTTTTTTCGATCAGTAGCAGGCATGCAGCACGTATATGCTGGACAAGACAAAAAAAATTGTGATTCACTGCCAATTGATGAAATAAAAACTTATTGGCGAATTGATTTAGTGATGAATGAAAAAGATATATTTGATCGACTCGTTCTCATGTTCAAACACAAAAGATTGGAATTAGAAGATATCAAAGATTCTATTCAATTGGTCTGCAACGGTTTTCGAAGCGAATATGAACTATTAATTAAAGAACAATATTTGGGATGTCATCAAGAATATTCAGATTGTAATTACAACTGTCCAGGAAGTTGGCATTTCTGGAAAAAATTTGGTTTGATCATCAATATCATAAAAACGAAAAATGAACTATGAAGAACTTGACTCGTTAACACTTGTTCGCATCGAAACGATCTCTTGTCAGAAACATAATAAAAGTTGAGACTTATAACATAAATAATAATCAATATTATTTTACATTCGATGCAGAAAATTATGAGTATAGAAATGTAATTCCAATGCTTTCTCGTTTAACTAATAAACGTATTTACTCAACACATATTGAACGTCATTTGGCATCTAATTATCTTGGCAGAATTAAAATTTCGACTGCTGGAAAATCTCTAGGTGAAAATGGTTTAACTTTTACTTGGACAATTGATTACGAAGATCGAATGAAAGATTCTATTGAAGCTGGTGTCAATGGAATTGTCACGAATGAAGTTGCTGATCTCAAGAAAGTTGTTCAATGGTTTGGTTTAAATTTAGCAACAAGTTCAATACCAATACCTTCTTCAAATCGATATGTTCCATCGGAAAATAAATGTCGTTGTCTAGGTATCAGGACTCCTTGCACAGTTATATATTCAGCACCTCCAAAAACTGCTTGTCGGTGTGACTCGATTTTCTCGTTTTGTGAAGACTTTGTTGTTGACTGTGATCGTTCACATTCAAAAATGTATCAATCCAGATCTATCAAAAGAATCGTGTAAACTTGGTAAAGGAGTTTGTAAAGATTATGAAAATGAATAAAAAAAACTAACTGAGTTGCTTTTTATGTGCAAAACTGAGCAACTGAGCTAAAAAAAAGTATACCAATACAATTTGAGATAATTTTG
>Ga0209914_1003534_pt1 | contig 10818 bp, 7 predicted proteins | sample ThiBiot_500_plan_FD_183949 | JGI IMG/M metagenome (GOLD analysis project Ga0209914, IMG submission 183949) | Wastewater bioreactor microbial communities from Cape Town, South Africa - Thiocy_cont_500_plan (SPAdes) | ecosystem: Engineered > Bioreactor > Thiocyanate-remediating > Anaerobic-Aerobic ...
TCCGACAACTGCCTCTTCAACTGCTGCTGCTGCTGCTGCTGCTGGTTCGCTAACCACAACACCAGCACCAACACCAACAGCGTCTGCTCCGATCGCCGCGACACCTGCAACTCCCTTGATCACACCGGCCACGACGGCAGCGACACCAGCCGGCACAGCGCCTCTCTCTGCTGCACAACTCCACCTCCAGCTGCTGGCACAACGACAGGCACAGCAATCCAAGGTCTCTGGCCTTGCGCAGCTGGCGCAAGCCAATCCCAACCTCCTGGCGCGCATACGTGCATCTCCTCAGCTTCTACAACAGCAACAGCAGCAAGCCCTCGCCGCTCAGCTGAACGCTCTGCCTCAAGCCCAACCACAAGCTGCATCAACAGCTGCTGCAGGGAGCAATCCAGCTGCGGTGGTATCGCCTGCACTTGCCACATCTGCAACGCCTCAAGCCTCGGCACCCACCACAACTCCAGCACAGCCGCCAGCGACCACCGCAGCGCCAACAACCCATCCGACGCAAGCTCCACAACAAGTACTGACGCCTCAGCCATTCACGCAACAAACATTCACCACACAAGCGGCAGCGGCAGCAGCGGCGGCGGCAGCGGCACAAGCGCAACACGTGCAGCAGCAACTGCAGTTTCACATGCAGCAACAACAAGCCCAACAGCAGCAGCAGCTTCAACAACACTTGCTGCAGCAACATCAGACACAACAGCAGACGCAACAGGATAATGCTATTCTCCAGCAGCAAATTCAGCAACAACTACTCCTCCAACAGCAACAACAGCTGCAGCAACAACACTTGCAACAGCACCAACTGCTTCAACAGCAACAACTTCAACAGCAACAACAAGCACATGCGGTACTGCAACACCAGCAACAACAAGCGCATGCGCTGCAACAACAGCAACAACAACAATCACATCAGCAGCAACAACAACCCAAAGGTGTGCCAGTGAATGGTGTTCCTACAGCGTCAACATTCGGCGCCGGTCGAATAGCTACCTTCACCGGCCCAGCGAGCTTCTCTGCTGCACAACACCAAGCTCTCCAACAATTCAAGCACCAACACCACCCTCAACAACAGCAGCAAGTAACTTACAACCATATGCTCCCGACGAGCACCATTCAGCCGGACCCGATCAACGTCATGCTGCTAGAGAACGAGTACGAGAAGCGCATCTCGTACCGAATGCAGTTACGACTCACAAACCTAGAAGGTACACATGTTCTCATTCGTGCCACTGCCATCTCACTGCTTGATACTGCTTTACTCACACGTCATTTTGACAGCAAACCCATCGCGTACCACGGCTGAAGAGATCGAATTGCTCAAGTTGCGTGCCTTGTCGAAGCAACGCGAATTGCGTTTGGCAGTCACTCGTCATATGGCGATGGCGTCGCACAGCATCTACTCGATCGAGAGTACCCGCGTGCCCAAGTCATCCAAGAAGCTCGCCATCCGCGGTCGGCCTGAGGCCCGATCGCCGGCGCAGGCTCAGCGAGACCTCTACGCCTACTGGCAGTACGAGAAGCACCAGACGATGGTGAGTGCCATTCTCGCGCACCAAAAGACCTTCTTGCGTTGGCAACGCCAGAACCGTGAGACCCTCCGGCGAGTTCCACTCGGCATCACGCGCTTCCACCTCGACAAGACTCGCGAGGAGGCCAAGGTTCAACGAGAGGAAGACAAGCAACGTCTCGAGGCTCTCAAGGTACGCTCGACTCTCGATTGCTGCTTCGCTTGCTCGCACGCACTCGACTCACGATCGAGGCCTCGCTTGCATTGCCCACGAGTAGAACAACGACTTTTCGGCATACCAAGAGCTGGTCAAGCGCAGCAAGGACGAGCGAATGAAGCAACTGCTAGAACAGACCGACAGCTACCTAACGCGAATCGGTGCCATCGTGCGCGCTACGCGCCAGCAGAGCGAGTCCGAGACGCCGAGCACTTCGACATCCTCATCTTCATCCTCGACCTCAACTTCTACTTCAACCTCTGGCGAGACCACACTCGAGACCAACCAAGACGACCAGGAGGCGAGCTACTACAAGATTGCACACAACATCTCGGAGGAGATTCGCGAGCAGCCCAAGATGCTCAGTCCAAGCAAGCGCCTCAACGACTACCAGCTCAAGGGTTTGCAGTGGCTGGTGTCGCTCTTCAACAACAACCTCAACGGCATCCTGGCCGACGAGATGGGCCTTGGCAAGACGATCCAAACCATCGCCCTCGTTGCTTATTTAATGGAGACCAAGAAGTGCACTGGTCCCTTCCTTATCATTGTACCGAAAACGTACGTTCACTACCACTTGCGCTTCACCATATCATTCTCGTACTCTTACTCTTCTAACTCTGCTTGTCTCTGTCTCTCTCTTTCTCAAGAACATTGCAACATTGGGAAAAGGAGTTTGCTGCGTGGGCTAGCGAGATCAAGGTCGTTATGTTCAGCGGAGTACCTCCTCTGTTACGAAAGAAGCTCTACAAGGAAGTCATCCAGCCAGTACGCTTCAACGTACTCGTCACGACGTATGAACTCGTGCGTACCGAAGCTACCAAGCTCAAGAAGGTACCCTGGCAGTACCTCGTGGTCGATGAGGGCCATCGATTGCGCAACAACTCGAGCAAGCTGTCCGTGTGCTTGACCAAGGAATACAAGGTCCGCCATCGATTGTTGCTTACCGGTACTCCTCTTCAGGTGCGCCCTGTGCTCTTGCCCTCTGGTGTCTTTCTTCCGCCTCTCCATCTTGCCAAGTCAAACTTGAGCCTTTGCTCGCTTATATTGACTTGTTTGTCGGTATGCGTTGTGTAGAACTCTCTCGAGGAACTTTGGGCACTACTCAACTTTCTCCTGCCCAACATCTTCAACTCGGCCGAGAACTTTGAGCAGTGGTTCTCGGCACCATTCTCGTCGGTCGACTCGGAGGAACGACGCCTCAAGGAGGAGACCGAGCTGCTGCTGATCAAGCGTCTGCACCAAGTCATTCGGCCGTTCTTGCTGCGCCGCCTCAAGCAGGAAGTGGTCAAGCTGCCGGACAAGATCGAGTGGGTCGTCAAGTGCGAGATGTCGGCCTACCAGCGCCGCCTCTACTGCCTGATTCTCGATCACCGCTCGGTGCCGAGTCTCTCGTCCAAGCGCGGCTTCAAGCGCCTCAACAACACCGACATGCACTTGCGCAAGGTGTGCAATCACCCGTATCTGTTGCTCGACGAGGACTACGTCGAGGATGAGGACCTCGTGCGCACGTCGGGCAAGTTCGACCTCCTCGATCGCATGCTGCCCAAGTTCAAGGCCACCAACCACAAGGTCTTGATCTTCAGTCAAATGACCAACCTGCTGCGCGTCCTCGGCCAGTACCTCGCGATGCGCGGCTACCGCTTCCTCGAGATCGTCGGTGACACCAAGGACCGTCAGGTGCTGATCGACGAGTTCAACAAGGCCGACTCGATCTACGACGTCTTTATGCTCAGCACCAAGGCCGGAGGCCTCGGCACCAACCTCCAGACCGCCGATACGGTCATCATCTTTGACAGTGACTGGAACCCACAAGGCGATGTGCAGGCACAAGATCGCGCTCATCGCATCGGTCAGCGCAACGAAGTGCGCGTCTTCCGCTTCGTCACCAAGCACTCGATCGAGGAACGCATGCTCCAGCGTGCGAGTCACAAGCTCGACATTGACAAGAAGGTCATTCAAGCCGGCATGTTCAACAATCAAAGCTCCGACTTGGAACGAACCGAACAATTGGTAGGTTCACGATGCACGCGTGTCAAAGTTTGAGATGTTGTTGAACTAACGCCACACGCTCGCCGCACCTCGTTGCGCCCTCGTGAAACGATTGATCACGGACAACAGAAAAAGTTCCTTCAAGAAGGTGACGAGATTGACGACTTTGATAGCGTCTCGGACATGGAGCTCAACAAGATGATGGCGCGCAACCACGATGAGTTTGAGCGCTTCCAACGCATGGACCAGGAGATCGAGGCACAACGAGAGCGAGACCGCGGAAACAAGCCGCGCCTCATGGCCGAGACCGAGCTGCCCGACTGGGTCATGAAGGACCCGGTCAACGAACAGGAGGTGTTCGAGGAGCAGGGTCGCGGGCAGCGTCAGCGCGCCGAGGTACAGTACAACGACGATGCCAAGTGGGAGCGCGTGCTGCGCGAGGCCGAGGCCGAAGAGGAGCGTGCCGCCAAGGCGCGCAGCCGCAAGCGTGCTCGCTCCGAGTCGGGCGACTTGCTCGCCGACTCGGAGTTGTTGGACTCGCCCGCCAGCAGCGACCTCTCGGAATCCAACAGCGCCAAGCGTCGTAAGCGCTCCAAGACCGACCTCGTGGCGCCCTTGACGCCGAACTCCACCGCGCCGCTAGCCGTCAGTCCCGGCGCCGCCACCGCGCCGCCCGCAACACCCAAGACGCCAAAGACACCACGCAGTCGCGGAACACCCAAGCCAGCCGCATCGCCCGCTCTGCGACAGCGCATGCAGCGCGTTTGGGAGGCGGTGCGCGACGCGACCGACGAGTCGGGCCGCAATCTGTGCTTCATGTTCATGCGCCTCCCAACGCGCCGTGAGTTGCCCGAGTACTACATGTTCATCACCAAGCCGATGGATATGTGCAGCGTGCAGAAGAAGCTCTCCAAGTACAAGACCGAGGCCGACTTCTCGGCCGACATGGCGCTCATTTGGTCCAACGCGCAGCAGTACAACATGGATGACTCGCAGATCTTCCGCGATGCCGTCACGCTCCAGAAGCTCTTTGAGGAGCTGCGCGAAAAGCACCTCCTCGCTCCCGAAGATCCTGCCGCACCCGCAACTGAGGACGACTCTATGGAGGTCGAGGATCAAGCCAAGTCCTCAACGCCCAAAGCTACCAAGTCTCCCTCCAAGCCGCGGATCAAGTTTACCATCAAGAAGGATGCTGCTGCCGCTGCCGCCGCCGCTGCTGCTGCTACCACTGCCACTTCAACTACAACAACCGACTCAAGTACGGCGACGACAACGACGACGACAACGACAACGACGACAACACCAGCCACGCCCTCAACGCCATCTGATAGCGAGCCATCTTCGACCACTTCCACGCCACGGTCACACAAGAAGAAACGCTGAGCGTCAGTGATATATGATGTTCGAGACAGACTCTCGACCATCATAAGTGTGGCATGCGTGCGTGTGCGTGTGTTGATTGCGATTGCTATCGTGTCGATTGTCACAGACAGTGCTATGTGTTGAGTCTGCCTTGTAGTAAAGTGAGTAGCACGATACATCGGCATCAGTCTGTTGCTTCCTCGCTCGCGCTCGCATCCTCTGCACTCGCAATGGATTGGGCCTCGCTGCCAGATACCGAGCTCTACGCCATCGCCTCCCATCTCTCTCGACATGATCTCTTAGCACTGGCTCTTAGTTGTTCACGATTTGGCTCGAGGCTGCTTGGTATCACTCGCACACCCAAGCAAGATGAGAGCTCTAATCTTGTCGATGAGGCACTACGTCGATTCTGGTTCGATCGTTGCTGTGAGTGGTTCGAGTGTCGAGCTCTATTCGATGTCGAGATCGATTGGCTGGCTCATGCACGTGTGATCGACACGGTGCTCGCGCGTTACTCTGGCTTCTTGAAGCTCGCGGATGCCGATGGCGACGATGCAACGACAACGACAACGACGTCTGCACGCACTAAGGCCTTCTCGAGCGTCTTCTCGACCAAACGAAATCGCAGTGGTAACACGGCACTACACTCGTTGGTGATCGATGCTGGACTGCTCAAGGAACGAGAGCGAGGTCCCTTGGCTGCTGCTCAGGTCGCGAGCGCCATCGACGAGATCCACCATGTGCTGCTCAATCTCGGTCTCGATCGAGCGAGTGCAGATCATCATGATCCAACACCGACACGACAGCGAGCTCTACACGAGATACTCGCCACGAACAATGATCGACAACAGAGCGTACTGCACGTGGCTGCTCGTTGTGGACTGGCATCGGTCGTGGCTCGAGTGCTGCCCTATCTGCCGCAGATCTCGGTGCCCGATGTAGATGGCTGCACGCCCTTGTCGTTGGCCGTGATCTCGGGCGACCTCGATACCGTGCAGCTGTTGTTCCAACACGCGATCGTCGCCGATCGCCAGCTATCGTCCCATCGCGACGTTGACGCATGGAACATCTTGCACACGGCAGCATGCTTCGGACATGACAGCGTGATCCAATGGCTCGCCGAGCAGATGCTTGGACTCGACGATGGCGCCAAGCTCCTGGACTCGTTGCTCAATGCCGTCGACACTCGCAACGTCACTCCTCTCGGGATCGCAAGCGAGTCAGCACAATGGCATGCCGGCGTGGCGCTACTTGCAGCGCAGCGAGCATGCGGCAGCCACGCGGAACAGCGCCCGCCTGTGGTCCGGTCATCGGAGCATTCACTGATCCACGCGCTTGCGATGGCGCCCGAGCACTCTCTCGGACCTGACTCGAGCGTCGCCGAGGCGCTGATGGAGCGTGTGTGTCAATACAGCGATCCAAACTGCCTGGCCGTCGAGAATATCGACCCTGCATCGGCCGTGGCGCAACAAGCGAACCTCGCTCTCGGCCTCGACGATGCTCCCGAGCGTGCTACGAGTGCCTTCTCGAACTCACAGCCGCAGGCCTTGTCTCATCTCGAACGCATCTCGAAGCGCGCCCCCTACACTCCGCTACACGCGTGTGCCAAGTACTCGGCGTATCCCGCGCTCGCGAGAGTGCTGCTACGACACTCGGCCAATGTCAACGCCGTCACTGCCGACACGGCCTTGACGCCGCTCCACCTGGCAGCCTTCAACCTCGGGCACGGTCGCGAGATTGCCGAGCTCCTCTGTGATGCCGGTGCCGATTGCTCAGCGCGATCGAGCCTTCATTCCTTGACGCCGCTCCATTGCGCAGCGCAAGAGATGAACCTCGAGTTGGTGCGCTTTCTGGCTGCACGCGACCGTGGTAGCGTCAATGTCACCAATCGACAGGGCAACACGGCGTTGCATCTCGTGTGCTCAGCCAGTGAGCTGCTCACGGCCCGTGCACTGCGGCGAGCCATCGAGGCTGCCAAGGAACCGCACCTTCGCCGCGATCCTCCTCCGCCGTTTGTGCTACCCAACTATGCCAGCGCCAACAACGAGGCCGCACGAGTCAATGTGCCCTCTCAGGCGTCGGCCAATCTCGCTTCGGTTGTAGCACAGAGTACCGTGCAAGGAAGCGCCGATGGTGGAACGACAATGCGTGAGCGCGGAGACTCTCCGATAACGCTTCCGACCTTGATGGAGTTCGAGAGCCTGCTGGCTCAGTTCGACGTGCGCCAGTCGAGCCAGACTCGCACGCAGGGCGCCCATCTGCAGGCCAACCCGGCTCTTCCGCAGCAGCCACCCATCGAGTTCGACACATCGATGCCGTTCAACGTGCAGTCATTTGGCACCATCTCGAACGTCTTCCACACGACTGCTGCTGTCGGTATTCGGCTGCCGTCACTCTCGGGTGCACGACCTGCCGTCGTTCCGCGTCCACAACCGACCGAACAGCGCGGTGTCGATCCCGCCGCAATCGCAGAAGCAGAGTTGGTGCGCTGGCTGATCGAGGAGACTGGTGCTGACATCAATGTCGAGAACACTTTCCGCGAGACTCCGTTGCATTGTTGTTGTCGACGTGGCAAGCTCGAGGTGGCCAAGGTCCTGGTTGAGAAGGTGCGCAGCATATCCTGTGGCAGTAGAAGTATAGTGGTTGTGGTTGTGGTTGTGGTTGTGGTTGTGGTTGTGGTTGTGGTTGTGGTTGTGGTTGTGGTTGTGGTTGTGGTTGTGGTTGTGGTGGACGATGATCCTGATTCTCGCATCGCTGTGATACAGGGTGCCGCTATTGGTGCGCTCGATTGCGACGGTATGCCGGCACCAATGTACGCCGCCAAACGTGGCAGCATCGCGCTGTTTCGCTGGTTGCTTGAGCAGTGCGGCCCCGAGCAGGCCAAGAGCATCGCTACCATGCCGGACCATGTTGGCAACACGGTGTTGCATTGGTTCGCGGCACTGGGCAACCTTGAATCGGTTCAGTGGTTGGTCGAGGTCGTACACGTCGACCCGCTCCTCACCAACCACCACCAACAAACGGCACGCATGGTAGCCACCGAATCGAATCAGCGCTACGTCGAGAAGTGGCTGTACCGATTCGATCCCGAGGAGTGGTAATTGGGATCGACCGCCCGAGCGGGCACTTGTGTATACAACGTGTATTCTCGTGTTCACACTTTCAACAAAAGTACAAGGGCCCTCGACAATCCGAGGGTCTTACGAAGATGGCTGCCTCTGGCGCTTGTAGTTGGCCACATGAAGTTCGACGAGGCTGCGTTGTGTCACGTTCAGCTGTGCCAACAACACTGCCTCGACCTCTGAAGCCGGCAACGCAGTGTGGATGAAGACCAAGAGCTTCAAGGCAGTTGGCCGCTCTCGTGAGCTCACGCTCAAGTGCTGTGGATCGAGTTAGTAGCCGATAGCATGTCACATAGTCTGCATAGCGAGCGACGGTCGCGGCATACCTTGCGTGCAACAGGCAAGAGGAACGGCAACCAGGCGCGCCATCGGTTGGCATTGTCGGCGTGGCGGTGGAGATGCAACAGCTCGGTGATGACATGCAGACCGAAGCCTGAGTCCTCTCGTGTACAGAGGAGCGTCGGCAGCACTCGCTCGACCAGTTCAGCATCCGAAGCATTGGCGATCAGGTCGAATACGATGCCATGCAACGTATCGAGCACATTGGCATGATTGGCAGCCTTGATGGTGGCACCGTGCGAGGCAAGAGCTTCGCACATTACGACCAACAAGCGACGACGCTCATCCTCGACGAGTCGCAGCGCCGAGTAGAGATACAGCATCACAGCTTCGAACTCGGCCAGCAGTTCATGGTCGATAAAGACACCAGCAAATGGCAGTAGCGCGTTGAATAGCGCGGCTGAATTGCTGGGAGCAAGGTGGTGCTGCGAGCTACGGAGGCGCTCGAGAATGCGCTCCGCTAAGGCAAGCATCTGCATGGCAGCTTGCGGCAGAGTCTTGTCGTCGGTCGAGATGGCAGAGATGGCAGCGAGAAGCCGAGCGATCGATTCTTCGGCAGGCGGTGCCGTCGATGGGAGCTCGATTGTAAGGTCTTCGGAGTCGACGGCATCGGAGGAACTCACGAGTGATTGCTTCGTAGTGGTGCTCGAGTGAGAGTCCGTGGCGATCGTTGGGACACCAGCGCTCGGCGGCAACGGCATGCTCTTGGCTGCCGATCGTGAGGCTTTGGCGGGTACCTGGGTCTTCGGTGGCTTGTTGAAGGTGATGACGCCATCGTCGTCGTCGTCGTCCTCGCTGTCGTTGCTGAGGTCCTTTGGAGCAAGCGTTGGTGCCGAGGTCGAAGTTGGAGCTTGAGCTGGAACCGGCACCGAAACCGGGATTGCCGCCGGCTGTGCAGGAGCTGGCACAGCAACAGAAGCTGGCAGAGGTGCTGACTTGCGAGGAGTAGGAGCTGGAGCAAGGGCAGGCGAAGGTACCGGCAGAGGCGCTGACTTGCGAGGAGTAGCGACCGGGGCTGCTGGCGCAGCTGCCACGGCGTCGAGCATACGCAACGCAACGAGAGCCTCGAGCTCTTGTGGCTGCAGCAACGCACGGCTCTGCTGCAAGGCACTCCGTTGCGTGCGAGAGATGACCGTCAGAGCGTCACGAGCGGCATTGGCGATCACCGTGCGCTGGTGGTCGCTATCGAGCAGCAAGACTCGCGTCACATCGAGTACGACCGAGCTATCGACGGCCGGAGCACCGACGCTTCCGAGTGCCGTGGCCATGAAGCACAACAACGAGCGATGGAGTGCAATGCGAGGCTCAGTGGTTCGTGCCCGCTCACGACGGATGGCTGACAGTAGCGTGGGCACGAGAGGCAGCGAGGCTGCCAGCTTGGCGAATGCTCGCTCGGCGGCTCTGGCACAGCTCTGGCGCGAGGAGCCATAGCACTGCGCGATGCCGATCACGAGCACCGTGGCGATCGAGTGGCGATTGGCCGTTTCTCGATCGATGGCATCGCTCTCGATGGTTGGTCGCGACATGCAGAACGAGACGAAGGCACTTGGCGGATTCGCGGGCTCCAGAACCAACGTCGTGAGGCTCTCGGCGATGATTGGCACGAGCAACTCGATGGGCTCCAAGGCAGCATCGCCGTCTGTGTGGTACAGGGCGCGAGCGAGTATGCGCACCAACTCGACGAGTACATTCGGAGGCTGGGAGGAGATGGTTGTCGGCGCCAAGGAACGCAAGGTCGCAGTGAGGCTCTCGAGGTTCTCGCGCGTCGGGCTCTTGGCACTCGCAAGGAGTCCGCGAACGAGATTGTCGTCGGCTGAGCTCGCGGATTGGAGCAGCATGTCGTGGTTGATCGCGATCGAAGGAGCGTGCAGGAGCTCGTTGTCACGCTTGTCTGCCTGGCGCTGCTTGGCTGCCAAGGCGCTATCGAGCTGTGCGATGGTCTCGGCACATCCGGCAGCGGTCGTCGGATTGAGGTCGATCGAGGAGGAGCTTGGTTTCGATGGATGAGCCGGCTGCCTGCTGGGTGCGGCCGAGTTGGTCGGTGCCGCTGCATTAAAGAGTCGAGAACGAGCCGAGGCAAGGCAGCTACTCGCTGTCGACGGTGTCTTGGTCGATCCGGTTGATGGCGTTGAGAGTGTTCGAGTTGGTTTGGTGGTCGGCGTGGTTGCGACCACGGGCGTCGGTGTCGAAGCGGTACGCGAGGACGAGGAGGAGGAGGCTGCCGTCGAGTGCGTGATATCGGGCACCGTCGGAGTCATCGGGGTGCTCGATGG
>Ga0209914_1003538_pt1 | contig 10800 bp, 5 predicted proteins | sample ThiBiot_500_plan_FD_183949 | JGI IMG/M metagenome (GOLD analysis project Ga0209914, IMG submission 183949) | Wastewater bioreactor microbial communities from Cape Town, South Africa - Thiocy_cont_500_plan (SPAdes) | ecosystem: Engineered > Bioreactor > Thiocyanate-remediating > Anaerobic-Aerobic ...
TCTTCTTCAGAAATAGGGATCGGTTCGGTAAGACGAGAATCGACAGAGGCCATATATGAGTGATGAGAATTACTCTGTATTGAAATTGTTCGCCTTCGTGTGAAGATTTATAGTATGATTGCAGCAATTTTTTTTCTTTTTTCCTTTCTGTTCTTATTTCGTATGCTGATGTATAAAAATCTAAGTAGTGACTATAAAATATCCTTTGAATCCGTTGTTAATGACTCTTTATAACATGAAAAAAACTAATTAGTCAAGATCGAAATTTGGCCTGTAGGGATGAACGATTCGCCATGGTTCTGGTCCATATCCTTTTCGTATTTGAATCGGTTGTTTTACACAATCATTTCGAATGCGTTCAATCCATTCTTGACATTGTTTAGCTTCGGGTTCATGGAAAATAATCACCGGGTCAGCTGTCATGATATGCTGGCATTTTTCAGAATATTCTAGAGCTTGTTCAAGTTGTTTTTGTCGATATAATGCACAAGCCATATTCCAATAGGCAAGTGCTAAATTCTGATTTATACTTCGATTTCTAGATGAATTCTCTTCAGTTTCAATCATTTCTTGAAAGTATTGGATTGCTTCAATGTATTTCTCTAGATAGATATATACTACACCAATATTGTTTTTCGTTATCAATAATTTCTGATCATCATCATTGGCATAGATTTCCAGTTCAATTTGTAGACAATTTTTGTAGTTATTTAATGCTTCTAAATAGTATTCTTTCTTGAAGCATACAGAAGCCATGTTACTGTATTTTACTGCTAGATCAACTTGATTTACAGTTTCAAAATTTGAAAGAATTTGAAATGCCTGATTGTGACATGTATGAGCTTCGTTCAGATCGCCGATGTTTTCACAGACAGTTCCTAAATTAGTGTATATATTCGATAGAGAAACAGAAGCATCACCACTGTTATATTTTATATTTAATGCATTTTTAAAAGATGATTTTGCTTCACTAAGTTGCCCCTCACGTTTATATATGATTCCAAGTTGATAATAAACTAATGATAATAAATTTAAATTGGAAGTAATCGATGTATCATTTAAAGCTATTAGTAGGAAATGTTTGGCTTGTTCTAAATACTGCATGTGCCACAAGAATTTAATTAATCTTATTAGTGATGTATATGGTTTCATGAGATCATTCTTTATGATTGGACTTATTAAGTGCAAATGTGTCTCTTCTTCATCACTTATTTTTAATAAAACACTCCAAGTATTTGCATTATCATCTCGTGTAACTAAGATTATACGGAAAATAACACCCATAGTAAACAGTACTTCACTCTCAGCGTCGCCAAGTGCACTTTCATTTGAAATATTTGCATAAGAAAATTTATCTATATTGGTATCAATAGGAATTTTAAATAAAACACCTTGTTCTTTAGACGTTTCAGGCAAGTTATTGATACCAGCGTAAACGGCTGCCAAAGATTCATTTTCAGTTGTTGAGAGAAAGCTGTTTATTGAAAAGAATCCACCGATATTGTTTCGTATTTTTCTGTTGAATTCTTCATTATTCATGAGTTGTCCTCGATAAACCATACTCTGACAAGATGGCTGTTGAGATGCGTAGCGTTCTTGTAATCGTTGATAAAGATGTTTAATGAAATATCGAAGAGAGTAGATTGTTTCGATATCTTGCTCTCTGAGAGCTTTGTTGGCCAAACGATAGAGAAATATGTCGCGTGTATACCAAAATATAGCAACTGAAGATTCATAATATTCTTCAAATTCTTCGACATTATTTAAATCTGTTGGACTATCTGCATATTTTTGTCGACAAAAAGCAATCATTTCATCCTGTGATGATTCTGTTTCTTCTAATACAACATCTCGTAGAGTTTTGAAAATCAAATATTCAAATACATTTCGATCAAAATCCGTGGTTGATCTCTTCAATGGTAATTGATCTTCTGATAAACTAGTAACGATAAAGTCCATGCGCTGAAAATCATCTCTACGTTGACGTTTTATGCAAGGTAATAAACTAAGTGCATTACATAACGCATGTCGTTCGGTGTACATTCCACGTATCTTGCTACATTTATATATTTCTTCTGCGTGTACCATTGTCGAGTTGTATAAAATATAAATGGATTCAACTGGCAATTGTTCGATATATTCTTGTATTATGAGTTCATTGACCGAAATAATCAATATTATATGATGTCCATTATCTTTCAGTTTAGTGATATAGTCGATAGATTTTTGTACATCACGAAATGAAACTAAATACGGATCGATTTTACATAAATCGATATAACATTGACTGTCACGTGTTCCTGTTTGATCTAACCAAATAGTGGTAGCAACATACGCCATATTTCATTCGAATTGAGTAAAAAAAGAGAGAACGAGAAAAAAAATCATACTCATTTGAATTCGTTTTATTATTCTTAACAGGGGAAAAAAAATCTTATGGGGAAACCTAATTGCTGTCAATAGTAACTGTGATTGTAGTATTATGCTTTGGATGAGGATCATTGCGACCACAACAAAAGTTGCAACAATCTGTAGCATTATTGGCATTAGCAGGAACATTACCAGTAGCATCACGAGCATTGCCACCAAAATGAGTGCAAGTAGTGTAATTAAAATGATCAGCAAAAATATCACTAAAACCAAAATATCCGTTAAAAGTCATTTTAAACGGACTAGAAGGACAATTACAACCACGATAAGCACCACCATTAACAAAAGTAATAGCAGCATAATTAAAATCGAAACGAGCACCATTATTACAATGAACATTAGTGCCATTACTACAACCATGAGTGTGACAATAATCCATATGATTAGCAGAACGACAATAACAATCAGTTGGTTGTCCGGTTGTAGGGCTCATTGTTAAAAGTAATGTAACAACCATTATTAAATTAGTAGTTTTCATCCTTAGTTGTTATATCTTCGAAAAAAAAATGAAGAAAAGCAAAAGTTTCTCTCTTATTTGCTGCGTATTTTATCTGTCTGTCAACAAAAAGCATATAGATAACTTTTCGAATCTATTTAAGTTCTAGTTATTCTTTTCTTCTCAACTGAGTGCACATCCAGATGTCCATTGTGGAAGTTTAGTGATGTTGACAAAACCGAGTTTTGTTGCTGGACTATTGGCTTGAACTGTAAAGAAATCACATTGATTAACATCACCAGTAAATAATGGATCTTCTATGACACTACCATTATCTTGACCACTTTTCTGCCATTCAGCAAATGTTATATTAGGACCGAATAGTAGTAATGTACCATATGGATTGAAATAAACATTGCTATAGAATGGTGCAGTAATATTTGTATACCAAGCCATGTAAGCACTATGATTTACTCCTTGATACATATCATAGACAATATTTCGTGTATATGTCCATGCTGTATGATTTTCAGCTAGATGAATATGAACATCACCATCGGACATACGATCGCCAGGATGAGGTGGTGACCATAGAGATGCACGAGCAAAAACATTGTTAATAATTGTATTATTAGCACCAAATTTTTGTGACATAGCTGCCCAACCAGTATTATAAACAACATTATTCGATACAACTATTTCTGATGAGCCATCATCAAGATAGATACCCCACATCAAACCTGAATAACTAAAAACATTTTTAACTACATTATTTGTAATAATTGTTCCTGGTTGAATGCCAACTGTATATATTCCACTTTGATCAGAAAGAACATGTAGACCAATATCATGAACATAATTTCCTTGAATTAATATATTTTTTGCAACTAAACGATAACCTGAATTGCCAACTGATATACCATTATATCGAAAATGATGAATTGTATTATCAGCAATAACAATATCAGTTGCATAACGAATATTCATTCCACCACCAGAAGGAAACACATTACCACCATAACTAATTTCATTCGATAGAATCTTATGTAATCGTGGAGTCATTGGTATTGGTGTTGTTAAATCACCTATCCATATACCACCAGCACCCATATCTGTTATTACTGAATTCATCACATTGATATTTGAAGTACCTTCTTTTATTCGTATTCCAAATGATCCTGTATGACTGATTTCAACATTTGAAATAATAATCGATGTTGCATTAGCCATAAATAATGCTACAGATGTAAGAAATTCGGCTGAAACAGCTTCAGCTGATTGAGTACGATTAATATTCCATGCACCATGTTGTATTGCAACATTTTCAATAATGATGTCTTCTACAGGATTATTCATATCATCGCTTGCAATTGAAAGAACTGTTTCATTGACAGATGTAATTATTTGTGATTTATTTGGATCATAAGAACCATTTGTCATCAAATAAATAGTTTTTGTTTCATTGATAAAACAAAATGAATTTGGTACAAGTGCTTCACAAAGATTTTCTATATGAAATCTTCGTGCTTCAAGTTCATTAAATTTGCCAAATGGAAGAACGGCTGGATTAGAAAATATCACTGTATTATTTTCAGGAATAAGTCTATCAATATAGTGATGTGATTCTGTCCAACTATGATACACAATTACCATTGCATCAACTAATGATTTATAATTGAATTGGCCAGATTCATACTGAAATCCATATCGTGCCATTGTAGTATCATTGATGAGTGCAGCATAGTGCAAATAATCTGAATTATTTGTTGGAACACGTGTACGAGGAATGCGTTGATCATTAATAAATAATTGATTGACAAAATTTAATGATGGTACACTAGTACTATAAGTCGTTTCATTAACTTGTGTCCAACCAGTGACTAGTATTCCACCACTAATAACTGCTTTGGATAATATTCGATGTAAACTTTCATGACGAAGTAACATTTGTTTATAAGCAAGTGTATCTTTAATATCCATTGTTTTTATTCTTATGTGACTGTGTGTTTCTTTGAGTTGTATAAAACCAACAAAATGATGTGTTGGATATAAATTAATTGTTGTTTCATAATAATAGCCTTGTTCAATATGATCCAATGCTTGTTGTAGCGATGAATATGGACGAGTAAATGAACCATCACCATAGTTGCCAATGACGGATGGAAATGGTACTACATAAATTTGTTTCAACTTATTCGTCAATCTACCAGTAGAATCATTGATCATTAACAATGTTATGAAGAGCCACCACCAACTAGATCGATGCATAGTTATTCATTACACACGAAATATTCATATTTTATTGAGATAGTGACACATGGCCATATTCTCATAGTATATACACATGCTAGTTTTCACATATTGTTTACGAATGGTTTGAGTGTGCATTAGAATTCGACGAAAATTTGTTGTGCATGAAATTGCCTGTTTTATTCCATTACAGAAATGATTAATTTTTTTTCTCAAAAACCATAAAATGTCCTTAGAAAAATGCTTTCAATTGTGTCGTACTCTAATAGGTCTATCTCTTGGTATTTGTATACTGGTTGAGGATATAAAATTATATAATGAATACCAAAATTGACCAAATTATAACCTGGTTGCTTTAAATAAAACCAATAGCACTGCGAATTCCACACTTACTTTGTACATGGCAAGTATATAATACAATTAAAGCTATTTGCAAGTCAAACACGCTCAAGAAAAAGCTTTGTCTGCTCTGTTTTACTTGTCACATGTGTTACACATTCTTTGTTTTATTAGCTGCTGGAATATTTTTTTTGCGTCTTAATGATTATTCTTGTTGTTATTGATACTATTATTTAAAACATTTCTTAAGTAAATCAAGAAGTTTTTTTTTTTTTATTAAAATAAAAGAATCAATTGAAATCAAAAAGCCAAAGTTTATTTCTTGATTATCGGTATGTATAAGTATAAGTTACCCGGGAGCCTCCGGTGTTCATCACGGGATTAGAAGCATTTTTCACGCTATCAATCAATTCTTTACTTATATGTCCTTCATACCACGCTCCATTGGGATAGACAAGACGACCATTTAGTTGTCTCTCATCATTTTTCCATTGGCCTTCAAATTTCATGCCATTAGACCAAGTGCAAACACCTTTTCCATTTCTTTCATCACCTTTCCATTCACCTTCAAATCGCAGTCCGCTAGACCAAGTACAAACACCTTTGCCATTTCTTTCATCATCTTTCCATTCACCTTCGTATCGCATGCCATTCGACCAAGTGCAAACACCTTTTCCATTTCTTTCGTCATCTTTCCATTGTCCTTCGTATCGTTTGCCATCTGCAGAAGTGCAAACACCTTTTCCATTTTTTCCACCATCTTTCCATTCACCTTCATATCGTTCACCATCTTTAGAAGTCCAAACACCTTTTCCATTGATTTGATCATCTTTCCATTCGCCTTCGTATCGTTCACCATCTTCAGAAATGTAAATACCTTTTCCGTTCTTCTTATTATTACTCCATTCTCCTTCGTAACGACTACCGTCCGGTAAAGTTTCAATACCGAATCCATTTTTCAAATCACCTTTCAATTCACCTTCGTATTGACGACCATCGGGCCAACTATAAATACCTTTTCCAGTTCTGTTATCATCTTGCCATTCTGCTTCGTAACGACGACCATCGGACCAAATATAAACACCTTTCCCAGCTTTCTTATCATCCTTCCAATTACCTTCGAATCGAGTACCATCAGGCGAAATTAGAACACCTTTACCATTCTTTTTGTCATCTTTCCATTCGCCTTCGTAACATTCGCCGTTAGGCAATGTTTCTTTGCCATATCCATCTCTCAGATCATCTTTCCAATGTCCTTCATATCGACGACCGTCTGGCCATGTATAAACACCTTTTCCATGTTTTTTACCTTGTTCCAAATCACCTTCATAGTTCGGATCCAGAGCCATTCCAACTAAAAATACAATTATTTTTTCCTCGATTGATAAATCGTACACGTACTTTGCTCGAAATTTGGTATTAATATACGACAGTAGTCCATGTTATTTTTGCAACTATAGAATTTCAAAATGAATATTGTTGAGAAAATGATTAAACTCTATAATTACCCTTGTATGAATTCTTCTCGTGTTATTTTTCCATTTCGTTTCTTATCGCAAGTATCGAGGATTTTCTTTGCAAGCATTTTAGCATTTTGCATTTCACAAGGTTTACCGAGAAGTTCACCCGTGGCAGTAATGATATGAAGTATTTCCTTTTGATCGATTTCGCTTGATTTATCATAATCAAAAATATTGAATGCCTATATATAATTATTTTTTGAGAGAAAAGAACGAAATCCATAAACTATATTCTTACGAGAGCAAGACTTTCTTCAAGATTATCCATTTCATGAATATGCATTGCAAGAATATATTCCGTAAAGTTTAACGATCCACTATTATTTTTGTCGAATACACTAAATGCATATCGACAATAGTTGCTTGTTTTTCCACTAAAATATTAGCATTGGAAAAAAATATGTATATGCGTGGATTATATATGCGATCCTACTTTGGAAATACTTTCTGAAAAGCATTTGCAAACACTTCTCTTGTCATTTTTCCATCAGGACTAAAAATAATAAAGATGGAATTTCGTTCTATGCTATCATTTCTACTTACCATAATTCCATGAATTCAACGTGCATTTCTCGCAATGTATCTTCATCCAAACTGTCGACTTCATGTAGAAGATCATCGATTTGTTGCATGGTCAATTCTACGTAAAATGAGATAATTTATACGGTATGTATACTTCAAATTTCTCTTATACCGCTTTCCTGACGCATTGCACGATGTTTAGCCATTCGTTTTTCTGTCTCTAATCGTTCTTGTTTTTGTCGTTCGGCTTCTTCTTTAGCTTGAATTTCTTCAAGTAGTTCAACATCAGTTTTTGTTGTCAATCGACCTTTAATACTTGTTACAGCTAATTGATGATGCCATCGTTCCAACGAAATAGTAAAACCTTTCGATATATCCGATCGATGAACAATTGTTGCATCGATATTTTTTGCCTTTCGAATTTGACCTTGAACTGATCGACTACTCGAGTTCGAATTTGCATTGCTTCCAGAATCGTCATTCAAACGTGACGATTCGGTTGATACAATTTCGTGATCTTTTTTCGCTGAACTATCTTGATTGTCAAAATTTGTTGATTGTTCTGAGGAACTACCTGAACTCGTTCCACCACCAAGGCCAAAACCAGCTATTGATATATTTGCATTCAATGATGAATTTTGCGAGGAACCACTTGATTGACCACCGGCTCTTTTCGTACTATCACTTTTTTCATGTAACATATCCGATGAATCAGCTGACGATGATTGGTCAACAGTGTGAAAACTTGATGACGTACTATTGGCATCATCTGATGATGCTGAATTAATTATATCTGCTTTTAGATCATCGGTAATATCCGTGTCGCTGTTTTGCAATTGTGCTATATCATTCATGCTGAACTTTTGAAAACCACTAGCACACATAGCATTTGTAATTTCTTGTTTGATTAAATCTTGTCCAAATGACGAACCACCAACGCCAATATCTTCGACAACTCTTAATTTCGTTGTGACATTAGCCGTGATTTTATCCATCATTGATCGACTGACCAACATTTTTTCTGCATTACTTTTTCCAAAGATTTGTTTTTCCAAATCGATTTTGTTGACTTCTTCGGCACTGACTGTTAGAGAAGCACGAGCTGTTGCCGTGCCACCTAAACTGTAATCGTAACGTAATACAATATCATGATCACGTGGACGATCAAGTTTGGAAGAAATTTCAGATAATTCACCAGCATCTTCAATAATGAAGATGACACGCATTGGATACAATTCTTTATTATCAACCAATGTTCCATAGAATGTTTTTGTGCCATTGCTAAGTCGAATGGTTAATTGTGCCATGAATGTTTGAAATGGACAAATGACAAAGTTATCAACTGAAAATTCCAAACCATACATATCTTCAGCTCGTGTAGCCAATTGTTCTTTATGCGAGTCTTCCAACAGACATTCGAGTGTAATTTCAAGTTCATTTAAATCTGGCCGAGCTTCATAGATCGAATTGGTTTCAGGATTAACATGAAATCGAATAATACCAGCCGTATGCCATCGACATTTTCGAATTGATTTCGTATCCGGTGTTAATGTACCATCAAGACAATGATTTGTTAATTTTCTTGTCAATTGTGTTGGATACGCAATGACTTGATACATGCGAGATGTTTTGCCACGTTTGATGGTAATTGGACAGCTTAATTCTGCGCCATCGATAATTAAATCCTGTGCATTTGAATTAGACATAATATTTCTGAAAAAATTCACAGAAACAACAATAGTATAAAGTCATGTTATTATTTGAACTTACTTTTCTTCGTTAACGAACACCAGTAAATGGTATAATAAATCTAGTAGTATTTTCATTTTACTTTTATAGTCCGATCAATATCAGATAGCAAGAAAAACCCATTCGATAAGGCCTAGAATAGTAATAAGAATTTAGTATTCATGTTCTTATCTAAGATTTCGCCATGAGTATTCGACAGGTAAACGAAAGATAATTTTCTATTTTCGGTATTTTGTTCGTTGGGTTTTTTTTAACTTCGATACATAATATGTTATTATTATTAAAAATCAAGGTGTCGTATCAAATAATTATCACGGAAAGCTAGTTTTTCTAATTAAGATTTATATCCGAAAGTAAGGTTTACAAAACTAATGTTTTCTAATGTCGATATACAAGATTACGAATCGTTTGTCTTGTCAGTCATTGAGGAGAAATGGTACGTCGGTAGGGGAATATATGTCATGGCTTCTCTACTTTTCTTGGCTGTTTTTTTATGCTTGTTAACTCTTCTTGCGTAATTTCGATGGAGTTTATTTCAAATTATTTTCAAGACATTCGTATCTATTTCATTGACATCTTTGTGCATGCACAAATTCTGTTTAACGTTCCATCTAGGTCAGGGATGCCAGATCTCCTGAAACCTGAATTAGCCAGGCGTCTGCTGGTTTTGAGATTTTTCGCTTATACATAGAAATCTTTGTTTTTCTATTTAATGCTATCATCGTCATCGTTAGATAATGATTCGTCAGAGTCGTCTCCGACGGCCCCTGAACAAAATGTGCCATCGATTTCGTCTCTATTTTCTTCAAATTCAGCATTAGAAAAACGATCATTATTTAAATCTAGCAAACGCTATCAGTCAACGTTTAAGAAAGAATGCCTATCGAATCCTCGTTTTTCGGTATTTTGACGAGAATGTAAAAGTGCTCCTACAAAAGCATTATGTTGCATTTGTAATGTTCTATTTTCTATTGTAGAACCGAAAAATATCGGTACTTTATCTTTTGACGAACTGATAATACTTCCTGAACTTCAGAAAAAAAATATCCCGAAAAAATCCTGATTTTCAATTAAAAATCCCTGATTTCCGAAATTTTGATGTGGCAACCCTGTGCTCTCGATGAATGTTACTTGTAATACTATACCTTTAAATGCACAACAAGTACATAAAAAGTGTATGCATGCATACTTTCAAATATCTTTAGTAAAAAAAACTGAAAATATCTGTAAACAACTCAGTTGACAAAATGTATTTACAAGACAAGATTTTTATGGCTTCATTTTCATCTTTGTTCGTTCAAAAAATGTTATTAAGCTTTGAGTTACAGACTGTAAAACACTTATAAATGTTTATATGCACTAATAAATAAAAGTAAACTCATCTTATTTTAAAACGAAAAAAAAAGTAACTAGGATTTAATTTGTTGATACTCGACGTTTCCATACAGTTGCCAATGGAATAATATATTCAAATTTTCGACGATGTTCTCGAAGGAGAAATGGTAAATTCTGTTGATGTACTAGTTCGAAATCAGTAAGAATGGCCGCAATATC
>Ga0209914_1003556_pt1 | contig 10750 bp, 17 predicted proteins | sample ThiBiot_500_plan_FD_183949 | JGI IMG/M metagenome (GOLD analysis project Ga0209914, IMG submission 183949) | Wastewater bioreactor microbial communities from Cape Town, South Africa - Thiocy_cont_500_plan (SPAdes) | ecosystem: Engineered > Bioreactor > Thiocyanate-remediating > Anaerobic-Aerobic...
TGCGACTCTGTGCGCGTCAGTCTATCGCGTCGCTTCTGACATGGAACGGACGTTGAATCGGCTCGTGCAGCGGAGTGGTGCCAGTCGGAGCAGAGATCACTCTCGAGTGCTGGGATTGGGACAAGCTCTCGAGCGACGGTGCGCCGCAGACACCACGCCACGCCACGGCATGGATGAGAGAGATGGCGTGCCGCCGAGCTGACTTCTTGTTGGTCGCCGCGTGTGTGTGTGTACGTGTACGTGTACGTGCAGACTTCATGGGACAGGCGGTGATCACCATCACGCCCGAGATTGCCGAGGTCGGCACGCATCGGATGTGGCTGCAGCTCCAAGGCCGCGGGAACAAGAAGGAGAACGTCTCCGGCGCCGTACGTCGACACGTGACACACACACACGACACACACACACACACACGTCGCATGCCGTCATGCAGTTGTTCACGCTGCTGGTGTGGTGGTACTCGTGGTGATGGCTAGATCGAGGTCGAGTTCGTCGTGCGCTTGATCGATGAGGTGCTCGGCAACGTCGCGAGCGATAAGCCCAAGCGCTCGGCGCGCCGCTCGATCACGCACTTGGTGCGCCTCGGCTCGGCCGGCTCGGTCTCGAACGTCATGCCGCCGACAGCGCTCTCGCGCTCGGCCTCGGGCGCCCTCTCGCCAAAGGGCGAAGCGACGCCGCGTGCCGCGCGCTCACATCCATTGTTCGGTACGTGCGTCGAGTACGCCGCCAATGCCGCCATCATCGCCCTTCGTATTGACGTCGGCGCGAATGTGGCGCTCGCAGGCGTCGAGCTGGCGGATCTCATGGCGGCGCAAGCGGCCACGCATCCCAAGCTCAAGATCCCGCTCTTTCTGCACAAGACCTTGGAATGGCTCCACGCCCACAACAGTACGTCTGCCGTCTGCCAACGACGCGCGTCGCTCGTCGCTCGCACACTCGTACGCTCGTGACAATGGCTGCTGACTCGATCTCTCGCTCTCGTCCACAGTGGACGACACGATCGGTATCTTCCGTGTCGGTGGAGTTCAACGACGAATGGCTTCGATTCGAGCCGAGCTCGAGAACAGTACGTCGCAGCCAGCGACTGAATCGCGGTGCTGACCTCACTAACGACTCTCGTCAGACCCGCCCAGCGCTACCCTCTACCAAGACGATGCCAGCATTCACGACATCTCGGGCTTGGTCAAGGCCTGGTTGCGCGAGCTGCCGACGCCACTGTGGACCTTCCCGCTGTACGACGTGTTCTTCGATGCTGCAGGTCCGCTTGCCTCGCACTTGCCTCGCGCGCGCTCGCGTTGCCACCTTCTCAAATCCGCGATGAACGTTGTGTGCGTATGTGCGCGTGACGCCAGAGCAAACCAAAGTGCCGTCGCAAGAAATCGTTCTTGCTGCGCTGAGCACACTGCCGGAGCACAACATTGCCGTCACGCACACGCTGATGCGCATGTGCCACGAACTGGCGCTCAACAAGGAGGTCAACCGAATGGACGCACAGAACCTCGCCATCGTCATTGCTCCCAACCTCTTGTGGAAGCCACAAGTACGCAGCCCAGTCTCTCACGCTCTTGCATGCGTGTGCTCACACCATCGCTGCTGACGCCTCTCGCTCGCACTTGCGCCAATGCAAAGGCCGAGGATACATTAACGTCCTTGATGGAGTACCGCAACTCGCTCGCTGTCATTACTGACATCACTCAGGCGCTGATCGAAAACTACGATGACATTCCCATGTTCACATCGGTATGCAGCGGTGATACTTGATGATGAGAGAGTGAGCCACCTGCTTACTCTTGTGTATGCGCGCTCGCGATGGCTATGCTCGCGAATTCAGCGAGACCAAGCGGAATCCGACACGGCTGCATGCAACTCTGGTCCCGTGCTCATCGGTAGGAGCCGACAACGCGTATATGCGCCAGTCGCTCCCAAGATCCTCTCGATCGCCGAGATGGACTCGCATACTCTCTTCTCGGTGCGTAGAATTGGGAGATGACCCAGTTTGCTAGCCGGTTTGCTCACTCACGCTCTCGACAGAGCTTCGATATTGACGGCAGCGGAGCACTCGACCCATTGGAGTTTGCTGTATTCTACAAGGACCTGTCGGCAGCTCTCGGAAAGCGCACGCCGACCAACTGCGAGATCATGGAGGTCATCAACGCTGTCGACGCGAATGGTGATGGCGAGATCACGTTTGCCGAGTTCTCGGCCTGGTGGGACCAACGCGCTCAGCAGTAGCAGTAGCACGGCAGTCGATTGAGGATAGGGAGAGTGAGTGAGTGAATGAGGAGGTTTGTTGTTTGGTGTGGTGAGATCGACGCGCGGTGTTGTTTTAGTGCCGGCGTGCTGTGGCGTTGTTGTAGCAGCGGCATCGAGGAGCCGCCGTCGTGTATGTCGCGGTTCCTCGATCCTCCCTCTGTATGTGTATGTATCCATTCCGCGTTGCCACAAACCCACCCACCCACACACACAAGCGTACTCGTCTCGCCATCGCCCATCATCGCCCATCATCACCATCGTCGCAGCAGCAGCAGCAGGAGTGGCTTGGGAGTCCGCTGAAGCGACATTCGTTGTTTGCTTGCTGCCTCGCACACATCAGCGATCTCCCAACCATGCAGGCTCTTCGTAGAGCAGCCATCTCTCTCGTTCGTACGCGCCTCACGTCGGCTCCAACCCTTGCACGAACGACGTCTCTCTCGCACCTACGGCATGGCAGCTCCTCCTCCAGCTCGTCATCAACATCAACAACAACAGAGAAGCCCGTGGCGAAGGCACCTCGAGCACCCAGAGAAGGCACTGAAACGCGCCTGGTCGTGGCCGAGCTCAAGCACCGCCTCGCGAGCTTCCGCGTCGCAGGCATCTCGCTCGGCATCTTCGTCTTGATCCTCGCACTGCCGGTGCTGCTGTGGCCGGTGTTCGATCTGCTGCTGTTCCCGTGCGCGTGTCGCAAGGCCATCGCGCGCCGCAAGTTCGATGACGGCTGCCACACTTCGTGCTCGCTGTCGCGCGAGGTCGACGCCGCCGACGCCATCGAGCAGCTGCGCCAGATCATCGCGTCGCACGAACGCCAGGTCGTGTGCCTCACGGGGCCCGAAGCCAGCGAGTTCGCGCGCCACTTTGTGCGCGAGCAGCGCTTCTGCGGCTACATTGACTACCGCCGTATCTTCGACATGAACCCGCACGTACGCGCGTGAGCCACGACTCGCTCGCTCACTCTCGCGCACTCTCTCTCTCTCTCTCTCTCTCTGGCTGCACGATTGACACGACGAGATACGCGTGCAGGAGGTCGCGTTCCTGAGCGAGCTGGGTCTGTTCGGGCGCCTGCTGAACGTCTACGTCAAGGCCGTGATCTTCCTCGGCTCGCTGAGCTCCAAGCGCCACCCGCACATTGACGCGCTGCTCTACACGCACGCCGTCAACTCGACCTTTACGAGCGCGCTGCAGCAGTACAAGCAACGCGAGCACGAGCTCGAATGCAGTCTACGAGCAAGCGCAGGCGCCGGCGCAGCCACCGACGCGCGTCGGCAGCAGCTCGCGGCCTATCCGCCCTTCATGGTGTACGACCACATCGACACGCTGTGCGACGCCACCGACTCGACGATCGGCGAGTCGCAGCGGCTGCACGTGTTCCTGACGTACAACTTTGCCGAGTACGCGCTGATGCTGCACCACGACCAGCGTCTGGCTCGCATCGTGATCGTGGCGCCCGATAACCCGTCGGCATTGCGCACCAAGCACGTGGCGCACTTGCATCGCCATCTGCAGTTCTATCGCGTCGAGTTGGACGAGCACAACGTCTTCCACATTGCGCCCACGACCTTGGCGCAAGAGGAAGAGCGCTACGGGCCAACGCTGGTCGTGCCGGCGCAGAAGCCTCAACCGCCAACGTTGCCTGCTGCTCCTGTGAAGCCATCTGAACCTGCTCCTGTGACGCCGTCTGAACCTGCTGCTCCTGTGAAGCCATCCGAACCTGCTGCTCCTGTGAAGCAATCCGAACCTGCTGCTGAACCTGCTGCTCCTGTGAAGCCGTCTGAACCTGCTGCTGAACCTGCTGCTGAACCTGCTGCTGAACCTGCTGCTGAACCTGCTGCTCCTTCTGAACCTGATACCCTCGATAACGATGACCTCGAGGTGCCCGAACTCACCAACACAGTGATCTAAATACAAACCCATCAATCGTTCGTGCATCCATTCGTTCGTTCGTGGGGATTGGCGGATTGCAGCGACGAAGCGAAAGTTCTCGCGCTGCGTTGGCTTCTTCTTCTGCTCGCTCTCTCGCTGCTGCTGCTGCGGTCTCTCGCGTTCTCGCTCGCTCTCTGTCGCTTCTCGCGGGCGTGCCAGCACCATGGGTGGCTCTCCGTCGAGCGAGCGTCGCCGAGAACAAGCCTCCGGCCCAATCACCGAGTATCTCTGGAAGATCGTGGTCGTGGGCGAGATCGGCTCCGGCAAGGTGCGTAGTAGTCGTCGTTGTTGTCGTTGATTCCCTCGATGCGATCGTCATCGTCATCGTCGTCGTCACTGTTCTGACGCTCGGCTCGATGATGGCTGTGGCTGTCGATGCGTGCTCCTGGTCGTTCACAGACAGCGATCATCAAGCGTACGTCGCCGTGTGGGGTGTGAGGGGTAGCAAGTCGCGTGACCCGCGATCGCCATCGAACCAACGAACCAACCAACGATGCGGCTGCTATCGCGTAGGGCTCGTGCACAACATGTTCAGCGTCAACTACTTCTCGACCGACTGCGTGGACTTTGCGTACAAGTCACAGCCGCTATCACCCGAAGCCATAGCACGCATACAATTCTGGGTACTTGCTTGTTGCCTCTCGAATCTCGCTCGCATTCACACGAGCTCACCTCGAGTGCCACCACCATCGTCATCACAGGATATCTCGGGCAAGGAGCGATATGGCAAGTTCACACGAGTGTACTATGAAGGCGCCGTGGCAGCGGTGGTGGTGGTCGACCTCAGCCGCGAGCAGTTCGAATCGTCGCTCGCAGGCGCCGCCATGTGGGTCACCGACATCACCACCAAGGTCATGCTCGCTCCCGAGGTGCCGCTGCCTGTGATTCTGCTCGGCAATAAGAGTATGCGCCGCGCCGCACCGCCCCGCTTGGCTGCTGCACTGATGAGCGCCTGCAACACGCGCACTCACTCGGGTGCTGCGTGTGCCAGTGGATACATTGAGCGAGGAGGAGCTGGCGATCGCCAAGGCCCGATTGGATGCGTTTGCTCGCAAACAAGGCCTGTACGGCTGGTGGACCGTCTCTGCCAAGGACGACATCAACATTGCGACGCCGTTCCATACGCTGCTCGGCAAGATCATGCGTCTCTCGGAGGCAGCGCCATTCATTCAGTACGTGTGTTTCCTCTTCGTTGATGCACGTACTCACTCACTCACTCACTCACTCATTCATTCGGTTGTCGCCGTGCTTGTGAGTAGGCAAACGCGAGTGATTCCCATTGCAACGAGTGAGGCAGGCGCTAGTCAATGAGAGGCACCTCGATGATGCGCTTGCTTGTATGTTATTGTAATACACGCTCTCTCTCTCTCTCTCTCTCTTACGCAGTCGCGTTACGGGTTACAAAGGGGGTATATTCAAGTACAACAAACCACACGCGGCATCGCGCGAGTGAGACAGACAGAGTGCGGAGGCTCTACGAACGGAAGGTGAAGCGAAACGAGGGCTAGAATGTGTGCGTGGCGGCCATCACGGATGCATAACGAGAGTTGGAGAGAGACAGGTGGATAAACCGAACGATCGATCGAGGACAATACTACAACAATCGCGCCATTAGGTACGTGTCTTCTTGGTCGAACCGAGACTTTTCGATCTTGTAGCTCGAGGCGATCTCGTGTTCTATGGTGCGCACGCACACATATCATCCACATATGAGTGAGCCAGTCGTGTCGATGTGTATCGCATGCCTGGCGCACGTACCAACTCCACGAACGACCTCCAAGAGTTCGATCGATACACCGGCGTTGAGCTTCATGCGAGCTTGTATCAGGTCTCGCAGCTCCTTGGCCGTCATGCCCTCGCGCACCAGGAACGAGCGGAATCGACACGTGTCACCCTCGTCATCCTCGGTAATGTAGACACGAATGATGAACACCTCGGCGTCGCTGGCATCGCCCTTGAGCACGAGCGGCGACGATTGTAGCAACGAAGCCGAGAGCAACGATGGCGGTGGTGCGCCGTCGCCCGAGACGCCGCCAACGCCGATGGCTTGCGATACCGAGATTGGCATGCCGGGTGGGATTTGTACGAGTGGCGGAGCGGCTTGCTGCTGCTGTTGTTGTTGTTGCTGCTGCAATACTTGTTGTTGTTGTTGTTGGAGTTGCAGCTGTTGATGCTGCTGTTGTAATATTTGCTGCTGGAACAGCAAGAACTGCTGCTGTTGTTGCTGTTGCTGCTGGAAAAAGAGCTGCTGTTGCTGGTGCTGCTGTTGCTCGAGCTGTTGTTGCTGCTGCTGCGAGGCGTTGAGGATCGAAATGTAGCACTCGAGCAAGTAGGTCACGACGCTCTCTTCGTCGACGTTGTAATCAAAGTCGGTCGTCGAGAGGAGCTCCGGCACGCGGAGAGCCTCCTGCGCCACCGAGAAGGCGAGCGAGAGGTTGCGGTGCTTGTTGGTGGCATCGACCTGTGACCAAGACAAGGCCGCCGGTGCATGGGCGCAGATCAAGGCGCAGAATGCGAGACCATCGCGGAACGAGAATGCAAAATCGCGAATGTCGACGCTATCACGGCCCTTGGTGGCTTCGGTACACCTAGCGAGCGGGAGAGCGAGCGAGAGAGAGAGAGCGCGCGCCTCATTCGAGTCAGTTCACCAGTGCAAGACGAGCACGAGCAGGTGCTGGCATACCAGCGCAGTAGAAACTCTTTGACCTCGTCGTTGGTTGCTTGTGGCGTGCCGATCTTGTACTTTTGCACCTGGCGAATAATGTTGCCGACCAGCGTCAACATCACGTCGGCGTTACCGTCGACAATGTCAGCCGTCGCCTCGGCACCAATATCGACGCCAAAGTCCTGAGGAGAACGAAAGTGACACACTCACGAGTGTGAGTGTGCGTGTGCGTGTGCGCGAGCGCGAGTGATACCGCATCAACGCAATCATGACGTACGTGGAACCATCGCAGTGCACTGTCGATGAAATCGATCTGCTGCATCAACGAAGGCGGAGCATGATCGTTGGTACCATCGCCAAGGAGGTCGCCCACATACGACTGGATTCGTGGCGGAGGCAAGTATCGAGCCCACGGCAGCTCCTCGTAGATGATGTTGATCAGGTCCGACAAGAGCTGCTTGGAGCAGAGGCGTTAGCACGACTATCGTGGCAAAAGTGTGGCGGCTCGGCTCGGCTCGGCTCGTACCGATCCATCGCAGAGGTTACTCGAGAAGCTCAGCAACTGCTTGCCGCGCTTCGAGAGCATGACATTCAGCCAGCACATGTAGGCCTTTCGTCGCATGACCTTGTTGACCTGCGAGATCGATCGATCGTTCGTTCGTCAGTGAGCGCCTTATTACGAGTCTGCGTCTCACGAACGTGTCACGCAAATGTGCGGGTGTGTGTACCTTGGCGACGAGCGACATCCTCTTCCAGACGGCATCGTGGCGGCGTTGCGATAGTGACGAGAGACACGAGCGAATCGTATGGTACCACACGTCGAGCTCGCTTTGTGTGTTGAATGAAAAGTGATAGGTGCCATGTACGTTCATGACAACCAGGCGCGGTCTCCCTTTCTTGCCGTACTCGACCTCAAAGTTCATTGATCCTGCCGAGAGAGAGAGAGAGAGAGAGAGAGAGAGAGAGAGAGTGAGAGAGAGAGAGTGAGAGATCAGCTGACGAGGGCGATGGCGATACGCGACGAGCGAGCCGTGTACCTTCGAAGCGAATGATTCGCAAGGGCTCCGAGTCGGTGTGCAGCTTAAAGTACGCCAAGCTGTTGGGCGATAGCGACACCCACCTTCGCTTCCACTGTGTGCCCTTGCTGCGCTTGCGCAGGTAGCTGGCGAGGAGGATCGTGACCTCCATGCTGGACGACGGCTTGGGCTTGGGCGCCACGCACGAGAACACCACAATGTCGCGCTTCTCGCCACTGCCACCGCCGCCGGCCGCGCCGCCGGCCGCCTCGTTCGTGCTGCTGCGTATCCGATTGGGCGCCATCTCCATCATGACCGGCGCCTGGCGGTTGCCGACGTACAACGACTGATGATGCGACTTGGAGTTGGGGAGCTCGGGCGGCGTCGCGGGCCGAATGACCGACATGCGAACTCCGGCAGCCGCAGGTTCTCGCTGCAGAGGCAGCAGCCGGCGAGCGGCGAGAGTGAGTATGCATGGCAGCATGACGACGACGACGACGAGGAGGAGGATGATGGCGATGTGGCGGTACCGATGGGAGAGAGCTCGCCGATGAGGCGCTCGTGGACAGCGAGGCAGACGAGGGCGTGCGCGACTCGAAGGACGATGCGGCGCCGGTGGTCTGCAGGCTGGTCGAGAGCGCGCTGATGGGCCGCGACGACGCCGGAATGGCTTGCGCGCGCGACGCCTCCTCTTGCAGCGAACGAATCAGCCAGCTGGGTGCGGCGGCGTTCGAGGACGCGCTGGCCGCCGTGGTGAAGTGGCTCGGCGACGGCGAGCGCTGCGCTTGCAGCACCGCCGCCTGTGGAGGTGCCGGCGCCGCGCCCATCGGCGGCTGCTGCTGCGTGTGCTGCGTGCTCGGCGGCGGTGGCAGTTGCGGGTGCGTCTGCGGCATCGGTGGCAGCTCCTGCACCCAGCCGACTGATGGGACCATGCCGATCGCACCACGAAGCTCGCATTGCCACCAGCCACTGCATAGAATGCCTCGTGGGTGAGAGCCAATCATCGACACGAGCGAGCGAACGAACGAGCGACCGAGCGAGCGAGCGCACCTTGGGTCTTTCTGGAGTACGTTCAATACGTCGCCGCGTGCAAACGTCAACTCGGTGTTATCCATGGCCTTGTAATCGAAGAGTCCGATGCACTTGCCAAGCACACTGCAGCAGCGACAACCAACCAACCAATCAACCAACCAACCAACCAACCAGCCAACCAACCAGCCAAGTTTGCAGGTCATCAGTGCGTCTCACTCACGCGTAACCAACTCGCGCTCTCGCGACATACGGCACCGACAATCGAGCCTCCACGACGCCATAGCTCCCGACCGACGCCGCTCCGTCACTACTGGCCATCGTTCAAGCGCACCGCCCACACCACGCCGCCAGCCAGCAGAGCGAGCAACCAACGAGCAACGAGCCGCAGCGGTGGCGAAGAGAGCGAGCGAATGAGCGAAAGAGCGAAAGAGCGAAAGAGCAACCAACGGCAGCGAAAGTGGCGAAACTCCGAAAGTGCCGAAAGTGATCGGTAGAGCAATACGGCGCTCAAGGTCGCCTCTCTTCATCTTCGATCGATCTCGATCTCGATCTCATTCATCGTGGTGTTGTCTCTCTCTTCGTTTCGTGGTGCCCGAGGCGACCGTACCGTCACCGACACCACTCACGCAACGTCTCCCTCTCTCTCTCACACGCCCGCTCTGAATCATGTTTGAGATCGAGGATGACCTGAGGCGTGCTCGCGAGGAGAAGCGACGAAAGAAGCGCAAGGAGAAGGAGGCTGCGGCTGCGGCTGCTGGCGGGAACGCGGCCGCTGGTGGCGATGGCAGCAGCGGCTCGGAGGTTCAGCTGCGCACGCATCGTCGGAAGCATAGCTCGGGCTCGAGTCAGAACCGCCTCTCCAAGTCGGTGGTCGATGTGATTGGCCAGAAGGTACTTGCGAGCGTCGCGGGCCAGGCGCCATTCCCTCCTCTCTGGCTGCTGACACGAACTTGTCGTCTCTCGCTCGCTCGCTCTCTTTCGGTGCGCGTTCGTGTTCGTGTATGAATCTCGCGATTGCAGCGGATCGTGCGCGTATATCTCGACGCACAGTCGTTCAAGACCGTCTCGGTCGATCTCACTACGACGGTCGAGCAGCTGATTCGCATGATGAGCAAGAAGCTGTTCAAGGTCGACACTTCGCTCTATCGCATCGTCGAGACCAAGAACAACAAGGGTGCGTGCGGTGGTGCGCTGCGCAACTCGTGGCGAATCTCTCTCGCTGATTCATCCATCCATCCATCCGTTCGTTCATCCATCCATCGGTGGCGTGATGTGCAGAAACGATGGTGCTCGGTATGCAGGAGGTAGTGTTGAACCACATGAGCCTCTGGCCCGAGGATGCGTCGTATGCCATCATGTTCAAGGTCTCGAGCCTCAACTGTCCCCGTACATTTGCAACGACGATGATACTGATGATGGTGATGATGATGACGCTGCCTGGACGCGTTTGCAGGTCCCTCATCCAAGCACTCCTGAACCTACGTCAGGAGCGGGCACGGCAGCTGGCTCTCGAGCCGAACTACTCGCCTCACTCGCGGTACGAGGAGTGCTCGCCCGTGCTCTCTCTCTCTCGATACTCACTCGTGCGCGCGCGCTCTCTCTCTCTCTCTGTCTCTCACATACACAGCCGAAATCGATCATTCGCTTCCATCTCGAAGGGCTCGATGCCAAGTTCAAGACGCTGCTCGTGTCCTCGAACCACACCATCGAGTTCATCCATAACGCGCTCGCCAAGAAGTGTCTGCCTCAGGACACGGCAGGCTTTGGTCTGTGCGTCGTGCATCTCGATGAGGTGTTGGACGATAGCGCCCCACGTACGTTACCTCTTCTCTCTCTCTCGTGCGCGGTGTCTCAAGTTGTA
>Ga0209914_1003560_pt1 | contig 10740 bp, 13 predicted proteins | sample ThiBiot_500_plan_FD_183949 | JGI IMG/M metagenome (GOLD analysis project Ga0209914, IMG submission 183949) | Wastewater bioreactor microbial communities from Cape Town, South Africa - Thiocy_cont_500_plan (SPAdes) | ecosystem: Engineered > Bioreactor > Thiocyanate-remediating > Anaerobic-Aerobic...
GAAAAAATATTGATTTTAATAGTACATTACTTTTTGCGATCATATTCATAATGTTGGACTGTACTGTTTTGTTTGTTGGCTTCATAGCAAATTGAAACCAACTGCGAATATCATTTAAATGTCTGTCGAGATTTTGATAATTTTTACAACAGTGTAATTCATCGAAAAGTTGAATAATGAGTTGAATGTGACATATTCCGATGAGATCTTTCGGTTCACTTTCGATTATATTCATTAGCAAATGGAGTAATTGCGAATCGGGTTGAGAAGCGAGTATACCTACGGTAAATACGATTACGACAGTAAAATGTTGATCATATTTGTATGAATTTATGAATTTAATGGCTGATTGTTTGTCAATTGAAAGTTGTCTAACAAGATAACGAGCAGCGAAATATTCTTGCAAGCCAGATTGAATAAAACTGTATGATTTCGTTGAATTTTGCTTAACATTAGCGATGTAATTATGATGTGTTTTCAAAATCTTCAAGTTTAACCACTGTGGATTGGCTTGTAAATCATATTGACAATCTTCAGCTATCTTTGCTATGAATTCAAATGGAATTAGACGACTAGATGAGGTCATTGCATAAAATGCCACATTTTCGAGAAATCGAAGATCGTTTTCATTTGAATCTTGTTTGAAAATAAAATTGACAAAACGTTCGTACAAAGTCGTGATCGTAACTTGCGTTGTGTTTGACCAATCGATATCAGTCCACATCGTACAAAGCAATTTCAAATTTATTGGCGTATGTGAAAGAGTCCAAACACTAGGATTCGATTTTATGAAATTGAGTATTTTTAATATTTCATCATTTTGATTTTGCTTATGGAAATAAGTTTCAACATAGTTTTCAATATCATCATCGCTAAATCCAGTAATTTCTAATTTGTTTTCATGCGATAACTTTATTGTACACGGACGAGAAGTTAGTATGTAATGTCCCTTGTCGATTATTTGATTGAATGCGTGCTTTATTTGTTCCGGTATATGATGAATAAATTGATCGTAACCATCGAGAATCCAAAGTATACGACGATTGGCACACATTTTTCGTAATGCTCCCCATTCTTTATAATGCATACTTTCATCATAAAAATGTTCCTGTTCGATTAAATCGATTGGCTCGTATTCCCTTGAGACTCTTAAATAGCGTTCTTTTGTTAGTTTAGACAGATGAATCAATACAACGAGATCAAATTCAGACCATAGATCACCTGTAGCCCAGAGATATGTCGCATGTTCACAAAACATTGACTTTCCAATACCGATATCACCGAAAAGAACTACTCTTTTCTCTTTACGTTTATTTTGTTCGAAGATATCTTCGGCAAAACGCTTAATTTTATTGGAAATATTTTTTGTTTTATGATTTCGAAGATATTTATATTTGATGGCTATAATTATTTTATCTTTCGGTTCAGATAAAGTATCTTCACTTGGAAATGGATAATAATTTAATTTAAAAATAAGTTCATAGCATCTTTGTATGAGAGTTTCTTTCGATGAATTAGAAAATCTGAATAAGAATTTTGAATTAATTATACCATCTAACCATTTTCCTTTCGTGGGTTTCCATTGATGTTCATCGATCGCCATAAATGTTACGATAGGCTTGTTTAATTTTTTCGCATACTGTAATTCTAATCTACGGTAAGGAGATGTTTCATAATTGAGGGTGGGAAAACAGCAAACAGTATGTGCGTTCTCCACTCCTTTGATCACCCTAAAGCAATATATATATATATATATATATAATGAAATATTGAACAATTTTCTTAATATCAAAGGTAAAATAAAACATACTTGTCATAATTTTCATCATTTATACCGCTGTTATCAAAGAAAACTCGAATATCTTCCTTCATGAGCGTTTCACAAACAATTTTAGCAATTTCTTTACTTTCAGAACTGTACGAAAGTAGTACGTATTGTTTTGATTCGTTACTTTCCATGTAAAGTCGTTATTTCGCAATAAAGTATTTCATAGATAATATAATTTTTAATCAGATACCATTAAAAATGATAGTATACCTCTTCTTAATACTACTCAAATTCATAAACTTTTTCAGTTTATTAGAATGACATCGAAAATGGTTTTGCAATTATTTGTTCTTCAAATTTACGTACAGTTATCGTTGCATGAACTTTTGAAACAAGCTAAGAAGCTTTATTTATAGATGTCGTGCATATATTAATTGTGCCAATACTGATACTAGGGTTAACATACATTGTATTGTTAGTCATACAAGATCGTTATCTCTTCTTTCGTTTTGTTCTTTTTCTTTTACGTCATAATGTGTTCTGTTCTCTCCCTTCATTTACAATCAGTAGTATCGAGTTTGAAATAAAATTTATTCAATGGATGCTAAAGAAACGAGAGAAGCGACTAGACGACTAAAATATGAATGATTTTTTTTTGCATAATAAATATGTATCGACATTTGCCAAAATAATTTCGTTATTAAATCGAAATTCAACATGATTCAACAAAGAACATCATCTTTGAAAAGTAAACGGAAAAATCGTGTTATCCATGTCACTGTTGGATTAAAAAGAAACGGATACTCAGCAAATAGCAGTCGTCATTCAGTTAGTTTTTCTTCTGTAATGATTTTCTTTTCAATCACAATTTGTTTTCTTGTTCTAGTCATCTACCAACACGACGAAAGTTGTATCACACACAGCAAACTTATCTCAATTCACAAGTTATTCGAATGAAAAATGGCTAACTGATAATTATCATCGAAAAATCAAACGAAACAGCAAGAAAAAGTGAGCATAGTCTAGTCTTCTTTATTATAAAAGATATTATAAATTCTTTCAATATTAGATTTTCACGTCAATGTATGATCGGAACAATATCTGCAAGTGTTGTCGCAGTACTTTTAATGATTACTAGTATTTTGCTAGTTCTCTTCATTAAACCTAAATCAACTGCAAGAGTCACACCGATACTTCGTTGGAATAAGACTGGTATTACTTTGGCAGGAACTGCCGGTAGTCCGGGTAATGATGTCAATAAACTTAACCAACCTTTTGATGTGAAGGTGGATCATGCTAACAATATGTATGTTGTCGAAAGAGAAAATCATCAAGTTCGCAAGTTTCCTTTTGGTTCCTCAATCGGCACAGTAATAGCTGGCAATGGAACACTTGGTTCATCTATTTATCTTACTCTGCTGCAAAGACCGCAACGAATCTATCTTGATTCAAATGAAACTCTTTATATTGTCGATACAATCAACGGTCGAATTCTCCTTTGGCCAGATGGTGCATCAAATGGAACAAGAGTTGCTAGTAAAAGAAGAGAAAATCAAAATAATTTTGATATTTAAATATAATGTATAGGTGGTTACGGAGGTGCATCTCTCTATAATCCTTTGGACATGGCAATTAATCCCATAACAAAGGATATGTACGTGTTAGATACTTATAATAATCGAACTATATCGTATCCACCTCACTATAGAAACAGTACATTTTTATTTGGTAATAATGGATTTGGACACAATAACACACAATTGAATCTTCCTTGTGGTTTCCATTTTGATCTGATATCTAATAGTTTCATTATCGCGAATACATTGAGTCATAATATTGTTCGACATGCAATAGGTGAGAAAACATGGGCATTAGTAGTTGGTAGTATGAATGGAACTTCAGGTTCTTCATCGAATAGTTTAGCTCATCCTAGAGAAGTTATGCTAGATCCTATGGGTAATATGTATGTTGTCGATCAAGACAACCGACGAATTCAATTTTTTTACCCTGGACAATCCGATGGAATAACTATTGCAGGAATAACATCGGTAGCAAGTACTAATTCTAATACCCTCAATTTTCCTACTTCGATGACACTCGATAATCAACTTAATCTATATGTTGCAGATACTTATAATCATAGAATTCAAAAGTTTTTCCGCTATTAATAATTGTTTAACCTTTCGCAATAAACGCGTACTTTTCGAATTAAATAAAAAAGTATTTTATCGTATATCGCTTCCATAAACATAATCTTTTAACCTTTCACAATAAACGCGTACATTTCGAATTAAATTTAAAAAAAGTATTTTATCGTACATCTCTTCCATAAACACTGATCAGGCGTCTCGTGAAATAGAGCCGTGTAACTTTTCTGTATTTATTTCTCTGATGTACTTGACATATACACACGCAAGAAAAAATTTTGAAATGGAAAATCTTTAATATAACTAAAAAACCTTCTAATTTTATTTTTTTCATCAAATAATGAACCAAACTAATTGACTAGAAAATATTTTTCTTCACAAATCTCGTGTGTATTTGAAGTGCATAGACATGTCAAATTAGAGCCTTTTAAGAATACAACAAAAAAAAAACATCCTTCACTAGCGTCCGGATCATTTAACCTTTCACAATAAACGCGAACTTGTCGAACTAAATAAAAAAGTATTTTATCGTACGTATATCTCTTCCATAAATACGCCTCTTATCACACTTTAGGCTTTACTTTTAAATTTACGAAAAATGAATTCGCTTGCTGTTGTTGCCTATGGATTATTATCATTTCTAATAACGTTTTGTGTTTATATTTATTGGAAATTAATTCGTCGACAAAAATCTATTTATGATACGTTAAAAGCACAAGGTATTCCAGGTGAACCATTTGTTCCGCTAGTTGGTCAAATATTCGATCTTCTTCGTGCAGATAAAGAAAATCGAGCTGTCGAATATTTTTATGATTTATCGAAAAAATTTGGTGATACCTATTTATTTAGTTTAGGACCAATTGTACGTTTTGTTGTTATTAATCCTGAATTAATTGGTGAAGTTTTAGGTCGAACAAAAGGTAGTTATTATGGAAAACCAAAAGAATTAAATAATATTGTTAAATCATTTATTGGCGAACATAATTTATTAGTCAGTGAAGGTCAAGAACATGAACGTGCACGTAAAATGCTTAATCCAGCATTTCATTTTATTAATCTACGTTCAATGGTAACAATTATGTCTGATGAAACATCAAAAATGATTAATTCCTTTTGCACATCATCAGAATCTCGACAAATACGTGTTGATATTGAATTAAATTCTTTAACGTTATCAATAATTGCATCGAGTGCATTCGGTCGAAATTTTGATGCTAAACTAAATGGAAATCAATCATTTGCTGATATATTTAATGAGATAAAAGATATTGTTGGATATCGAACAATTCGATTAATTAATCAAAATGATTTTCTTGATCGATTACCATTTTGGGGTCGACCATTAATGGATAAAGGTTCGAAATTATTAAGTGAATTTGTTGATCGATCGATACAAGCTCGTCGAAAAGGTGAATCGACTAGTTTATGTTCTGGTCAAGATATACTCGATCTTCTCTTATCAGCTGTCGATGATAAAGGTCAACCATTTACTGATCAACAAATTAAAGATGAAGCATTAACATTTGTATTAGCTGGACATGAAACAACAGGAAATTTAATGACATGGACACTTTATCTTCTAATGCGTCATGAAGAAGTTTTAAAAGCTTGTCAAGAAGAAGTTGATCGTGTTCTAGGCAATGAAACAAGTCCAACATTTGAACATCTAGCTGATCTACAAATAATCGAAGCTGTTCTCTATGAAAGTTTACGTCTTTATCCACCAGCCCCATTCTTCATTCGTGAATGTATTGAACCTCATACAATAAATACACCGGATAATCAACAACAAATCTATATTCCCATCGGTACTAAAATACTTGTAAGTGCCTATGCTATACATCGAAATGAAAAATATTGGCCTAATCCAAATGAATTCAATTATAAACGTTGGCTACGTGATCCAGTTAGCAAACTTAAACCAAAATTACCTCATCCCTTTGCTTTTCTACCATTTGCTGCTGGTACAAGAAATTGTATTGGACAAAATTTTGCTATACTTGAAGCTAAAGTTATGCTTGCCATGCTTGTACAGCAATGTGAATTTCAATTAATACCTGGACAAATTATTGTACCTGAATCGAAAGGTGTGACTATATCTCCTAAATATGGAATGTATGCAAATGTTAAAAAACGAAAGTCATTCTAAGATTTGTTGTTTTACTTATTTCAGTAATAAATTTTTCGTTGCTCTCAAACTTTCTATTGACATAGATAAGTGCTGTCATTTTCTTTTTTTTTCTCACATAACTTATAAAATATGATGATCAATGCAAAGACAATCTAAATAATCATGTATTAAATCAAACAAATCAATCAATGGGAACGAATATCCATTGAAAAAATTCAACAAACAGCTAATGAACAACGACGAGTTCTTCGACATTTAATTCATGAACATGCTCAATATATTCAAACTAAATTGGGTATATTGACTGATGCAATGCAAAAATTTGCTAAGATTCATCATTATCATATACTGATAAACTATCAATTATGATTCCTTCAACTCTCGGTACATCTACCTGATTCATAACTTTAAACATTGAAATCCTGCTTTTGTTTTACGAAGATCGACGGATTTTTTATCGTCATCATTTAAGACCCAATCTCAATTGGAAACAACATGCTCAAACAATTGCTGGTGGACATGAAAAAGGACACCGAATCGATCAATTGAATTGTCCAACCGATGTGATTATGGAAATAAAAGAGTTGTTCAATAGATCATTAGAAAATCAACAAGACAAACAAGTTCTTATTTCGGATATTCTATGTTGGGGATTAATACTGAATGAAAATGGCGATTTGTTTGTATCCCTATGGAGTAATTGTGAATGATCATGAAAATCAACATAATTAGAAACGTTTGCGAAATTTTCGAAATATTTCAATAAAACAAGATGGAATAAGACTTAAACAACGTGATGGGAATAATTTTGCTTTGACATTTGAAATCATAACGTTGTTTGAATAAATTGAATTGAAAACACAAATCTTGTTCGAACACTCATGGGAATTCTAACTGCAATACAGATGGCAGTATTAATCATCGGATGCAAAATAAAGAAATTCATATACGATGATTCATCAGTAAAGCAAGCAAAATATAATCATATAAACACTATTGCGCATATATCAGATTTTGTAGTAAAAATATAAAATATGTCTTGGTCATTGGATGAAACACGTTCAGCTCTTTCAAATTCATCGTTCAATTCAATTCCGAATGAAATTCTTCTACATATATTTCGATATTTATCTGTGTCTGATCTTTGTCGAGTTTCTCTTGTTTGTCGATCATTCAAAATGGTTGCCGATCAAGATGAAATATGGAAATATAAATCTAATAGTAATTCAATTATTTATCCTTTATTTCCGAAATAATGAATTAAAATCTTTGTTTCTTTCAAGCGACAGTGAAATTACTTTCGAAATCCTATCGACAAATGTTTATCGAATGGATGAAAGCGAAACGATTGAGAGCGACTCAATTGAGACTAAACTGGGACACACATGTTAGATCTGGACGAACTGCATGTATTATATGTCTACCTCCTCCGTATCCAACTCGACCAATAGTTCAACATAAATTCGAACCCATTGGTGGATTTCATCAACATCCAAATTCAACGCAAGATCTGTGAGATGATACCTTTTTTGTTATACAGTCTTATTCGATGTTTGTATTATATTTAGAACAATTAGTTTCTCGGTGGATATTGATCAGTCGGCACGTCAGCTAGTTTTATTATTGAAAAAAGCTGCTGCGTTTCAGAATAAATACGAACAATCATTTGTACTCAAACAAATGATTCAACGATATTATCGTTTTATGCAGTTAAAAGCATCACAACCACTGAACACATATCTCATTCCAACATTGGATATTGAAATCATTTGGCAAACTCATCTTCTTCGACCTGAAATGTATCGCAAGGATTGTCTTCGTTTATTTCGACGTGTCATTGATCATTCATTGATCATAAAAGATAAAATGGAAACATATTTTAAAGAACAAGCCTTTCTCGATACATGTCAACTATACAAACAAAAATTTGGAGAAGATTACTGTTCACTACCATCGTTGTCTAATGACGAGGAAATGAATCAAGCGAAATCAGAATCAGTTCATTCATATTGGGATAAAACTCACTATGAATTTTCATTGAATCCACCTGTTGATTATGAAAATCCATTTTCATTTACTGAAGCTGATGTCGTTCTTGATCTTAAATGGTTTGATCAATGCAAAAATTTCATGGCTAAAGCAATAGATAAAGTCAGAATTAATGGCTACCATATCCCTGATACAAAGATAATTGATTTATCGAAAAGTCCATTAAAGCGGTTAAAAAAATCTTATGAACGATTCTTATATATGGCTGCAAAATATCCACTTACGGAAGGAAATGGTTTTATTCCACCTACATATGCCGTAATAATTTCTTTGTTTTACATATATACACATATACTCTATATTTATTTAGATCGATATAATTTGGCATTCTCATATGCAAGAACCATTGAATTATGAAAATGATTGTCTTCGTCTAGTTGGTTACGTCATTTATCACGATCCATGGCCAATTGTTGAAGATAACAACATGAAACAATCATGCGATAAGATTGATCAAATTTGGAGAGATGAATTTCAATGTGAAATCGATGCTGATCATTTGTTAAACACAACAAATAATAGAGATTTTTTATTTGATTAGAAGACAACATTTTAATGAGCGTAAATTTAACTTATTATAAACAAGAAAATCCTCTCTATATAAGTTAGTGTCTCAATTTGCACTGAAACTGGTCGACGTGATATTATACCACGCATTTTGTTGAGAAACTTTTTGCGTACTTCCGAAAATTGACATAACGTTGCAAAAGGAAAGAGAAGAATAATTCTACTTCGATGCCATATTCTTCTGGTAGACCACATATATGAGCCAGTGGAACTATAGAAATGGGAAGATTCAGAATAATATTTAAGCTTGAAACAAAAAATAATTGTAAGATCATTCGTCGATATTTACGCCATTGAACACGAAATACGAGAAGAACACTTGCTATAGCTTCTATTAGAATGGGTGCAGTAGTATTCACGAAGAATTCCCATAAGCCTAGGATGGTATCGGATTGATAATATGGCAAAGCACCACACACGGGTGTTGTATAAACATAGGTATTTTCGCAAGGAAGAAAATAAATAACGACTATGTAGAATAGAAGATCGTAGATAATGAAAAACAAAACGTCCTCGTCGATTTGTCATCCGTTGTTCATGAAAAATTAAGATGTGTCGTTCCATGGCTAGCCAAGCTGTCAATATGAGACCACCAGAAAAGACAAAGAGCTGGCGTCGATGGTTGAACAGAACCATAATGAAAGAACGCAAGATAGAAATTGATATCTAATAATTGAATAGGCAAGCCAAAGACGAGTATGAAAAGAATCGTGTGATTATGTAATGCATGACGATGTGTTCGATTAGTTATAATATGAAGAATAAGATAGATACTGCATATAGTCGATGGAATGTTGAATACGAGCAACATTTTGCGTTCCTCTTTTCTCTTTTTTAAATTAGCTCAAGCGTAAAATTTCTTATGACAATAAGCGAATCATTTTTTACGAGTATTCATATTTATGTTATTCTAAACTAGACATATACGTCGAAGATTTCATATTTTGAACGACAATCAAAATTAAAATTTATTCAATCATATCGAATGTTAATCTCGTTCGATGAGAAACCATTGAATTCGAGCATTTCCTCCATCAGCAACATATATATTACTGTACCGATCGAATATGAAAGTGTGCGCTAAATTAAAATGAGTAGAATCATCTCCTCTAACACTTCGACCAAGAATGATGTCGAAGTCGAACGTTGATGCGTTGTTATTCCAACGAACTATTCGATTATTGTAGAAGTCTGACACATATAATGTACCCAATTGGTCCACAAATAAGCCTTGTGGTATTGACAGTTGCCACATACTTTTTGCGTGCAATATACCTTGTGCAATAATAATACCCTCTCTTGCATCTTTCGTCCATTTCATTACGCGATAATTCTCTGAGTCTGCTATATAAACAGAATAATCTTCATCAATAAAAATATACGATGGGAAATTGAGTTGATTAAGATCATTGCCTTTTCCATTACCGCCTGCTATCACTATTCCTTCTGTATCACCTATTTGATATCGTTTCACCTCATGTTTTATATAATCCGACACGTAAAGAAATCCAATATTATCCATCGCCAATCCAAGACAATTAATCTTACTAATGATTATTTCTCCATTTGCTCCATCTCGACGAGGCCATCGTACCATTCGTCTGTTCATAAAATCACAAATTATTAGAGTATCGGTTTTTGTTTCGATACATAAATTGATCGGCTCATTCAATTGATTAGTTTGATTTCCTGGGCCATTTCCTCCAGCTACTACAGTACTAGTCGACGTAGCAAGCGTCCATTCTAAAACTTGATGATTGTATTGATCAACGATCAAGAGATTGCCGTTTTCATCCAAATCAATATCCACTGGATATACAAGAATATTTGGTTCTTGAGAACTGACATTTCCCTTCATAATAGTGATTCCATCCTTCGACCATCGTGCATTGGAAGGAACTCTTGGAGAAACTAAACATTTCGTGTTGAACTATTCTTCAAAAGATTTAACTTCATATATACCTTTCAGAAATTCTGAGCTTGTACCATACATGATGAAGAGTGTAACATTACTACACCAGCTTTTCATATCCTTAGTTTTATTAGTAGATGCATTGAATTTTATTAGCACTTCAAGT
>Ga0209914_1003563_pt1 | contig 10736 bp, 8 predicted proteins | sample ThiBiot_500_plan_FD_183949 | JGI IMG/M metagenome (GOLD analysis project Ga0209914, IMG submission 183949) | Wastewater bioreactor microbial communities from Cape Town, South Africa - Thiocy_cont_500_plan (SPAdes) | ecosystem: Engineered > Bioreactor > Thiocyanate-remediating > Anaerobic-Aerobic ...
GCCGCTTCGCGGCGACCCTCCCCACAAGGGGGAGGGTAAGAGGCGCTACCCCTGCGACGGCGTGAATCTTGCCACCAGCGTGTGGCTTTCGGCCGGATAGACGAAGCGCACGTGAGTCACCGGATGGTCGGCGCTCCAGGTGCGGCGCTCGACCACCAGGCAGGGCGCGCCTGGGTCTATATCGAGCGCATCGGCGATGTGCTCGTCAGCCGCCATGGCGCGGATTCGATGCTCGGCCTCGCTCCACGGCACGCGGCCGATCAACCAGGGGCCGGGCGCGATTTCGACGAATTCTTCCTCGGCCGCCTCGGGTACCGCCGTGAGGTTCACCAGCCGTCCCTCGAGCGCGAACGGCCGTTGACCGGCGAAATGCAGGCCCTCCAGCGCCAGCACCTGGCCGGGCGCGGCAAGTCCGAGCAGCGCGCGGTCCTCCGCGTTGCTGCGCCGTTTCAGTCGCGCAAGCCGCTCATAGCGGTAGGGAAGGCCAAGCGCCTCGACCTCGATCCTGATGTCGTGCAGTTCCAGCACCGCCGCTTGCGACTGGGGCCTCCGCACGAAGCTTCCGGAGCGACGGCGGCGCTCGATCAGCCCTGCCTTGGCAAGCTGGGACAGCGCCTTGTTCACCGTCATGCGTGAACATCTGTATTGCGCCGTCAGCTCGTGTTCGAATGGAATGCGGTGGCCGGGCGCCCAGGCGCCCGACAGGATTTTTTCGCTGATGTCGGACAGGATGCGCTGGTGCAGCGAAATGCTCTCGCCGCTCTCCATTTCGCTTGCCTCGACCGTGCTCATCGGGATCAGCCCTGTGAAAGCACCTTCATAACCTTTCGGAAGCGGTCGGCAATGACTTCGCGTCGGATATGTCGTCCACCGCTCACCTGTTTCCTGCCGTGCACCCATACGCAGTCGACCGCGCTGCCATTGGCGAAGATCCAGGCGTCGAGGATCGCGTCGCCCGTCTTGCCGGCGAGCGAATGGTGGCGGGCGTCGAGCGAGACGAAATCGGCTGCGCCATCGACTGCGAGTTGTGACGAACCCGCGCCCAGCGCCTGGCTTCCGCCTTCGAGCGCGGCGTCGAACAAGGCGCGGCTTGTCGAGCCCCCGGCGCGGGCCAGCACATTGCGGGCGCGGTGCGCAAGACGTTGCGAGTATTCCAACTGCCGCAGTTCGTCGGGCAGGCCGATCAGCACGTTGGAGTCCGAGCCGACGCCAAAGCGCCCGCCATTCTCGATGAAGAGCGGCGCCGCGAACGTACCGTCGCCGAGATTGGCCTCGGTGATGGGGCAAAGCCCTGCAATAGCACCGCTTTTTGCCATGGCCACCGTCTCCGCCTCGGTCATGTGCGTTGCGTGGATGAGGCACCAGCGCTGGTCGACCTTGGCGTGGCCGAGCAGGAACTCTACCGGCCGCGCACCGGACCATGCCAGGCAGTCTTCCACTTCCTTCACCTGCTCGGCGACATGGATATGGATCGGGCCTTCCGGCGCTAGCGCCGCCACAGCGTCGAGTTCTTCCGGCGTCGCCGCGCGCAGGCTGTGCGGCGCCACGCCGAGCACCGCTTGATTCAACGCGCGAACGCTCTCACGGCTTTTCTCAACCAGCCTCTGGAAGCGATTCACATCGTTGATGAATCGCCTCTGTCCTTCATTGGGAGCCGCGCCGCCGAAAGAGGAGTGGGCATAGAACACCGGCAGTAGCGTCAGCCCGATGCCCGTCTCCGCAGCCGCGGCCGCGATGCGCTCGGCCATTTCGGCTATATTGCCGTAGGGCGTCCCGTCGCGATCATGATGCAGGTAATGGAACTCGCCGACGCGCGAGAAGCCGGCCTCCAGCATTTCGACATAGAGCTGCGCGGCGACCGCCTCGACCTGGTCGGGCGTCATCGTAAGCGCGAAGCGGTACATCACCTCACGCCAGCTCCAGAAACTGTCCGCTGATGGCCCGCGCACCTCGGCCAGTCCCGCCATGCCGCGCTGGAACGCATGGCTGTGCAGGTTGGGCATGCCCGGCAGCACGATCGCGTGGCGCTCGTCACCCGGTTGGGCGGTGCCGCCGACATCCATGGTCGTAATGCGGTCATTGTCGAAGGCGATCCTGACATTGTCTTGCCAGCCATCGGGCAGCAGCGCCTGTTCCGCAAAGATCACCGTCACGTCCGCCTCCGAATCTGAATGGCAAGCGACAATAGCACTTGCGTCGCGTTTCAATATGTATATACATAATTGCCATCCTTTCAAACGGAAAAGATGATGGGCGAGAAGAACGGGAAGAGCGGCCTTCGTCTCTGGCGCGACGCGCGGCTGGCGACCATGGTCGATGGCGTGGCGGGCTCATTGCCTATGCCGGCGCCGAAGCCGACATGCCGGCTTCGCTGGCTCAGGGCGCCGAGGCGATCGATTGCGAAGGTCGCTGGATCACGCCCGGTCTGATCGACTGCCACACCCATCTGGTCCATGCCGGCAATCGCGCCAACGAGTTCGAGATGCGCCTCGCCGGCGCCACCTATGAGGAAGTGGCCCGCGCCGGGGGCGGCATCGTCTCCTCGGTCAAGTCGTTGCGTGCCGCCAGCGAGGACGATCTGGTCGCCCAGACGCTGCCGCGCCTCGATGCGTTGATCGCCGAGGGCGTCACGTCAGTCGAGGTCAAATCAGGCTATGGTCTCGATCTGGACAATGAGAGGAAGTCGCTGCGCGCGGCCCGTCGTCTCGCCGGCGAACGGCCCGTCACGGTGCGCACGACCTTTCTCGGCGCGCACGCGCTGCCGCCGGAGGCGAAGGGTGACAAGGACGCCTTTATCGATCTCGTCGCCGAAACCATCCTTTCGGCTGTTGCCGCGGAAAAGCTTGCCGATGCAGTCGACGGTTTCTGCGAGGGCATTGCCTTTTCGCCGGAGCAGATCGCCCGCGTCTTCGACAAGGCGAAGGCGCTCGGCCTGCCGGTGAAGCTCCACGCCGACCAACTGTCGAACCTGCACGGCGCCGCGCTTGCCGCGCGCTACGGCGCGCTTTCAGCGGACCATCTCGAATACACCGACGAGGCCGGCGCGGCCGCGATGGCCAAGGCCGGCACCGTGGCCACGATCCTGCCCGGCGCCTACTATTTCATCCGCGAGACGAAGAAGCCGCCGGTCGAGCTGTTCCGCCGGCATGGCGTGAAGATGGCCGTCGCCACCGATAACAATCCCGGCACCTCGCCATTGACCTCGCTGCTGCTCACCATGAACATGGCCGCGACGCTGTTCGGCATGACTGTCGACGAATGCCTAGCCGGAATCACACGCGAGGCCGCGCGTGCGCTGGGTTTACTTGACCGCACGGGCACGCTGGAGGCGGGCAAGGCCGCCGACCTCGCCATCTGGGACATAGAGCGTCCCGCCGAACTCGTTTATCGCATGGGCTTCAATCCGCTCCATGCCCGTATCTGGAGAGGACAATGACCGAACTGACCCTGAAGCCCGGCAACGCGACGCTCGCCGACTGGCGCGCCATCTATCGCGGCGCCGTGCCGAAGCTGGACGATGCCTGCCGGCCGAAGATCAAGGCCAGCGCCGAGGCCGTGGCCCGCATCGTGGCCAAGGGCGAGCCGGTCTATGGCATCAACACCGGCTTCGGCAAACTGGCGAGTGTCCGCATTCCGGCCGCCGATCTCGAAACCCTCCAGCGCAACATCGTGCTTTCGCACGCCGCCGGCGTCGGCGAGCCGATGCCGGTCGCCGTCGTGCGGCTGATGATGGCGCTGAAGCTCGCGAGCCTGGCGCAGGGCGCTTCCGGCGTGCGCCCCGAGACGATCGAACTGCTCGAGGCGATGCTCGTCAACGACGTCATTCCGGTGGTGCCGGCGCAAGGCTCGGTCGGTGCTTCCGGCGACCTGGCGCCGCTCTCGCACATGACCGCCGTCATGATCGGCGTCGGCGAATGCTTCACGCCGCATGGCCGCGTCCCGGCCAAGGTCGCCTTCGTCTCGCATGGGTTGGAGCCGGTGACGCTCGGCGCCAAGGAGGGCCTGGCGCTGCTCAACGGCACGCAGTTCTCGACCGCTTTCGCGCTCGCCGGCCTGTTCGAGGCCGAGACGCTCTATCAGTCGGCGCTGGTCGCCGGCGCGCTGTCGACGGACGCCGCCAAAGGTTCCGACGCGCCCTTCGATCCGCGCATACATCTGCTTAGAAAGCATCGCGGCCAGATCGAGACGGCGGACGCCTTGCGCAATCTCATGGCCGGCAGCGCAATCCGTGAATCGCACCGCGTCGGCGACGAGCGTGTGCAGGACCCGTATTGCCTGCGCTGTCAGCCGCAGGTCATGGGCGCGGCGCTCGACGTGCTGCGCAAGGCGGCCGACACGCTGGAGACCGAAGCCAATGGCGTCACCGACAATCCGCTGATCTTCGCCGAGGACGACACCGCGCTGTCGGGCGGGAATTTCCACGCCGAGCCGGTGGCGTTTGCCGCTGACATGATCGCGCTTGCCGTCTGCGAGATCGGCTCGCTGTCGGAGCGGCGCATCGCCATGCTGGTCGATCCGGCGCTGTCCGGCATGCCGGCCTTCCTGACGCCCAAGCCTGGCCTGAACTCCGGTTTCATGATCCCGCAGGTGACGGCGGCCGCGCTCGTTTCGGAAAACAAGCAGAAGGCCTATCCGGCGAGCGTCGATTCCATCCCGACCTCGGCCAACCAGGAGGATCACGTCTCCATGGCCGCGCATGGCGCGCGCCGTCTGCTCGGCATGATCGAGAATGCGACGGCCGTCATCGGCATCGAACTGCTGGCGGGAGCGCAAGGCTGCGATTTCCACGCGCCGCTTGCCTCGAGCGCCGCACTTGAGGCCGTTCGCGCACTGGTTCGCGCCGAGGTGCCGCATCTCGACAATGACCGCCATTTCCACCCCGACATGGAAAAGGCGATCGCCATGGTCCGCAGCGGCGCGGCGGTGCAGGCGGCGGGCGCGGTGGCGCTGCCCACTATCGCGGGAGCGGCATGATGTCGGCCACTCCCTGGCTCACCGTCAGGCAGGGCACCGCGCCGCTGCTCGTATCGATCCCCCACACCGGCATCGATCTGGCCGGTATCGAGGAGCGGCTGGTCTCGACCTGGCTCGGCCAGCGCGACTGCGACTGGTGGATCGACAAGCTCTATGATTTTGCCGGCGATCTCGGCGCGACCGTCGTGCACACGGCCATTTCGCGCACCGTCATCGACGTCAACCGCGACCCGTCGGGCGTGTCGCTCTATCCCGGCCAGGCGACGACCAGCCTGTGCCCGACCGATACGTTCGACGGCGATCCGCTGTACCAGATGGGTGATGAGCCGACGCCGTCGGAGATCGATGAGCGCCGCGAGACCTATTTCGTGCCCTATCATGCCGCCCTGCAATCCGAGATCGACCGGCTGCGCGGCATGCACGAGAATATCGTTCTCTATGACTGCCATTCGATCCGCTCGGTATTGCCGCGCCTGTTCGAGGGCACGCTGCCCGTGTTCAATCTCGGCACCAATGACGGCAAGAGCACCGATCCGACATTGCAGGAAAAGGTGGCCGGCATCCTCGCTGCGACCGGCGAGAGTTGGGTGGTCAACGGCCGTTTCAAGGGCGGCTGGATCACCAGGAGTTTCGGCCAGCCGGGAAACGGCGTCCATGCGCTGCAGATGGAGCTCTCCAATCGCGGCTACATGCGCGAGCCCGCGGAAAAGGGATCACCGGAGAACTGGCCGGTGCCCTACGACCCCACATTCGCCGCGCCGATCCGGGCGACCCTGAAGACAATTCTCGAAACCGCGATTGACTGGGCCGGGCGCTGACGCGCCGCCCCAAGCGAAAGGGACAGTGATGACCACCAATCCTCGCCACAACATCCGTGAAGTGCGCGCGCCGCGCGGCGACAAGCTCAACGCCCGCTACTGGACGACCGAGGCGCCGCTGCGCATGCTGATGAACAATCTCGATCCCGACGTCGCCGAGAACCCGAACGAGCTGGTCGTCTATGGCGGCATCGGCCGCGCGGCGCGCACCTGGAACGATTTCAATCGCATCGCCTCGACGCTGAAGACGCTCGGCGAGGACGAGACGCTGCTGGTGCAGTCGGGCAAGCCGGTCGGCGTTTTCCGCACCCACAAGGATGCGCCGCGCGTTCTGATCGCCAATTCGAACCTCGTGCCGCACTGGGCGAACTGGGAGAAGTTCAACGAGCTCGATAAGAAGGGTCTGATGATGTACGGCCAGATGACGGCCGGCTCCTGGATCTATATCGGCACCCAGGGCATCGTGCAGGGCACCTACGAGACCTTCGTCGAGGCCGGCCGCCAGCACTACAACGGCAACCTGAAGGGCAAGTGGATCCTGACCGGCGGTCTCGGTGGCATGGGCGGCGCCCAGCCCCTGGCGGCGGTCATGGCCGGCGCCAGCTGCCTCGCGATCGAATGCAATCCCGATTCGATCGATTTCCGCCTGCGCACCCGCTATGTCGACGAAAAGGCCGAGACGCTGGACGAGGCGATGGAGATGATCGATCGCTGGACCAAGGCCGGCGAGGCGAAGTCGGTCGGACTGCTCGGCAATGCCGCCGAGATCGTGCCGGAGATGTTCCGGCGCGGCATCCGCCCCGACATCCTCACCGACCAGACCTCCGCGCACGACCCGATCAACGGCTACCTGCCGAAGGGCTGGACCATGGCCGAATGGCGCGAGAAGCGCGTCAGCGATCCTAAAGCGGTCGAGAAGGCGGCCCGCGCGTCCATGCGAGAGCATGTCGAGGCCATGGTGGCCTTCTGGAACGCCGGCGTGCCGACGCTCGACTATGGCAACAACATCCGCCAGGTCGCCAAGGAAGAGGGTTTCGAGAACGCCTTTGCCTTCCCAGGTTTCGTGCCGGCCTATATCCGCCCGCTTTTCTGCCGTGGCATCGGTCCGTTCCGCTGGGCGGCGCTGTCTGGCGATCCTGAGGATATCTACAAGACCGACGCCAAGGTGCGTGAACTCACCCCAGGCAACACCCATCTGCACAACTGGCTGGACATGGCGCGCGAGCGCATTTCCTTCCAGGGCCTGCCGGCGCGCATCTGCTGGGTTGGCCTCGGCGACCGCCATCGCCTCGGCCTCGCCTTCAACGAAATGGTGGCCAGGGGCGAGCTCAAGGCGCCCGTCGTCATCGGCCGCGACCATCTCGACTCCGGCTCGGTCGCCTCGCCGAACCGCGAAACCGAAGCGATGAAGGACGGTTCGGACGCCGTTTCCGATTGGCCGCTTCTGAACGCCCTGCTCAACACCGCGTCCGGCGCCACTTGGGTGTCGCTGCACCATGGCGGCGGCGTCGGCATGGGCTTCTCGCAGCATGCCGGCATGGTGATCGTCGCCGACGGCACGGCCGATGCCGCGCGGCGCCTGGAGCGTGTGCTGTGGAACGATCCGGCGACCGGCGTCATGCGCCATGCCGATGCCGGCTATGACATCGCCCTGGAATGCGCCAGGGAACACCAGCTCAACCTGCCGGGCATTCTGGGCTAGGGCGATGCGTATTCTTCGTGCCGCCGACTACCGGGTCATGCCGTGGAAGAATGGCGGCGGCACGACCACGGAAATCATGGTCTCGCCCGATGGCGCGGGGCTCGACGACTTCGACTGGCGCGTCTCGATGGCCCGCGTCGAGGGCAGTGGACCGTTTTCCAGCTTTGCCGGCATCGACCGGACCCTTTCGGTGCTGGAAGGGGAGGGCATCGCGCTCGATGTCGCCGGGCTGGCTCCCGTGCATCTGACGAGACTATCTTCGCCGTTTTCCTTCCCGGCCGATGTGGCGACCAGCGCCGAACTGCTCGCCGGCGCGATCACCGACCTCAATGTCATGAGCCGTCGCGACCGCATGCGCCACATCGTCCAGCGCATCACCCTTTCGGATGCCATCGAACTCGATCCGCAGGCGGCCATGACCATCGTCCTGCCCCTGGATGGAAACATGGCCGTGACCGGCGCCGAGACCGGTGAGATCGGGCCGCTCGACGCGCTTCTGCTCGAACGGGGCAGCGAAAAACCGCGCCTGGCGCCCGTCGGACGATGCACCTTGTTCCTTATCCGTATCGACCGGATCGCCGCTCGCCGTTAGGCAGCGGTCAGTACAAGCGCCGTTTCACACGCCCGACCAACGCATTCTCAAAAACGATGCTCAAGGGTTGGCCGTCGATGGGAAGTTGGGACAGTTGCGCGATAATTCCGTCCATGCTTTGTCCAGGTCAAATTTCGACCGAGTGGTCTCAATTTTCTTTGCTGTCGCGTTGTCGATGAAGTTGCTTTCGGCGCGCATGACGTGGAAAGCTCCCCCTGAAGGTCGCTGATAGAGCACGATATATCCGCAGTGCCGGTCAATTTTTTCAAACCTGCTAGCAATATCGACCGCTGCGTAAATCCCCGGCAAAGGAGCGTCCGTCGGGTTCTTAAGCCAGGTGAATTTGAGCAGTCGCCGATCCAGCAGCGCACCGGCCTGCGCATGGAACTTTTCGCTTTGTTCTGTGAATGCCATCACCGGGATCGACGCTTTGGCGGCATCATCCATCATTTCGTATGCCCGCTCTGCGTTGCCGCTGTCGAGGAAGGAGAAATAGGTGGCAATTGCCCGTGTCGCATCCACAACCAAATCCTGCGATGGCGCAAACTCCTGCGAACGTGCTGCTTGGCCGCCCGCCAATGTCGAAACGACCAGCAACATGAAAGCTACGGCTACACGCATGATCCGCTTACCTCTTTAGCCTTCCGAACAGGCCGCGCCCCGTCGAGACCGGCAGCCATATTTTAAACAGACCACTACCAACCATTAACGGCTGTTGCCAAACATGATCGCGGCGCCGGCGAAATATCGCCCGAACCCTTGCGTGCATCACGAAAAAGCCTGAATCCTCTCCGTCGATCCAGATGGGTCGGGGCTAAGGGGCGGTCGCCGCGAAATTTGTCGAAGAATGACGCCCTGTCGTGGTGCGGAAACAAACTTTCGGCAAGTGCTTGGGATGCAACCAATTGCATTTGAAACGGTTTTAGGGCCATTGCCGTGGCGGTGACGCCGCTGAGTGGCCGCTTACGGAATTTTCTATGAATATTCAGACGAATCCTGCCCATCTCGACAAGACGAACGCCGGCTTTCCGGCGATCACCGAAGAGCCGATCCGTTCCACCTACCTGCCGGAAGACCGCTTGCGGACGCTGGGCGAAAGCCTGGCCAAGGGAGACCTGACGGATCTGTTTGGCCTGGTGCCGTTCGACTTCCAGGCACGCATTCGCGACAACGCCAAGAAGATCCTCGAGGTTTACCGCTCGACCAATGCGGCGCAGGCGAAGGGCGAAACGATCACTCCGGCCGCGCAGTGGCTGCTCGACAACAACTATCTGGTGGAAGAGACCATCTTCCAGGTCAAGCGCGACCTGCCGCGCCGTTTCTACAAACAGCTCCCGACGCTGCCTTTGCCGGGCGGAAGCACCGTGCCGCGCGCGCTGGCGCTGGCATGGACCTACGTCGCCCACTCCGACAGCTCGGTCTCCGCCAGCATGTTCAAGGCGATCGTGCAGGGCTTCCAGTCGATCGAGCCTCTGAAGATCGGCGAGCTCTGGGCGCTGCCCTCGATGCTGCGCTTCGTGCTGATCGAAAACCTCCGTCGCCTGGCGGTGCGGGTCAATCGCACCCGGGAGATGCGCCAGATCTCCAACGAGGTGGCGGACAAGGTCCTCGCCACCGACGACAATGCGGACCGCCAGGCGATCCTGGCCAACTTCAGCGCCCATGCGCAGGACACGACGTTCGCCACGCAGTTGCTCTATCGCCTGCGCGACGGATCGCAGAATGCCGGCAAGGCGCTCGAATGGCTCGAGGGCGAACTGGAGAAAACCGGCTCCGACGCCGAGGAAATCATCATCGCCGAGCACCAGACGCTCTCCAGCGGCAATGTGACGACCGGTAACATCATCCGCGGCCTGCGCCTCATCAACGACGTCGACTGGACCGTCTGGTTCGAAGGCGTCAGCCGGATCGACACCGTGCTGCGCGAGCGCACGGATTTCGCCGCTCTCGACTTCTTCTCGCGCGACCAGTACCGCACCGCGATCGAGGAATTGGCGCGCCGTTCTGATCTTTCGGAGTACAGAGTCGCCGAGAAGGCCATCGAGCTCGCCGGCCATGACGCCGCGCGGGATGGCGCCGATCCCTCTTCAGCCGCCCACACGGACGTCGGCTTCTTCGTGGTCGGCCAGCGCCGGCTGGAGCTGGAAAAGGCGATCGGCTACCGCCCGACCATCAGCCAGACCGTCAAGCGGACCTTCCGCAAGACGGGCTGGCTCGGCATCGTGCTGCCTGTCTTTGCCCTGACCGCCCTCCTTCTCGTGCTCGCCGGCAACGCGCTGGCCCATCTCGGCCTGTCGATCTCGTCGATCGTGCTGATGCTGGCGCTGTTTGCCGTCCCGGCCAGCGAGGGCGCGCTCGCCTTCTTCAACACCGTCGTCCTGCTGTTCCTCAAGCCGACGCGCCTTATTGGCTACGACTACAGGCACGGCGTGCCGCCCGAGGCGCGCACGCTGGTCGTCATACCGTCGCTGATCGGCTCGCGAGACGATGTCGAGGAGAACATCCGCAACATCGAGGTCCATCATCTGGCGAACCTGGCCGGTGAAATCCATTTCGCCCTGCTGTCCGACTGGCCCGACAGCCAGGCCGAGGTCGACGCGGCCGACATGGAAATCCTGGAGTTCGCGCGCGCCGAGATCGCCCGGCTCAA
>Ga0209914_1003566_pt1 | contig 10734 bp, 7 predicted proteins | sample ThiBiot_500_plan_FD_183949 | JGI IMG/M metagenome (GOLD analysis project Ga0209914, IMG submission 183949) | Wastewater bioreactor microbial communities from Cape Town, South Africa - Thiocy_cont_500_plan (SPAdes) | ecosystem: Engineered > Bioreactor > Thiocyanate-remediating > Anaerobic-Aerobic ...
TTTACATCTCATTTTAATATTTCTTATTCTATATTTCCTTGTGTCATTGTCGTCTATGTTTCTTCAGATAGGTGTGTCAGTCCTTTTGTTTTGTTGTATTGTGCAATCGTCAATTATTTACACGAAAACGAAAAAGAACAATCTTTTTTTCTTCTCATTTTATTATAATAAATTTACACACACGTCACACATTCCCCCTTATACACATTTGCGATACGATCTGCGCGCGTTGCATCATTAAAATTGAATAAGTGTGTGCGAGTGCGAGTGCGCTAAATTAAGGTCGTTTTATCGATTTACCTTGAACCGAATAATTTTTTTTTCCTTTTCATTCGATTTAGGCATGTAATCAAATCATTTAAATTTCTTATCTGAAAATCAATATGATTTTCAACTTCAACTCAATGACCTCGATGATAAAAATCATTCGAAATACACAATTCTTTGTTTGCTAATCTTTTTTTTTTATTAAAAATTTTGACTGTATTTATTTAGTTGAATACTTTCAAATTAGTCTGTCGATTTATTTTCCTTGTATTCCGGTAAATCGAAAGACAAAGAATAATTAAGGAAAAGGTTATTTTAAAAAAAAAATATTCTTCATGAATTCATTGTTCATTGTAAATCAAAACAGAATATACCATCTGTTACGGGCAACGCCGTAACAAGAAGAAGACGAGAGGAGAGGGAGAGAAAAAAAAAGAAAAGATTTCTTTTGAGAGAGCAAAACAGCCTAATCTGTCTTGTCTCCTCTAGATTTCTTCTTGTCTAATTCAAACTAAACTGAACTCGTTTATTCGAAGAAAAACGTAACTATTTATACAAGGAAGGACATCCAGGTCCAGACGAGGAAACGAAGAGAAATTGTGACGTTAGACAAGGACATTCGAGAAATCGAGGTGAGGAAGAGAGCCACAAAGAAAGAAAGATAAAGACATTCGACAATCGTACACATATACAACATATGGGTCGAAAATCGAGGGACCGAAACAAGAGAACGAAACGAAAAATACAATAGGGAGAAAAGAAAGTGTATGTTAGAGTGCTCTCTAACACCATCAGATACAGTTTGAAAAGCTCTATCATCGACGAATAAGAGCTAGTTTAAGTGTATATTTTATGTTTTTACGAAACAAATGAAACTTTTTTGTTACTTGAAATGTTTTGCATTGAGAAACAGAAAAATATGGTACAAAGGACTACAAACTATGAACAACAGTTTTCAAGTTCATTTCATTTATATGCTTTGTATATTCCAAAGAATTCAAAATTAGAGAAAACTGTACCTTTTTTCAATATGAAGTACATAATTGAGTCAGTTTTAGTTAAATTACATGATTTTGTATTTAGTTTTTTTTTCTCTCTCTTCCTTTTTATTATTAAAATTAATTAGAAATTATCGTAAAACGTTTCCCTTCGTCAGTTGTTTTAACAATGAACATCTGTTTCATTTTCTTCTCTTTCGTATACGAATAATGGAACGGAAAAGGCACGGACGAATCAAACTTGTAAGTTGTTATCTTCCATTTCACTATTCGTATACGAAAGAGAAGAAAATGAAACAGATGTCCATTGTTAAAACAACTGACGAAGGGAAACGTTTTACGATAACTTCTAATTAATTTTAATAATAAAAAGGAAGAGAAAGAAAAAAAAACTAAATACAAAATCATGTCAACCTTCCTCACAATCACTTAATAGTTAAATTACAATAAAACATTGATGAAAATGTTCTTTTTGAAAGTTGTCCGATTTGGAGTGAACTATTTGTTCTGCATATTTCAGGAGAAGAAAGATAGTTTAAAATAATAAAAATATCTCATTTTGTCGAAAATTTCATGAGAAATATTTTACTAAAATAAACTTTTTCTTAGTATTTAAATCTGGACTAAATAAATCAGCAGTTGCAGAATTCAGAATTTTAAAACTTGGTAGCTGCAAAATGTTATCAGTAATAGAATAAAATTCTGTTTAAATTCTATTGGAACTTTCAATTCTGCTTGAAACTTCATCGAACGAATTTCTTCTTGTTTACAGTCTCGTCAATTTTTATTTATATACAATGACCTATGTTTATTTACCGGGCAAAAAATCAGTATTTAATTCATTGTTCAATGATTGATAACAATGTTTATTTGAGTATTTGGTGGATTGTCAAGATCATCGAGTGAATCTGTTGATCCTTCGATTTTTTTCTTAATCAATAAAGGTGTTTGTTCGTTTGATTTTCTTCGAAAATAACCGAATGCTCGAATCGGTGGAAATATGTACCCGTTGGATGAGAGTTTCGATGGACTGTTTTTGTCATTAAACGGATCGATAATATTCAATTTCTTACAAATACAAATTTGTTTTTCTGTATGACGATGAATTTTTTCACGAGATGTTTGAATACGTTTAGTCAGGAGATTTGATCGATCGATTGTCGATGAAAATACACGAGGTTGTGCCGAAGGACATGATGTGCCCGAATCGAAACGATATTCAGTTAGAGTTTGAACTTGTTTATGCGGTTGTTTCCTAAGAAACGACGGCGGTTTGAAAACAATTCGATCGTTGATTGGATAATCAAGCAAAGTATCGAAATATTGATTCGGTTGTTGAGTAAGTCGAAGTTCTTCTTGGTGATATTGACGTATGAGATCGTTTAACGTATTCACGGGTACGGCATTGCCTTCGACTCGAGTTAATTGGTCAGTTGCTATGGATTTTATTGTTTTTGTTGTTTTAGCTGATCGTATTGGAGGATTTCGAGCTGTTTGTTGACGATGTCGACAAGTTGAATTGAAATTGTCAACATTTAAATGTGATTTCATTCGAAGTTTATAATTCGTACGATCAAGTGTTTCATTTTTGTTAATCAATTGTTCGAATGAACTATTTGATAGTCGACGTGTTTTAAATTTAAATGGTTCGTTCATGGCATGTTCTCGATAAGGATTAGAATTGAAATATTCTTTTAATTGCAAAACACACGAATCATTCATGGAATCGAACAGTTTTCTTTTTATAAAAAGAAAATGAAATCGAAATTTCTTTCTTCTTCTTCTTCTTCTTCTCTTGCTTTTTATTTCGATAATGGGTAATGTATTTGAAGTAGCCGTCAATTGTATGTAAACGAAAATACAAAAGAAAAACGAAAAAGAAAATGAGAAATTCACACCAAATAAACATGAGTGTTTGTGCGAATATAAATATTAAATCAAAACGTTCGAAAAAGTTAGTCAACACGGAAAAACAAGACAAATACTTCCTAGAAAGTGAAATTAATTTGGTCGCTGCTTGGTGGAGCAATATGTCAATCGAAAATTTTGAATACAACTCTTGAAAACTTTCCATTATTGGATATAAACACGATTTTTTCCGTTCGAATTCATCAATCAGCACGGAGTTTTAGGTTATCGAATTTCACAAACGTAGATCTGACAAATATTAGTAAAATATTTTCTTTAGTTTGAAGTGAAATCATTTTGATTTAGATTCGAATCTGTTCTTGACTCGAAGTTTAATAATAAACCTCTGGATATTAGTTAGAAATCAAACTACTGTAACAAATATTACAAATACGGTAAGTATTGAACTAAACGTAAGTTTATCGATTATTGATTGTAAATTCTAGATAAAATATGGGTTCAATCTCGTAAACCAGTAGTCAAAATCCTAGCTTAAGTGCAACTGAAACGCGTGTGCTCGTTGTTATCATGAGATTTATTTTCAATGTTCTACAATGCAATCGAGATTGTCAAATATCTAAAAGAGATTCACTGCTAGCAATGATAATGAATACAACGACTTCCTGTACCATTTTCTATCTACGGTGAAGATGTCACCATAACAGAGTTCACTATTTGTAAATTTAACGATGTTTTTCTTTATTCGATTTTTATTTTTAGATTCATATGAACAAACTAAACCATTGTATGCTGTAACGAGTAAGTAATTTCGATTATATTCAGCCGTTAGTTCTATGTTTATTTTAACAGCGGCTACGCCTTGAACAAGGTTTCGGGTAATATCTTGAAAATCGGTTCGGGTCCGGGTATACATTTGCACCCGGACCGAACCGGTAACTAGTGACATCATAACTTCGGATAATAATACACGAAAGAATCGACGAAATAAGCGAGCAAAACGTGATGATGTATCGGTGGACGATATTTTACGAGAATTTGTATCAACCTCTCAGATGAAGATGAGAATCAAATGTATTATGAAGTTAACGAATATATGAAAATGAAAGTAAATTATCAAAAAGGTGAAAATATTTTGCTATGGTGGAAGAAGCATTCATCGATTTTTCCGCAACTATATCGTTTAGCTTTACTACTTCTATCAATCCCAGCTTCATCAACTACAAGTGAACGTGTTTTTAGCAGAGATGGGCAAGTCAAGTCAAAAATGACTTAACTCCAAGTCAAGTCAAGTCAAAAATGACTTGGTTGACTTGAAAACGAAAATAGAAATTTTCTCAAGACTTGACTTGACTTGTCAAGGGAAAAGTTTTTTTTCGTCATGACTTGACTTGACTTGTGTTGGTCGATCATAGCTACCGGTCTTTTTGACTTGAAAATTTCGAGTCAAGTCAAGTCAATATGCTCAATTTTTTTTATTTCGTCTTTGAGATAATCTGACAACATAGACATCATTACATATGAGCCTATACTATTTCGGAGAAAAAAAGAGAATGTTAAAGAATATTATATGTGGTCTTAGTAGCCGATTGAAAATACGAAAGTGATTCATAATCAATCCATTGTGTAGAACTTTGTCGAGAAAAACGAAAAACAAAATCATTTTCTTTGTACATCGAAACAAATCATCCATGGAGTCTCATAGTGATAATTATTTCGTTGATGATTCAATCGACGAATCAAACAGATTCGCTCTTCTATACGAATCAGACAAATATCCATCGTTGCACAGTTTATCATTAAAGGTGTTGACAGTTCCCGCCACTTCTTCTCCTGTCGAACAGGTATTTAGCCAGAGTGGATTTCTCTTTCGACAACATCGTGGAAAAATGTCAAGAAAGATGCTTCAAATGTTGACAATGTTAAAAATCAATAAAAAGTTTCTGTAGATTTTTTTTTCAATAAAACATTCAATTAGATTTTTTTCTTAACATGACCAATGACTTGAGACTTGACTTGAATTAGCAAAATTCAAGTCAAATGACTTGACTCGACTTGGGCAAAAGAAAATAGAACCTGAGACTTGACTTGACTTGCCGTCGAGCGAGTGGAAAAATATTTGACTTGACTTGACTTGTACTGGCGAGAGTTGCGAGTGACTTGACTTGACTTGTGACTTGGAAAAGCCCTGACTTGCCCATCTCTGGTTTTTAGTGAAACTGATCGAGTTCTAGAAGCATGACGGCAACAACTGAGTCCTGATTCACTTGACAGTCTTGTTTTTTTACGTCATTTTAGATAAGTTATTTTTTCTTATTTGTTGCTCATGATGAAATCAAATGTAATATTGTTTGAATGAAATAAAGATTTAAAAATTTGATTATATTTTGAGATTTATATGATTTAGGTCGGTTCGGTTTCTGGTCCGGAAAAATGTACCCGAGCAGGACTCTAGAACAAATACAACCAAATAAGTTTCTACATATTGTAGAATTACTAATACTTAATTAGCTCCTTGAATAACCAAACAAATCTTATCTTTTTAATCTCGAAAGTGCAAACACATTCATTTCCTTCTTCTTATTCCTTTTCATTTATAAACAATCATAATCAAAATTAAAAATACATTCATATCTATCGATATGATCTAATTGAAATTCCGTCACTTAAATTCAGAAATGCAAAAACAGAGTTCTCACAATCATTATTCCTTTATTTGTTCTCTAACAGGTTTCATGTTATTCTCTGTTCGCATGAATAGACACCAACGTTTTTCGGCGAATATCGAGTGAGGTGTTTCATAATTTCCATTCGTCCTGTTGAATCTCGAACGCTTTTTTTTTTATAATTTTTTAAAGCGAACTGATGTTTTTCATTACCTATGTTCACAAAATACAGTGAACGCTTTGAGGTTCAAGCGTGTCTCACTGAAAGGTAAAATTGCATTCATTAAGGACAATGGAAATGGAATAAAAAAAATTCAATTTCAAGATTTTATTAAATTTTACAAACGTATCATCTTGCGAAAACAAACCACGCTCTTGACCTTATTGATCAGAAATTTTACTGCTTCATAGTTCTCTCCTTAGAATATCTACATTGCTAATCTGATTAAAAATTAAATAAAAGAATCTACGAAATGTTCCTCGGTTCCAGAACAATCCTCAAACATATTCTACGAGATTGATGAACTGTCTCTTCTTGAAGATTTCGCAATAACATTTTGATACAAGCTTTAAAGATTGAAATAAAATAGTTTTCTCATTTCTTTCTTTTTTTTGTCTATTTTGTTGTAATTTATAAACCTTGTTTCACAGGTTTTACTTTTTGCTTTTTAATTTTATGTAATATTTTTCTCTTTATTGATTTACTATTGTCCTTTCATCGAATAATATCGACATTTTTTTTTCTTTTTACATTGTTAATTGTACTCTTTCTTACTTCTTAACATATTATTGTTTATAATGAGTGAACTGTGTATACTCTTGTCTTTCTTTTTCAACTTCAATGGAACTGTCAGGATCTACTAAGATCACAGCTTGCATAATAAAAAAAAAAGAATCTAAGAAATTCTATTTGTAATTAGAACAAGAAAACGACTGTCGATGAATATTTTTCGAACTAAAAATTAAATGAGAAATTCACACCAAATAAAAAAAATATAAATATGAGTAATTGTGAACATAAATATTAGATCTAGCCTTCGAAAAATTATTCAACCGTGATTTCTCACGGATATAAATACTCATTCGTAAAACAAAACAACTACTCCTAATACAAAATGAAATTAATTTGGTCGCTTGGAGCTGTCGTATGTCTAGCAACTACGTTGATATTATTCAGTGGGGTGATTGTCATATCACTTATTCCATTGTATTCACCAGTTAGACAAGTGGTTTTATCGACTGACAGTAGATTTTGATTTGCTAAGAAAATTTCCATTGAATATTCGTTTAGATCGAACGACGAAATTTGCATTCGGTGCGACGTTTACGAAGATATCGAAACGAGATTTGTCGAATGTCACGATCGACTATGTCGATGCCGAGAGTTTGCCGTCCGCAGAAATATCTATAAGGAATATATTACGAACAAGTGCAAATTTATCATCAACAGTTTCAATTAAACTCAAAGAAATTGCCATGTTCGTATAATGTTTTTATCGAAAATTTAATCGTAACGTTTTTTCTGTATCTGCAGAGTTTATGAACCGTATAATACACTGTATTTTGTTGGACAATATGTTTTCGATATATTTTGTAAATCAACATGTCAATCAAAAATTTTAAATACAACTCTTGGAAAGTTTCCATTATTGAATATAAATACGAATTTATCAGTTCTAATTCATCAATCAACGCGAAGGTTTACATTATTGAATTTTACAGATATAGATCTTACAGACATTGGTAAAATATTTTCTTTAGTTTGAAGTGAAATCATTTTGATTTAGATGAAATATTTAATCTAACATATGTATTGACGAGCAATCTTAATGCGACTGCAAGAGAATCTAAAGTTTCTGACGACGAATCGATACGTGATCTCGTATGTAAAGAATTGAATGTTAAATATGATAGCTCTTGATTTTGATTTAGGTCGAAAACACATTGAAACTCGTCAATGGATATAAAAATATTCCGTTTTCAATTCTCGAGAATAATCTCGATCAGTCAAATGAATCTACAATGTTGACTATTCGATTACAAGTTAATTATCCTGCTTTTTATTTGGGCGTTGAAGATCTTTTTGACGAGATTCATGACAGTCTCCCAAATGCACTGCTTCGTATTAATTCTGACACGAATTTTACGATTTCAATGAACAACATGATATACAAAGCATTAAATATCGATGTAGGATTTTCTGAGAATTTGGCACCAGGTAAAATTTGGTTGTTTATCATTGTCAATAAACTTGTTTCATTTGATCTAGTTACACTAAATAAATTGGTGTATGATCTGGGCTCGGAGTTTAATAATACACCTCTGGGTATAGTTAGAAATCAAACTACTGTAACAAATATTACAAATACGGTAAGTATTGAACTAAACGTAAGTTGATCGATTATTAATTGTAAATTCTAGATAAAAGATTTGTTCAATGGCTCAACAGAGGCAGTTGAAGTCGAGCAAATATCCATAAAAGAAGCTTCTGCTGGAAAGCGTGTGCTTGTTGTTTTCATCAGATTTATTTTCAATTTTCTGCAATGTAATCGGGCTTGTCGATCGACGAAGATCGATTCATATCTGCAGAATATACCGACTCCACCATCACTTTCTATTTACAATATCGCTGTTAACTTAACAATGCCAACTATTTGTAAACTTAAAAACGTTGTTTCTCAAATTTTTAATTCGGTGTTTATTTTTAGATCGATACGGGCATCCTCAACCATTGATACTGTAACGAGTAAGTCATTTCGATTATATTCAGTCGTTAGTTCGATTTTTATTTTAGCTACTACAATGCCCACCAATTCAACAATCTATACAAGTAGTACTGCAGAAATCTCCACATATAGTGATGTTACTAATAGTTAGTTAACGAATAAATAACCACACAAATCTTATCATTCTAACCTTGAAAAGTCAAACACATCCATTTCGTTCTTCTTATTCTTTTTCATTTATAAACAATCATAATAAAAATCAAACACATTCACACCTCAATTAGTCAGAGAATAGAACTATTTGATTGGAGACTGTATTTTTTATCATGCATGCATTCAATCGATATGATCTAATTGAAATTACGTCACTTTAGTTTAGAAACAGAAAAATAAAGTTTCCATACATAATAATTATTTTGTTACTTGTTCTCTAACACGTTTAATATTATCATAAGTCAAATTTCAAAACCAAACTGTTTTGAATGATAATCTGATTCTCTAAAAATAGTTTTTTTGTTTATTAACGAAAAAAAAACAAGTTAGTTCGTGAAGTGCACAAAATATCAAGGTTAACTTTGATTACACAATGATATTTTTCATTATCTATATAAAAATCAATTCGAAAAGGATAGAAAAAAAACCGATTCATTTTCACATCATACGAATGACTCCTCGTCAGTTGTTATTCGCTATTTTAATCTTCGCTCTTCTCAATTCTGTCATCAATTGCAAAACTCAATGTTCATGCACATGCTGCAAAGGTAATCGATGCATTCAACGATATCAAGGCACAATTCCATTACCAACATGTTCACACAGTAGCTGCAAATATGCATGCAAAGTTCGTTATCCTGGCCAATGCAGTGGATCACCTGGCTCTTTAACAGCACAATGCAAGAATACAAAAACATTTAAACCATCGAAAAAGAAACCATATCATTGACTTTATTTATACTCTTTCATACGTAGTTCTCTTCTTAGTATGTCTGAATTGATAATCCGATTAAAAATTAAATAAAAGAGTCTATTTGAAATCATAAAAGAATACTTCTGATAAAAACAACTACGAAGAAAATAAAAGCACTTCTATCAACTAATGAGTGTCATGAATCTTTCATTTAAATAAAAATGAAACAAGTTCGAGTTATTTGCACTGAAATTACATTTAATGTGCGATGCAAAAGTAATGAGATAAATTGATGTCGATGCTATTACAACTCACTCGATCATTTCAACATAGTTCGCTCGTTATTGAATAGAGTAAGTAAAGTTGTTACTAGAAGACACTTAACAAATACTGTCACCAGTTTCTCTATTAATTATCAAAATATTCTTTTTCAACGACAAAACCATGATTGTTACAACTTTGAGATCAGATCTTTTTGCTTTCTTTCAAAATTTTCTGGGTAATTGATTGAGATTTTAACTTTCAGTTTCTCTCATAAATCTTTCGTTCCTAATTAACACTGTATTTTCTAAATTGATTTCATTTTGAGTGAATTGGGTGGAGATTTTTGTTATTAAATGCGAATGATATTTTGACCAGTTAAGCATGCTTGGACGTCTTGTGTATAATGATCATCACTTAATCCGGTCATATCAAATCCAAATCATTAGTGAATGAGGCGGATTTATGAGTGACTTTAATCGCTTCCGAAAACATCCATTTAGATGTGTTTTCTGTCCTTAAGAGAGAAGGTCTGCTCAAGATGAACATAAACATGATTCTTTTTTGTGATAAGACTATTCGAGCCATAGTTTTAGGTTGAAACGTTATTTAACATTTAACTTTAACATTGGATGATAGAATTGATAGTTCAACCTAACTTGCTTACTTAAAAAAACGAGAAAACTACTGATCTTTTACAAAAATTAGGCACATTTATATGATGTGTAACGAACATGGTTTTAGACGTCTTCATGCTATTTCTAACAGTTAAGAAACAAACGATATATGATTCGAAAGTGGACATATTCTTCTATTGAAAGCAACTTCGAGTGACCTTAATTAATAGCATGGAACTGAATAATATCATCAGACATTTGTCTCATTACTTTTGCATCGCACATTACTTAACTAGTCCTTTTTTTTATTTGTGTTTAGTTTATTTGTAAATATCATTCAAAAGTGTACAATGATTTCATTTCGACTAATTGAATGCTAGTCAATTGATCATCGAGTTGATCACAATTGAGAATTTGAAATTGTCG
>Ga0209914_1003572_pt1 | contig 10726 bp, 11 predicted proteins | sample ThiBiot_500_plan_FD_183949 | JGI IMG/M metagenome (GOLD analysis project Ga0209914, IMG submission 183949) | Wastewater bioreactor microbial communities from Cape Town, South Africa - Thiocy_cont_500_plan (SPAdes) | ecosystem: Engineered > Bioreactor > Thiocyanate-remediating > Anaerobic-Aerobic...
CGAGCACGTCGTGTCGCTCGAGCCCATGGTCTTCGACACGCGATGCAAGCGGTGGCAGCAACAGCAGCAACAGCAGCAGCACGCTGACTCGAGTGAGCTCGAGCGATGCTTGCTCCAAATCAATGTCAGCTGCCTGGTTACGGCTCGGCTCGAACAAGCGCTCGTTGCTCCTGATTCGATGGCGCCATCAAGCTCGAGCAAGAGCTCGCGGCATCAGCAACAGCAACACACGTGGCGTGCATCGAATCGAGCCGACACGGCAGCCACCTACTTGGCTCGCATACAAGCGTATGGCATCACGTCACCAACAACGAGTTGGAGAGCTCGAGGTACTGAGCTCGAATGGTCTGTGCAGGTGGCTGTTGTTGCTATTCAGTCAGCTGTCGATAGTAGCGCAGCGAATGCCCATGTCGCTCTTGCTGCGCCTGACACACCGCCTCAACCTGCCATCGTCGTATCTCGGTACGTCGCAGTGACCGCTAGTAGTGCAGCGGGAGAGCGACGTCACCTCGTGTGACTGACTCGATCGCGAGCAACAGTGGCGCAACTGCAACATCGGTACTCGTTGTACCGCGAGTGGCCGCTCGTGATGTCGGCAGCCAAGGAGCACTGGCCTGCGCACCCGCGCACGAGAGCATTCAAGCTCCACATGTACAACCAACTCTACATGGCTCTGGTGGATCATCTGCTCGGCATCGTGGCTGGCGGAGTGATGGTACTCCGGCTGGCATCCATCATGCAAATACTCTTCGAGCTGCAAGTACGTCGTCGTCGTCGTCGTCGAGAGGCATCGCCATGTGTTGCGTGGCTGTCGTCGATATCTGACAGATCCGATTGCATGGGCAGGAATCGATAGCGCATCATCTTGTCAGCAAGCAGATCGTGTGGTTGATGGGATGGCCTGCAGGGCTCAAGCTTAACCTGGAACTGGCGACCTTCATGGGGCAGTTGTTTCTCTTCTACAATGCGCAGTGGCTCGGTATGTACGCCGCTCTCGTGCCCGTACATGGCAGCCGATATCTTGAGTGTGTGTGTGTGTACGTGTGCTGAATGGTGCGTTACTTGGTGCTGAGTAGGATTTTTGCGAGTGCTCTCGGGCGTGGCGAGCCTGACGACACTGGTGTGCATTGCGGCTCTCGGCCTCGTGGGCGGCATGAGCATGTTGCTGGCGGCTGCGTTGGACGTGACGTCGGTGCTGACGATGCACGTGCGATGGTTCTACACCGGCTCGGCGCGCATCTACATGCACCAGCTGCGTACGCTCGCCGCCTTCTGGCGTCTCTTTCGTGGCAAGAAGTGGAACGTGCTGCGGTCACGCATCGACTCGTGCGACTACGACATTGACCAACTGCTGCTCGGCACCGTGCTCTTCACCGTGTTGTTCTTCTTGTTCCCGACCATCGCCGTCTACTACGTATACTTTTCGCTGCTGCGCCTCGGATTGGCCGTGGCGCAGGAGCTCGTCGCACAAGCCATCAACCTCTTCAACCATTTGCCGATCTACAGCTTGGTGCTGTATGTGCAAGATCCGACGCTCTTCACTGGTACCATCTGGCTCGAGCGAGTGGAACAGCCGCAACAACAATCGTCGCTCCCATCATCGTTTTGGACGATTCAAGTCAAACCCGTCGGAATGGTGGCGCTACTCCATCACTTCTCCGAGCAACTCTCGCAATCGCTACGGCATTACTCGTTGAAGCATGTGCTCAGTTGTGTTCTGAGCGGCACTCCTTGGTAGCTGCATCGGAAGTGGACGAGCTGCAATCTCTCGTCCTCCTCCTCGTCGCAAGATCGAGATATACACAATCACACATACTGTTGTATTATTGCTACGATACAGAGACGCGAAGGTGAGGAGGGCCTCGGCTGTACAAACACCACCTCCTCCTTCACCACTGGTGGCGGCGGCGGTAGTGGCGAGCTAATAGTTGAAGCGCTCGTTGAGATGCGTCTTGCCATCGCCACGAGCGACCGGAGGCAACCACTCCTCGTACTTGGCTTCCTGGCCATCGTCGCCCAGGCCAAAGTCCTCGAGCGTCTTCTTGGACGATAGCTTGCGCTTCTTCTTGCGCTTTTTGGCGGCTGCTGCCTCGTCGTCATCGTTTGCTGCAGTGGCGGCAGCGAGAACTGACGGCGGCATGAAGGCACTACTGGCGGGGCCCGAGGTCTTGCGCTTCTGGCCGGTGAGTCTCGGCTCGGGTTCTGCTTCGGAAGTGGCGGTAGAAGTGGCGGTCGTGGTGGCACTTGAAGTTGAGACGGCAGCTGGTGGCGACGAGGTCGAGAGATGCGCTTGCTCTGCGAGAGGGTCGATCGTGGAGGATAGCACCGGACGCATGACAGCGCCCAAGTGCGAAGGAACCGGCGCCTCGGACTGCTTACGCAGAGGGTTGCTACGGTCCAGGTCAGACTGCGAGAGGCTCAGCAAACCTTCGAGACGGCGCTGCTCTGTGCCAATCTCCTGCACGAGTTTCTCCAACTTGCTGATCTTCTCGAGCTGTGGAAGCGGCAGCGGCGGCGCAGGGTATGGTGAGCAACGAACGAGACCGGAGGCAAGGCAAAGTGCGCGCATCGTACCTCGACCGATTGGGCCAAGCTGCCCATGAAGGCATCAAGCTCGTCGGAACTCGATCCTGACGACGAGGATTCTACAATAGTATGACGGGTGAGAGACGGTTCACGCAGCAACCAGAATACAGCGACAGGTTCACGTACGGTGCAGTTGTTGCTGCAAGGCGGCAAGCTCGGAGGCGGCCTTCTGCTTCTGAGTCTCGAGCACTTGCAGCTTGGCCTGCATGGAAATGGTCGATTCGGCCTTGGTGAATGTCGACGACGATGACGACGAGCGAGCCTTGGACGAGTTGGCACCGCTGGCGTTGGTCTTACTCTTGGAGCCGACGCCGCTCCAGCGAGAGGTGGAGCTCTTGTTGGCCTTGCCGGTGCGATCGAGAAAGTCGTCGTCGTCGTCGGCCTCGGCGTCCTCGCGACCGAGAAAGTAATCGTAACCGGTGATACGTGAGCTCAGCTCGGGATCGCCAGCATCCTCGTCGTCTTCGTCGTCATCGTCATCATCATGGCCATCGCCGTCTTCACGGTGGTCATTGGCGAAGTCGGCATCGTCGCTCGAGTTGCCATCGTCATCAGCGGCGCGGCGCTTCTTGGTGTGTTGCTGGTTCTTGGCCTTGTTCTTGTTCTTGTTCTTGCCTCGCTTACCCTTGGCCTGCTGGGCTGACGAGCGTTGGAAGGCCTTCATGTACTCCTTGGCCTCCCAGGCCGAGCCGGCGAACGCCTGCGGCGCGTCGTCGTCAGCGGCATCAAAGTCAATGTCCTGCTTCCAGCGTTGAGCGTTCTTGTTGTTGCCGTGGCTCGCAGCCTCGTGCTCCTCGATCTCGGCCGAGTTCAGGATGGTGGGCGCGTTGGAGGGAGCGGCCGCATTGGAGCGTTGGCGTTGCTGAGCGTCGGCCTGCTGTTGCTGTTGCTGTTGCTGTTGCTCCTCGTCGGCCTGGTCGCGTACCAGTGGACCGAGAACGTAGAAGCGCGAGCTGGCACCGAATCGGATCACATCGCCCGGATGGATTGGAATGTACTTGCGCGGAGCGACGGGCTGCTTGTTGACGCGAGTGCCATGCACGCTGCCGAGGTCGTAGATGTACACGTTGCCGGTCTCGCGGTGCTGCAGCACGGCGTGCTGGCGCGAGATGGTCTCGTTCTCGAGCGAGATGTCGCAGATAGGAAGGCGGCCGATGAGATAGAACGGCTTCGCGTGAATGTCGATCACCTCGAGCGTCACACCATCCTTGAGGACCTCGAGATGGTAGCGAAACTGCTCGCCGCGCGACACGGGCGGCAGCGCACTCCACAGCGGCGCGCGGTACTTGAGTTCGATCTGCGGAGGTGGCTCGTCGTCGTCGTCGTGCTCGTTGTGCTCGTCGTCTCGTTTGCTACTGTTGCTGATACTACTACTGCTGCTACTACTACTGCTGCTGCTGCTGCCAGAATTCGTGATGCTCGAAGAAGAGGAGGGCCGCAGTGAGGGTACGGCAAACACGGGTTCGCTGGCCATCGAGCGAGCGAGCGATCGATCGAGCAGCGAGTAAGAGAGGGCGAGCAAGCGAATGACCGAAACACCGAAACACCGAAACCGCGAAACAGGCGAGCGAGATTTTTCGGTCGGCGAGTAAGGCCTCTCTTAGGCGCGTGGTTGCGTGACTCTGGCAGGCTCTCGTACTCGATCGATCTCTTGATCGCGCTCGTGTTGGTTGCTCGCTCGCTCGCTCGCTTCGATACACACGCACGCCATCACAGACTCAGAGTGACCACTCATGGAGCAGTCGAGCGCCCCCAACTTGTTTATTGAGGCCGCCAAGCGCGGTAACGTCGAGCAGATGGAGGATATGGCCGCTGGTGATGCGTCGGTGGTCCACAGCCTCGACTCGCTCGGCTGCACAGCTCTCGTGCGTCGTCGTCGTCGTCGATATGGCGTCTCTTGCTCCCGCTGCATCCATCGGATCGCCTCTCAAACTCACATCGCATCGCTGGTTCGAACGTGTAGCATTGGGCTGCTGGCGGTGGCCACCTTGATGCGGTGCAGTTCCTGCTCGAGAGCAAGGCCAATGTCAATGCCTTGAATCGCGTACGCTGCGTCGCTCCGACTCGCTGCTACGACTCGCTCTCCCTCCAGCTCACGCTCGGCGTCCGGCTGCGTTGGTGTTGCGATGATGATGACGATGATGATAGATGGGAGATGCGCCGCTGCACAAGGCCGCCTGGAAGGGCTTTGCTGACGTTACGCGTGCGCTCGTCGAGGCCAACGCCGACGTGTCGATCGTCAATGCCGACAAGAAGAAGCCCATCGACCTGGCGCGCTCGCACGACGTCCGCAAGACGCTGTTCGTCAACACGGGCGACTTTGGTACGTGTCGTTCACATCGATTCATCGACGAGCGTAAATCGAAAGATGCTCGCATTCATTCACTCACTCATTCATTCATTCATCATCGTTTACGTGGGCGGGCGTATTTACAGCGGACGATGCCGATGACTCGGACCAAGAGGACGATGACTCGGATTAAGTCAAGTCGCTCGTCATTCGATCGTTGTCATTGCAGAGTAACGAGTGCGGCTGCGAGTGCGAGTGAGAGAGAGATTGAGATCCCTCCCCTCTCGCTCTGGACATCATCGATCACTCGTATGCTGCTCCCACACGTGTATTGCACTCATCCACGAAGCCCGTCGCTCCACTTTCTCGCTCCCGCTCATTCTCTTTCATGCCTTCCACACCCATCCAATCCCATCAATCATCAGAGCATCTCCCTCTCCCTCTCTCTCCACACTCGTTCGCACTCACCTATCCAACAATCGAGATCTCTCAGCCGCTGGCAATGAATGTATTCATCATCAACATCAGCATCAACATTAGCATCATCAAGAACAACATCATCAACAAGAACAACAACGACCACGACCACGACGACGACGCTCGCCTACCCAAACATGCCAGTTGCGACCCACGTGGGCGTTTTCATGAAGGCTCCACGAGCAAACACATACTGCACAGCGAGCGTCTTTGGATCGAGCACGAGAATGTCGGCGTCCTTGCCGACGGCGAGGCGGCCCTTGTCGTCGAACAGCAGAATGTCGGCCGTGTTGGTGGTCACGAGGCGGAAGGCCTCCTCGATGCTCCAGCCGTAGTCGAGCACCAGCTTGCGCAGCAGGTTGATGACGTTGTCGGGCATCGCGACGCCGTAGTACAGCAGGTTGCCGGCGTCGTCGAACACTGGCAGCGAGCCGTATGCATCGGACGACAGCGTCACGTGGCTCATGTCGACGCCCTTGCTCTTGTAGCGCAGCAGGGCCGAGAGCGTGTCGTTGTCTCCCGGTGCGTCGGCCGTGTAGTCCAGGAAGCCGCCGAGCTTGATCCACGCGATGCCTTGGTCCTGCAAGGCGACCGAACGCTCAATGTGCGTCGGATACATGTTGGTGATCGGAATCGTCGTGCGGTTCACGACCTCGAACAGCTGCAGTCGAGCCAACAACGACAAGCAAGTAAGCCAGCCAGCTTGCACCACCTGTGTAGGAAGTCGGTGTAGTGGCGCTCTGGTTTGTTGCGTACGGGATCGAGCATCGTCGGTCCGGGTCCAATGTGAAAGTGCGCGACTCCGGCCTTGCCAGCGAGTAATCCGGCCACGCGAGCGTTGCTGATGAGCTCGACCAGTTGCTGAAACGATGGCCAACTAAGAACCGCCATCCAACCAAGTGATACAGTGAGCAGCTACTAGGACTACCTGGCTCGCTGCACACACCACACACACCTGCCACGATGGTCCGAGATGGCAATCTCACCCACGCCGATGATCTTCTCGATCAGTGTAATGTCACTGTATGGCGTTGCGTGTGTCAAACCAACGACCGACTCGTAATGTGGTTCTTATCGACATGGTAGCGAGTGTGGTACCGCTCGATGGTCTCGGTCAGCGTGACGACCGGCACGTGGTAGCTGCCGCTGAACATGTAGGTCGTCAGGCCGTTGTCCGCCAAGCCGAGCAGCGTTTGCAGCAGATTCGGCATCGATCTCGTGATCGAATCAGTGCCCGTCAGCCCCACCAAGGTCGTAATACCGGCTGCAAAGCGCGAGCGAACACGAGTCGAATCGAATCGCATCACATCAGTTGGCGCCATCGAGACATTGAGGCTCGTTCGAGTACGTCAACGCAACGCAACGTACCATTGACGAGCTGCGACAGCTGCGCTGGCGGCACGCGGCTCGCGGGGCCCTTCTCGCCGCCACCGCCTGCGACGTGTACGTGCGGATCGATGATGCCCGGCAGCACGATGCTTCCGTTCATATGCAAGGCTTCGAGCGACGTGTCGCCCGAGAGCGAGGCGGCTGCCAGCATCTGGCGCAGCATCGACGGTGCCGCGGTGGGACAGGTGCGCGAGCCGCCGCCAACGCACTTGGCGGCAGCGACTGCAGCCGGAGCGTGCTGCATGGCGAGGATCTTGGTGCCGCCGATCAGAATGTCCATCATGCCAAGCGGCTGTGGTGCCCAGACGTTGCAGTCGAGCAGCAGCGTCATGGGCGCTTGTTTCGGCGGCGGTGCCGGTGTGCCGTCGCGGGAAGCGGACGACGAGCCGACGCGCTGCTGGTGACGCGAGGGCAGTGCCTGCATACCGCCACGCGTACGCGACCACTGTGAAGAAGATGCCGATGCTGGTGTGCAGAGCAATAGGACCAACAACAACAGAGCTGCCGTCAGTGATACGACAGCGGCGAGTGCTGACGGCATTGGTGGCGGAGAGCAACAAGCAACAACGAACGAGGAGTAGAAGAACATCAAGAGGCTTTACTTCGGCTTTCGGCTACCAAGCATTGTTGTTGGTTTGGTTTGGTTTGGTTGTTGGAGGTTCGGTGAGCGTGTATGGGGGTTGTGAGCGAGAGCGCTTGCTTGGCAAACGCGGTGATGGTGTACACCGGCGCGCCATTCTATGGGAGCAAGAGATTGTGCATAGGAGTGAGAGAGAGAGAGAGAGAGAGAGAGACAATTACACTACTGGTTGAATGCGTCAAGAGAGTTGCCAGCGGCACTGCGACGACCAGAACGGAGAGAGAGAGAGAGAGAGAGAGAGAGAGAGAAGAGAGATTGATCAATTGATCAGAGCATAATGATGTGCGCGTAAGGCATGAAGGCAAGAGTGACACGAGTGGGCCGTGCATGATGGTAGTAGTTGAGAGGATCGTGTGGTGACTCGTCGAGTACTTGGGTCGGTTGGTCGATTGGTTGGTTGGTTGCCTAGTCGGCGGCCAAGAAGTTGGCTGGTGTCCAGCCACGCTTGCCGTTCAACTCGCACTCCCACCAGCCTCCGCTGTCCTTCTGCACCACAAAGAGTACGTCGCCGGCACGGAAGCTGAGCTCGTCGTCCGAGTTCGCCGTGTAGTCGTAGAGGGCCTTGGCGGTCGGGCGCTTGGGAGCTGCTGCCGGTGCTCCACGGCCGCGACCGGCGCCAGGGCCTCCGCGACCAGCTCCGGGGCCCGGTGCTCCGCGGCCGGCGCCAGGTCCACCGCGACCGGCACCAGCGCCAGGGCCTCCGCGACCGGCACCAGCTCCAGGACCTCCGCGGCCGGCTCCACCGGCGGCAGGGCCACCACGGCCAGCGCCACCGGCGGCAGCGGCAGCCGCGACTCCAGCGCCACCGGCAGCCGGGCCTCCACGGCCGCCTCCGCCACGACCGGCGCCAGCAGCGGCTCCGGCTCCAGCTCCGCGACCGGCTCCGCGGCCGGCCGACGAGGCCGGCGTCGAGCGTTGCGCTCCGCGGTTGGCGAAGCCCTGCGGCGTGGTGTCGGTGTCCTTGGGGAGACCGGAGGCGATGTTGACCGTGAGCGACTTGCCGGCCTTCTTGAGCACGGCGGTCGAGCAGCCCTCGTTCTTGGCAAAGTTGACGGTGCGCTTGTCCTTGGTCTTGATGGTGTATTGGATGCTGTCCGAGAAGTTGATCTGCAACGTGCGGCCGGTGGCGGTGGTGTAGCACTCGGAGAGCACCATGCACAGCTCGGTCTTGTGCTCGTTCTCGAACAAGTTGTCGTACTCGCTCGGCACGTGCACGATAATGTAGTTGTCCTGCATCGTACTGAGGCTGATCGAGCCGATCTGCGCAATGTCGGTGCGGCGCGTCAACGTGTACACGATCTCGCCCTTGATCTTCTTGCGCATCACAAAGTACATGGCCTTGGTCGTGACCACCAAGTCGCGACGCTCGGGCTTGCTGCGACGGTTGAGCTTGACGATTTGGTCAGCGAACACCATCATCTCACCAGCTGGAGTACAACAATCAGTGAGCGAGTGAGTGAGTGAGGGAGGGAGTGAGTGAGGGAGGGAGTGTGTTCGCCAGCAGTCGGGGAGGCTGGCTGCTACGTACACGTGATGGCCTCCTGCAGCGGGTAGTTGTCCTCGTAGCGACTGTAGTCGGCAGTGAACTGACGGCTGACGCTATTGCGTTGGCGCTCCTTCTTGCCGCGGAAGAGATCGGCAGCAGCGGCCTTCTGCTCGAGGGCGTGCTTGCGCATCTTCCACTTGCGCCACGCCTTCTGGATCGTTGACGCACACTCGTAATCGTGACGCTCGAGAAGCTCCTCAAGGTGGAAGAGCTACACAACCACTGGTGAGCACCCAACACACAAAGAAGAGAGAGAGAGAGAGCGCGCGCAAGAGAGCAAGTGAACGGTACCGTTTCAGGGTGACGGATAAAGACCTTGGTCTTTCCCAATTGCCACTGCGCCGTATCGAGCTGGAGATCCTGCAAGAGCGTCGTGCAACCGTCGGCCGCCGGGCCGTTCCACTCGCCTTGGAGGCCCCAGGTGCGGCGCGAGAGCTTCTTGTAGCGGTGGAGGAAGCGCGTGAACTCGGCACGGTAGGCGAAACCGGCGCGACGCACGCGCACGTTCTCGAACAGACCGAGGTACTTGACCTGGTGAGTAACGCGCGGCACGTCCCAGTCGTGGTACTGCTTGGTCTCGTTGGGCTTGATGCAGCGAATGTAGTGCGGCTGGCACGCGGCGAGCGTCTTCATCAGCGACTGCGCCGAGTTCTTGATCTTGAAGCCGGCGGTCGTCGGGCGCTTCTTGTCGTCCTTGGTGTTGTCGGGGAAGAGCGCGCGCAGGAAGGGGTTCTTGGACATTTGCAAGGTCTCGATCAAGTCGTTGAACAGCGTATCCTTGTTCTTGTCGCAGAAGCCCTCGACGTCGTACGTCACCTACAAGAATGAATGGAGCAGCACATACACAAATGATGAGGAGGGTGAGGATGAGGAGGTAGCTGAGAGAGGGAGGGAGGGACGTACATCACCGGCGTAATGCTTGATGCAGAAGGCCGTGCTGAAGCCACGGTAGTGCAAGTGCGAATCGAACGCGGCGCCGACCTTTTGGAGGAACTTGACGTCGGTTCCCGAGGACTGCGCGTGGATCGTGTAGCACACGTCATCGAGCACCGAGAAGATACCCGGCGGGCGCTTGCCCTCCATCAACTCGCACACGATCTGGTTGTTAAAGTACTTGATGGGCTCCCACTTGATGCCCTCTTGGTCGTACTCCTCCTGCTCGGCCTTGAGAGTGAGCTCGATGAAGAACTGCTGCAGCTTCTCGTTCACGTAGTTGATGCAAAATTGCTCGAAGCCGTTTTTCTGCACAACACACCGCACGATATCAGTATCATTTCGTCGTCATCGTCATCATCGAGGCTGTGGATACACACCTCAAAGATCTCGAAGCCGAAGATGTCCAGCACGCCGATCACGGTCGAAGCTGCCATCTTGATGCGAGACAAGGCGGCGTTCACGCAACCGATCAAGTAGTCGAACAACCTCGTGTAGACAGCCTTGGCGACGGCGTCACGAGCGTACGCCGCCTGCTCGATGTTCTGCGGCACATTGTAGGTCGATTGGCGGCCACCCTGCTGGCCCGTGTTGATGACACGGAAGAGAATGGCGTTCTGGAGTGCGAACGGCTCGACGTTGAACATGGAGGCGGCGAGCTCCAGTACTGTGAAGCGATGGGGTGAGCATCGAGAGAGCATCGAGAGAGAGAGAGAGAGAGAGAGGCGGGCGCGTCGTACCTTGAGGGTCGGAGATGACGGCGTTGCCCTTCTCGTTCTCGTAGAACGTGAGGTTGCCAATGTGGAGAATACCGGCCAGCAAGCGGAAGATGGTGTCTTGATCACCGGCCGCGATGCCAATAACG
>Ga0209914_1003578_pt1 | contig 10702 bp, 10 predicted proteins | sample ThiBiot_500_plan_FD_183949 | JGI IMG/M metagenome (GOLD analysis project Ga0209914, IMG submission 183949) | Wastewater bioreactor microbial communities from Cape Town, South Africa - Thiocy_cont_500_plan (SPAdes) | ecosystem: Engineered > Bioreactor > Thiocyanate-remediating > Anaerobic-Aerobic...
CAAAGAAAATATAAGTACACATTCTTGCATGATTATGATCAAGTGAAAACGAGATATTTTTCTTTCTGATAACGATATAATCTATCTCTAATCTAAATCGAATTATTTATTTATTGACGAATATAAAGCCAGAAAAATTTAATCAATGCAATTAGACATAGAATTAAAACACAAAGTAAAAAGATTTTTATGCAATATTCAATGTAGAGAAAAATGAAGTCATAATCATCATCCAATTGAATATTGAGAAAATTCCGATAGATAAACGAACGAAAGTTATTCCGACCCACAACACTGGATTGTTGATTAAATCTGTCATCACTGATAAAAAGAAAACGAAAGAAAAGAAATTATATCTCAATCTTGAATAATTATCCGTTACCGAATATGTTCGCTGTTCATTCTTTTTTCCAACTGACTCAAGGAAACAATGTTTTAACAACGAGAAATTAATTAACCTTTATTATATCAATATAGAAAAAGAATGTTGATGAATCGAAAAAGAAAACAACTGCACACAGAAAAATATTTTTATTAATTCTATACAAAAAAGAAAGGATCACGATTTCTTTCGTCGACTTGGTAGATCGAAAAAATCGACATCTTCTTGAATTTTCGTATTCGATCGATTCAATCGCGGCTTATTGACATCTTCTAAAAGTGCATTGTAACAACTTTGAAGATTTTCTTTTCGAACTATGTTCGAATCGGAGACGATGAATTGCTAGTTGAGAAAACATCGATTGTACATAAGAATTTTATTCGAATATCAATTGAAAATTACTTTTCGAAATGATTTTCCCGGTTGAGATTGAACTATTTTCTGAGGTTTATCATCGAGAGTTAGAGGTACGAATTGAATATGCATTAGATTCCGTTCATCGTCCGGAACTGCAGTCGATCGTTCACAAATTGACTAAACAAGAAATTTTGCGAAAGATATTCGTATACAAATCTACTTGAGTTTCGCCATCCTTCGATAACCATTGTCCTCCTGTGATCACAACGGGTTTTATCTGAGTATAATCTTTCTAAACAAATCATCGAAATGATAACGATGATGATGTTTTTTTGTTTCTTCTTACAATATCATTTTCTTCTCGAACAGAAATCAAATCACTATCATCGAAAAACATGACAACTTTATTTTGTGTGATCATTGGAATTTTAAAATCGTCGGTTTTCGAACGAGTATTGAACATATCGAGGAGATCGATGGTTTGAGTTTGAATTGGTGAACATCGAGTTTTTTTCTTCTGTTCATTGTCATCGAAATGTTGACTTCGTTTTCGACGAATTGTCGGAAAGAGCTCGTCATCGATCGGTTTCGGATTTGTTCGTTGACGTTTTTTACTTTCGAAAATATCATCGAACTCATCTCGATTGGAATTGACGATCGTTCGAGAACGTTTTTGACTGAAAAGTTCATCGATTTTTTTCTGTGTCATGATGTGTCTTCGAAAGAAATAAATAAATATTTGAAAAATCGTTTAGATATATAAACTATGGATAAATTTCGATCGAGTGACATCTATATCGAGTGAATAAGCTCATGAATTTCGTAGAGCGAAGGTTTTTTCGAAGAAAATATTCGATTTTTTTCAATTAGAGATTCGATTTTCGTTGAACATTCGACTTTGATGCGTAACCAAGGTGAATTGAATGTGTATCGAAGAAGAAAAAAACACTTGAATCTGATTTGTTAAAGCAATGGTCCGCTAAGAAACGAGCAAATTCATCACCTTTTTTTTTCTCTTGTTTTCATTTGTTGTTGTTTATTTGTCAGATTAGATTTTCACTGCATGAGTCTTGTTTATTAGTTAACTAAAATCATTTGAGTCTAGGGGAATTTCATTGTTTTATCTTTATTGAAGTGATTTTCAGACGTAATTACTCTTCTACGACCAATGCCGTCGTCAACATCAACATCGAAAGATACTAAAGACAAAGATTCGAATAAAACGAAGAAGGTAGACGACTCGAAACAAAAAAAGTCTTTGAGAATGTTCGTCGAGATTTGATGAATTTAGACGACCGTTGCCACAAAAACTAAAACGAAAGATGATGCAGATGGCAAAACAACCGATGAAGTCAAAGGCAAGAGTCCGTCTTCTTCCACTGGCACAACGAAAATGACAACAACTCGTCCAATACAACAAGTCGACACTCATCTAACAACATTATCTCATCCGCCTCAAACACCATTGACCAAAGTTCAGCCGATGACCGGCGTGCCAAATATTCGCAAAGATCCTCGACGAAATTCGTCACGATTTAATATTTCGAAAAATCGTGAACTTGTTAAACTCCCGCTGATCAAAGAAACGCCAGCCAACGAACGTGAAAGTCTTTTCATTCAAAAGTTACAACAATGCTGCACAGTTTTCGATTTTCAACTCGATCCATTGTCAGATCTCAAATGGAAAGAAATCAAACGTGCAGCTTTGAATGAAATGATCGATTATATAACATCGAATCGAGGCGTTATCACCGATTCGATCTATCCCGAAGCTGTTAGAATGGTGAATGTTTAGTTTGTTGTTGTTGGTTTTAATAAAAATTCGTTGAATTGTTCTAGTTCTGCATCAATCTCTTTCGAACATTGCCGCCGATAAGCAATCCATCAGGTGCTGATTACGATCCCGAAGAAGACGAGCCGAATCTCGAAGTGGCTTGGCCACATTTACAACTTGTCTACGATTTCTTCTTACGTTTTCTTGAATCGCCTGATTTTCAGCCGAATACAGCCAAGAAATATATCGATCAAAAATTTGTTCTCAATGTAAAAATATTTTCTTGATTAAAAATCAATTCAAATTTGACGTGTTTAGCTATTGGATCTGTTCGATAGTGAAGATCCACGAGAACGTGATTTTTTGAAGACAATTCTTCATCGAATTTACGGCAAATTTCTTGGCCTACGTGCGTATATTCGTAAGCAAATTAACAATACATTTTATAAGTTTATCTACGAAACCGAACGACACAATGGCGTTGCTGAATTACTTGAAATTCTCGGAAGGTAGACATTCGAATTGACTTTGGCTTTTGATTAGTCTTTCTGTCTGTAGTATTATCAATGGTTTTGCATTGCCATTAAAAGAAGAACATAAAGTCTTTTTAATCAAAGTTTTATTGCCATTGCACAAAGCAAAAACATTGAGCGTCTATCATCCACAATTGGCCTATTGTATTGTGCAATTTCTTGAAAAAGATCCGAGCCTAACTCAACCGGTACGAGAAAATCCAAAGCAAAGATTTTTTGAAAGCATTTTTGAATTCGAATCTTCTAGGTGATCATGGGTTTGCTAAAATATTGGCCGAAAACTCATAGTCCAAAGGAGGTGATGTTTCTCAATGAACTCGAGGAAATTCTCGATGTTATTGAGCCAGCTGAATTTCAAAAAGTCATGATTCCACTATTTAAACAATTAGCCAAATGCGTATCAAGTCCACATTTTCAGGTTGCCGAACGTGCACTCTACTATTGGAATAACGAGTATATTATGAGTTTAATTACGGAAAATACGGCGATTATTTTGCCAATTATGTTTCCAGCTTTGTATAAAAATACGAAAACACATTGGAATAAGTAGGGAGAGTCGTTTGTTTGTCAAAAGAAAACACGATTTTGTCAATTAGAACAATACACGGTTTGATTTATAATGCATTGAAATTATTTATGGAAATGAATCACAAGCTTTTCGATGAATGTTCGCAGAAGTATAAAATTGAAAAGCAAAAAGAAAAAGATAAACTACGTGATCGAGATTCGGCTTGGTCGAAAATCGAAACCAAAGCTCGACAAAATCCGAATGTAAAATTTGTTCAAAATACTCTCATCGTCCTATTTCGAGTTTGTTTTAGTATAAAAATTATGCATCGAATCAACCGGAACTCTACCATCCAATTGATAATGATGATGACGACGGACTTGCAACAAATATAACAGCGAAAGAAATCGAACAAGAAGCTAAAGAAGTACGAAATTCAAATTCAAAAACAAACAAATTGATGTTCGATTTTAGGCGAGTCGTACTTTACAAAAAGGCAAGCCAATGATTCGACGTAAAAGTGAATTACCTCATGATTACGGCACACTGAATGCATTGGAAAAACATAAACGACCTAATGAATTCTTAAGTTCAGCTACAGAAGCCAATCCTAATGCCCAATAAAAAAAGAAAAAACAACAACAACGAACACGAAAATATTTTCCTGTACAGAATCCAGGATTGCCTCTTTTCTCGTAGGATTCGTCTCGTATTCTCTCTCTCTCTCTCTCTTTTCTCAATGTCACGCGTCATTCTTTTTTCTTTCTTAGGCAAAGCCAATAATTTTTCTTCTTCTCTCTCCTCAAAACTCCAAGAGACAAATTTCTTTATATATAAATATACATTTTCAAGATCTGTTTCTTTCTAACCGCGTGGCTTGTGTGATCATATCTGCATTTGTTGCGTTTGCGTGTGTGTAATACATTTTTCTTTTCTCTCTCTCTCTCTCGGCTTTCGTTTGCAAACAACACATTACAAATAAAAGCACAAAACTTTTATCATAATGCTCATTTCTTTTTGGATTCTATAGATATTTTTAAACAAAAATTGAATTCGATTTTGCTCGGGAAATAACCAATCGAAACTCGAAATGAAATTCTTTCGCTTTCCGTTTATACGTAATGAAGGTTATCGAGTAGAGAAACAAGAAAAAGAAAGAGTCAGTGAGGACACATTGGCAATATTTATTTTCTTGTATTGCCGATGAAGAAAACAGTCGCATGTCAATTGGGTAATGACAAAGTTATTCAGTATTTGCAAAGTTTTCAAATGTCCGAAGATATCTCATCGAATCAGTTTGTGAATGTCAATCAACATCGCCTTCGTTCAGGTTCAGAAAACGATTCGGACTCGACTCTATCCGATCCATGTGTTCGATCGAGTTCGATCAGCTCGGATGAACTCGATTTCAGTATCGGTTTCGAGCAATACTCTTCGAATGAATCAATACCCGATGCAATCACATTACTCAACGAGTCAATATCTGACGATGATCCTTCTGATGAGGATCAACATGATTCGGAACAATCAATAGATGCTGTCTTACGTTCGAATTCATTTTCAGAATTGCCATTCGATGAACAAAAGAAATTTGTTGGTACAACACCGAAAAAAATCGTTCATTTTGCAGACATGATGGTAAACTACATTTATTCTGCTTAGAAATTTTAAAAGATCCTCTGGATTAGAAGTCCCTTGGATTTTCAAAAAAAAATACAAATTTTTTTCGGAGTGTTTTCGAGTTTCTGGGCCAAAATTACCAAGAATTTTCGGCTTTCGAATAAAAAATAAGCTGAATTCTGTTGGAATGTACTAAAAACTTGAAACTATGTGAGAAAACCATGAAAATCCGCCAAAAAGTTTTTGCTGTGTAAATTCTGAAATTTTCAAGAATTTGGTTAGAAGCCTCCTCCAGAAATTGTTTTATTTCGAATTTAGGTTCTGTACTTGTTTATGATAATCTAAAGAATCATTTATGACATTAACACTCTCAAAAAAAAAACGAATTTGCTTTTAAGCAAACTGGAAAGTGTAAATTTTAACACGTTTTTTTTCCTGAAAATCTATCCGTTTGAGTAAACAAAACGTGATCAAAATCGATTTCACTTTCACCTACACAAAGTCACTTCGTCATTTTAAACGAATCACGAAGTGTAACAGTAGAAAAAAGAAATGTATCTACGTCAACGATTATAAGGCCTTGTGTTTTTATCTTGTAAGGAATAGATGTGTGTGGGGTGTGTCACGGGATGAATGGGAGGCATAAACACACTAACACCCCCTATTCATACAAGAACGAAAGAGAGAAAAAAAAGGCACATTTGCACATGATTGTACGTCACATGATTCTCTTGTTGTATACATATACACAAGAAAAGTATTTCTTTCTCTTTTCATTTTATTTGTTTAAATCATGCCTGAATACTTCACAGTAAAGAAAAACGAATATTCGAATCTATTTCATTATTTCTTCTCTAGGGACTCGACCTTGAATCTATACGATATATGACTCCGCCCGATCAAACAACTGCGCCAGTCATTCATGAATATTTTCGTCTACAATTCGGTCAATTACATTTATCGAAAACACGCAAACGTTCATACACGTCTCTTCTGCAGACTGAACAAGCAAAAAACTATAATCTTGTTTCGAAATATTTCACCTCTCGTAATGATATCATACCGTTAATCTATGATAAACAAGTTCTTCTCGAATGTCTTCATACGAAAGATTCGATTGCCTACGGCACGATTCGAGTGCATAATTGCACATTTGAAAAAACTGTTCTCGTTCATTTAACAATCGATGATTGGCAAACAACAACAAATATCAAAGCTACACATTCAATGAACTATCCGCATGATAATACGGATACATTTGTCTTTCAAGTTGTTCTTCCGAAGTCGTTTAATGAAAATGCAATAACATCCTCAACTCCGAAACGATTGTTATTCGCTATTTGCCTTCAAGCTATGAATCAAGAATTTTGGGATAATAATCAAGGCTGGAATTATGTCCTCGATGTTCTTGAAAAGTAAAAAACTCTCATTTCAACTTCGAAATCACTCAAACACGCTCTATGTTTAGACGATAACAAGCCAAGCTGCACGTACAACGTGCTACCAACTTTCTCTTTTCTCCTTATAGTTGTATATTTGTGATATTTCAACATTATTTTATTCAATGTTGATAATAAATATGATTATAATTTCGAAACAGAAAAAAAACCTATTCAATTGTCAAATCACGATGATGATTTATTTTTATTGGAAAGAGAAAATTCCATTGCCGTAGTTTTCTTTTCTTTCTCTCGTCGATGAGAGAAAGAGAACGCGTACGTCTTTCTCTCTCTCTATAGTTTTTCTTTCTCTATTTGATCTTGTTAGAATAGAAAAGAAGTCGACTCTATATGTGCATCATTTTAATGATCTAGAGATCTTATAGTAATAACCTGAGATTCATATTGACTTCGAAATGAACCAATTCGATTGCATGCAATCAGATCCTTAATAATAGGACTGTCTGTCGATATTGATTCTTTATGTCATCTCCAGTGAATTGTATTAGCAAAAGAAAAACAAAAAGGAAATGTAATTTATTCATTTCTTTGTTTTTTTAGTTATGACAACTAGAATCAATCTTTCGTTCGACTAACATGAATATATCATCCGATTCGACATCGGAACAACGTCTTGCTGAATTTAAACGTATTGTCGAAGGATATTTACTGTCAATTGTATGTATCTGTGGCCTCCTGGGCAATGCATTAACGTGCGTTATTCTATCAAGTCGATTCATGCGAACATCAATAACTAATATTTATATATTCGCATTATCATGTGCATCATCCTGCGTCTTAATTGGTTTTTTATTAACACATGGCATCCGTTCGACATTTCGTGCTGAAAGCTTTTATCGATCGATATTTACACGAATATTTCCTGTACATGTTACATGTTTATTAGTTCAGATCTATCTAACAGCAACTGTTGCTCTCGATCGATTCATTCTCATTTGTTTACCATTTCGTGGACAAAAATGGCGTAGTCAAAAGTCCGCACTCGGTGTCGTAGTGTTTATAAGTTTATTTTGTATTATCTATTGTATACCATTCTGGTTTGAATTCACCATTCATCAACAGAATCAAACACGAATCATTGTCCTTTCGAAATTCGGTCGAAATCATCTCTTTCGAGTTTTAATGCGTAAATATCTTTATTTTATCTTTGTTTTTCTTTTGCCATTATCGATCATAGTCATATGTAAAGTTTTAATCATAAGAAAACTCTATGTTATTCAAAAACGTAAACGTCTATTAGGCACATTATCGAAGCAGACACGTTCATCGAACGCAATAAATTTTCTTCTATTATCAATTGTTTTTATTTTCCTATTAACACAATTGCCATACTTCATATTTAATGTTCTGTATGCATGGTTCGGACCTAATCTAATGATGAATCTGTTGGCAAGACAATATTTAGCAATTAATAATCTTTTATCTGTCATAAATGCATCGTCAACATTTATACTTTACGCATTTTTTGACAAGAAATTTCGGCAAGTGAGCGAATATTTTCTTTTCTGTCAACCGTTGCCCGTTAATTTCGATGCACGAAATGGTACGACAAGAATTTTAACATCGAGTTTTACGTTATCAAATCGACGATCAGTCAATTCGATACGTTATTCAACAACAAATCCGTCTCGTGATGCAACTAAAGAACAATTAATTCTGCTTAATAATAATATTCCGACGTTTGTCTAAAATGTATACATTGTGCCACAAAGAGAGAACTATTTTTATTCTGTCAATTTTGCGTCTTTTATCTATAGAAGAAAAGAAAAAGAAAACCGACCCGAACAGTTGTTTGCCTGACCTGGTGTGTTGGTAAAAGAGAAATCATGTGAGATTTCAAAAGGACAAAGTTCAATGAAAGAATTAGAAAAAGAAATCTACGCACTCATCACGTTTCTTTTTTAAATTCAGAATTGATCTAAATTAAACAAGACACTAGTTAGTGAACTATTTTTAAATTGTCGAGAGAGAACATAAGAGCTTTTTTTTATTTTTTTTCTCCCCTTGATGTTAATTGTGTGAATAGTAGTTATTCAGAAATCAAGTCTATTGAAAAGGAGATAAATTAGATAGCAACGAAAGTGACATCTGTATTTTCAAGAGGTACGAAGTGATTTTCTATTTGTCAAAATATAAAACAAAGTCCAATCAGAACGTATTCATTGCATTTCCACTCGACGAACTGTCGCGTCTTCTGCTATTCATCTGAAACCACAAAACAAAGCCAATGTATTCCTCTGGACAACCGAATTATTTCAATGCAATTCTCAATCTCATTCAAGGCCGTAGTGTACGTGAATATCAATTGTAAGACAAAGTCATTTTCTTTTCTTCTAGACAACTCTCGCAACACTATGGGGAATGTTTTGGCAGGCAGTTTATGCTCTCGCTGGTTGTGTCATTGGCGCTGCAGTTTTAGGGAACTATGGCGCTCTCATTGGCACCGTCGTTGGTACGAGAGAGAGAGAAAACTTTAAAAAAAACTGTTTATTTTGTAAAAATTAGGCGCATGGCTTGGTTTCAAAGCGGTCAATCCGTATCATTCGTTGGTTAGTCAATTGAATGAGCTCAACGAACATCAACGACAGAATCTAACCGACGAAATTCGTCGTACCGTCGGTTCATCGTCAATCGACAATCTAATCCGTTATGTAAGTTAAAAATTCTACTTCATTCCTCCGAACTCCTCTTTCTCTCTCAGGCAACGAATGGCGATGGTCGTCAATTACTCTTCGATATTGCCCAACGTTACTTAACCGGCAATCAACAGCAACAAAATAACAATGCCGGTTTCTTTTCTCGTTTTTTTTCTTAGATCAATATATTCCGTTTTTGTTTTGTATACATACTAATCAAGCTATTTGTATATATTATGAATAATAAACACGCATTCAGATATTGTTTTTGTTTAATTAAAGATACGAAAAGTAAAACAAAAAAATGAATCTCTCTGAAGTATCGAAAGTATTACTTCATGCTAAACAAACTCGTGGTCTTTCATTTGCTCAAATCGGAGACAAACTCGGACGGGATGAAGTTTGGATTGCAGCTTTATTCTATGGTCAAGCAAGTTTAGCCGATGAAAACGAACTCAATCAACTCGTTGACGTTCTCGATTTGAAATTAACTGACGAACAAAAATATCAACTAACTCATCCGCCATTCAAAGGTTCGATTCTACAATCATTTCCGCCGACAGACCCGTTGCTCTATCGATTTCACGAGATTCTCGCTCAGTACGGTGTTCCAATGAAAGAAGTTATTCACGAGAAATTCGGCGATGGAATCATGTCAGCCGTTGATTTCACAGTTAAAATCGATAAAGACGAAACCATTCGTGATGCACCAAGAGTCAATATTCAAATGTCCGGCAAATTTCTGCCGTATAAACGTTGGTGATTGGATTCGAATAAACTTTAGCAGACGTTTTGTCGAGATAAAATAAAAGAACAATTTATATTCGCAAACGCACTTTTTATTTATGATATTTCAGCTCGATGTAAAATAATAAAAAAAATTAAAGTAAAAAGAAGAATAGCAAAAGCCGATGAGAATAGATTTGGCCCGTGATTTAATTTCACTCGATGAATAGCCAACGATCGTTGTTGAAGTTCGAGAGCTGTTAAATATAACGAATCTTTCGATGTGATTTTCGAGAATTCAATTTCATCTTTTTCCAATAAACGAGCTATGAGAATATTTTTCGATGCATGTGACGACGGATGAAACCATTGAAGTAGAACAATCATAATAAATATGATTGCCAATGATAAAACAAAGATATTAACAAATCTGGCAACGAGTTGATATTCTTTTTTCGCATTGCTTATTAATAATAGAACGATAAACATGATTAAAGAGAGACTTAAACAAATAATCACACCCGCTGGTATTAATTTAAACAGACAGGAAAAGTTCTCGTTCGAATAGAATAACGAATGACATTCATAGTTACTGCCGATTTTTGTGCACCATGCTGATATTGAACCTCCGACAACGATTAAAATTAACGAAATACCAACGAGAACAGCTAAGGATATCAAATAAACTCGGTTCAAACCCATGTTT
>Ga0209914_1003579_pt1 | contig 10701 bp, 5 predicted proteins | sample ThiBiot_500_plan_FD_183949 | JGI IMG/M metagenome (GOLD analysis project Ga0209914, IMG submission 183949) | Wastewater bioreactor microbial communities from Cape Town, South Africa - Thiocy_cont_500_plan (SPAdes) | ecosystem: Engineered > Bioreactor > Thiocyanate-remediating > Anaerobic-Aerobic ...
TTTAGTCAAACAATCTAAATACAACAAGAATTTTTTACTACAAAACAAGTTCGTCTTCAACTACAAATATTCAACTGATTTCGAATAGAAAAAAAAACAACAAATGGATCCTCTACAACAATCCATATTTTACCAATTTACATTTTACTTTATTTTTTCATCGTCGCTTTTTCTACCAAATCTTTTTTTTAATAGAAATTACAAATAAAAACTAAATTTTATTTCAAAAATCATTTTCAAAAAATCGAAATCAAATCAACCAATCACATTTCGACCTGAGAAATTAGCAACCAAAGCGCAATGAGCCGTTTTGGCACATTCTATGCCTCTCTCACAACTTATCTGCACATTAGACCGTTGATTCGGTTAGTTTCACTAGTAGATCAATCGAGTTTTTCTCAAAACAAAAAAAAAAGATTTCGAAGAAAAACACAATGATTGTTGCATATTGAACTAATTTCGGGAATGACAACATGTGATTAAAAATCTAATTTATTTCAAAGTTTGCAAAAGAAAAAAGACTTCATTGAATCTGAATTTCATGCAATAATATCAATAATATGATTCTAAATGATAATTTGTATCTTTGATTTAAAAGACTACGAGAACATTCTGATTATGATCACGAAGACTACTATTTGGCACATAAACTTGATTAAATTTATTCAATAGTGAGATATTTTATTTTTTTTACTGCTCTCATTTGGTTTATTAAACGATAATATTGTGCTGTTTTCTGACACAAGTGGTTTGATATCTTGGTATGGTGGGAAAATCTCAAAAATACAAAACCTTGAACAGATGAAATTTCGAAAATATCCGATCTCTAAAATGAAAAAGTTGTTGACAGTAACAACGGTAATTTGAATCAATGTTAAACAAGATGTTATTCCTTTAATATGTAATCAAGTATACACTATAGTCAATAGATATCGATAGCGGATAAATACTCGTATTTTTACAGTTTTCTGTATTATCTGATGTACTATAAGCTAAAATCTTCACAGTATTGAAAAAGCTATAATACATTTGGTTTCGTTTGTTCAAAACTGATAGCATATCTGTTTAAGAGCTAATTTTCGAACAATCGTGAGCAAAAATTCCAATCACGCAGACCACTATCGAAAACATAATAAGAATAATCATCATCTACACTGAATATATTTAAGAAAGAATTCAATACAAAACAAGAATGACAATCTTTTTTTAAATGCCATTTCCACCCAAATTTTCGATTGATAAAAAAGTCAGGATTGTTATCGATGTAACGCATTATGATGAACAGATTCAATTTTCCAGGGAGCAACATTGAATAAAACCAAATATATATCTGGCAAAATGCACGAAGACCTGTCGGATATATACAAACACTTAACAACAGCGAATAATGGAATGTCAAAGATTCCGTTAACCATTGAAGCAGGGTAAAATATGTTACCGTCCAATTGCCGTTGATCAGTTGTAACAATATATAGAAGAAACCGAAACACATATAAATGCATATCATTTTTAATTCTTTTTTCAGCAAACGAGACATCAATGTATATGTCAGCGTCCAATCTAAGATCCGTCTAGTCCATTCTAAGATTTTCTTAGAAATTAGTGTGTTATATACAAGTGAGTTATTCTCCTTAAGTTCGTTTATATGTGAAGAAAAAAAACAATATTCAATTATAGACAAATAATATAATAACTATGAACACTGAAAACAAGCTGAAAAACAATTTGAGCATTACTTATCTTGTTGTAAATTAAAACACGCCCCTCTGGTTTTGTGGCATTTCGTAGAACATGAGATATTTTTCTTTTTACAAGGACATTGTTTAGTTTTACAACCATCTTTACACGAACAAACGCTACCATCGATAATACATCGAACATATAATTTCGAAGCAGCAATGAAAGATATATTCGGTAAGTTGCTTGTATCAAGATTCACTAAACCTTCAGGCACTGTTGACAATAACATCATGGAGTCTAATGACCACCATTGATCGATAATACCATATTCACATGCAACTTTGAATTTGTCTTTTTTTTTCAAGGATAATTGTAGGCAATAGTTTTGGATCCAAATTTGTTCTATCAACTTTATGGATTGCAATACCTACATAATCACCAGTTGAAAAATTTGACAATAGGTCATTGATTGTTTCATTATGAATTTTTATTTTTTTTGTGCATTGTTTAAATAATTTGTTGTCGCTCTTTTGCGTACTTCTGCATGGCGAAACGTTGTGTAGGATAGTTCATCAGATTGGTGTTGTTGTTCAGGTGATTCATGCATTTCGGTTAGAGATTGAAGAATGGATGGTGGTAGATTTTTTTTTTTTTTTTTTTTTTTTATTAAGCTGCGACGAAAATGCATGATTCGCTCGGAAGCGCTGACATGCTTTTGAAGAGGATTACATGTTTACATCCATGATAAAAAGAAACACAAAGAACGGAACAAGAGCATGTGCGCATTTATCTTCACATGCCAAGCAGAGTGGAAGACAAAAAATTTCAGAGAGCGTAAGAAAGGGAGTAAAGAAAAGAGAAAAGAAAAAAGAAAAAAAGAAAAACGAAAGAGAAAAAAGAAAATAAAAAGAATAGATAGAAGAGAAAGTTTATCGAGTTGACCATTCGAATACGAAGATTACGATGGAGTATTAACGGGTTAATGCTGCTGCTTAATGTTGTTGTTGTTGAGGGTGCTGTGGCATAATTTCTCGAACTTGTATAGTTCTTCCTGTGTACGGCGCAGGAGCTGAGAAGTGAAAATTTTCTTGTTTGTGCTCCTGTAAGGTATGTGTCGGGAGCATTTGATTGATTTGTTTTAATCGCCTTGCTGCATTGAATATTGGTAGGCATCGATAGCACAGGAGACAACAACCGCACAGAATTATTGAGCTCACCATGCACATCAGAATCATTAATATCGAATGCGCCCAGTTGCTGATGTTGAATTGATCTTGGTTCTTAATGATTTCTTTCAGTTCTTGGTGCTTAGAATCGGCATGCACCTTGCAGGTTGTTTCCCAAAGAGATAGAAATGATGCCAAACTATTTGCCCAGATTGTTTGATGTATAAGAAGGGCAAAGATGAGATTTACGAGTTTCATTTGTAAGTACAATTGCTTGTATATATCGGATGTATGTGTTAGTGATGTACGATTCGTTTGGCGTAGATACTGTTTGTTTTGCGTGCTTATATATCTTCAAGTTTCAAGTAAGTATACGTGCTGGCAGCTAATATAATCTTGTAGGAATGGTAACTCTTGTATGTAGTTATTTAAAACGAATAGGCCCTGGAATCTTACGTACTTTCATGTCTTGTTTTTCGATAGGCAGGTTATAGAGAGGTGTACACCGGTATTTACAGTCAGATAGTTTGATCGATTAGGAATTTACGTGAACATTTAGAGAGTTACATAAACGCTTAAGAAGTTACCTGAACACTTAGGAAGTTACAAGAGTGCTTGGAAGGTCACATGTATGTTTATAGATACATTATTGAATAGCTTATATCGAGAAGAAAAATACGCAAAAAGAGATAGAGGTACAGATGGTAACGCTTATACACAAGTGTTAAACAGATTGACGAAAATAGGTGGATGACAGTTTTAAAGGTTGTTTTAGTTACTCTATGTTACTCTTTCACTATACATATTGATTTGATTGTTAGTTTAAAGAGATGTTGTTGTCGTTACTAAGTACATGCTGCTGGATGATTCGTGTGTGGTAAAGCTGGTTCATATTTATGGTGCATGATAGAGGTTAGTTCATTTGCGTATTAGTGTCGACTGATTGAAGCGACCCCTATTTCATTCTGTTTTCTGTGTCCTGTTAGTTTTACATGTGTATATATGAAGATATGAATCATCGTGTATTTGGTCCAACTTTATTTTGATCGATAAAATGCAACCAGGTCAGTATATCAGAGCTGTGGTTCTTTAGCATACTCTTAACTCGATTATTTCTGAAGAGATGACCCACTCTAAGACTTTGTTTTTTCCTCTTGTTTTTATCTGCGTTGCTAGCTAGATGCTCCCATTCGAACATGTCCTCATAGAAGAACGACGAACCAAGATCTGTCTTGTGCGCGTACGCTAGACGTTTCTCGAGGTATTTACATATATAATGTTTTAGCGACTTTTCTTTAGTGACTACTGATAAATCTGTCGCACTTACACTCGGACATCTGTGTACCAGTCGAATTCCGACTCTATATTTTCTTTCCACTATCTTCTGAAAAGACTCAGGTAGTAAAGGGTAGATAGGAAACATCCATGTGAAGAAAGGGAATGCGTATGCGAAAAAGCAGGTTCTTAAAACTTTTGTAGATATTTCTTTATTTCTCTGAAGCCATTTTAGTTTGATGTACGATTTCTGTACGCTCTCCATACATTTGATCACTGTGTGTTTGAGTGAGAGTTTATCAGTTAGAGTGAAACCTAAGTATTTAAATGATCTGACGGTGTTTAGTATGCAGTTATTCATTTTTATTTCTATTTGGGGGCGTTTAACTTGCGAATGAAAAATTTGTACAACCGTTTTCCCTATGTTTATGGGTTGTTTCCATTTGATCGAATATTCATAGAGACTTTGGCACACTTCCGATCCTTCTTTGTTTATAAACTTAATCATTTCACTCGCTTTACTGTGGATGGGTGGCGTTATCAGTGTGCACAAATCATCAGCAAAGAGATGCGTTGAGTGAGCTCCTACATTTCTGACGATGTCTGCATGATACAATATAAAAATGTACGGACTTAGTGAGCTGCCTTGTGGTAGACCAACAGGTAAATTAAAAAGATCTGACTCATTTCCTCCGAAACTTATATAGGCTCTCCTGTTCTTTAACCAATTCGCTAGAATTTTCAACAGCTCCACCGGTATTTGCATTCTGAAAAGCTTGACTATTAGTCCTTCATGCCAAACAAGATCGTAGGCTTTCTTATAGTCCACGTAAATCCCTAACGTGGGTCTATTTCCTGTTAAGTTGTTCTTGACTTCCTGCAAAATTGATAAAGCTCTAGTTTGTAGTAGGCACCCTTTCCTAAAACCTGATTGTTCCTTCGGTATTATATTATTTGTTTCCGCCCATTGTTTCATTCTGTCCAACAGTATTTTTTCATAAATTTTCGAGTGTGTTGCTAGTAGGGAAATGGGTCTCGTTTGCTCACAATTGGGGATTCCTGCTTTCAGTTTATTTAACGTGATTATCTTAGCCACTTTCCATACTTCTGGGTATGTGTGGTTGTACAGCCAGGTATTAAAACACTTAGTGAGACATTCTATGTATAGGACTGGTAGTTTTTTGATCATCCAGTTAGAAACTTTGTCACTTCCTGAAGATTTCTTAGGTTTCAGCTCTTTTATATATTTCCTAGCTTCCAACACATCTGTTGGCCTAATTCTGATATTACACGTTTTAAGTTCCTGGGCAATACGGTTGTACTCATTGATGATTCCCATGTCATGAGTACTGCTGGGATTAATGGTAGGTGGTGAGTATAGATTCTTATAGTGTGTTGCTAGTTCTTTTGTTATATCCTCTTGTGCTGTTACGGATTTGTCTTCTGTTATTAGCTTATTGAAAGGAGCAGTAGACGGTTTGTAGATCCTAGAAGTATTCCTCCAAAATAATGTGCTAGATCTCGAGTGATTGTCTTGAATTGTTGAGATGAATTGGTTCCATCTGTTAGATCTGTATTCCCAGATTTCTTTTTTAATATTTCTAGTCAGTTGTCTCAGTTCAATTCTATCTTCTTCTCTTCGATAGTGTTGAAATCTGCTTTTCACTTTCCTTTGATCTTTCAATTTCGCTATGATTTCTTGTGGTAGAGCTGGTCTCCATTTGTCCTTGTCTTTCCATTCAGTGAGTCGGTTTTTTAGGGCAGTTATAAATCTTATATACGTCTGATACCATTCGAGTGCTCCGCTATACTCAAGTTGTTTACTCCAGAATTCTTGAACGATACATAGGAATAGCTCATATGTTTTCCAATCAGTTATCGAGAATTTCGCTGTTCTGTTTAAGAAGATGAGCTCTGATTTGTATAGTATCGGCCAATGATCACTAGTGCCGAAATTAAGCGTCTCACCTGCTAAACCTTCGAAATTGGCGAACGTGAGATCTATATTACGCTTCGATCTTTTTGATGAGTTAAAAGTGCCTGCTACGTATTTCAAATGGTTTTCTTCACTCCACTTCTTAACCACTTTACCCCTCTTGTCTGTATTAGGACTATTCCATTCTTGTACTGCTGCATTGAAGTCTCCCGATATTATGGTATTCTTGATAATGAAGGGGAGGATATCCTCTAAATTTCGTTTTTGCTTCTCTGGCCAGTATAGTCCAATGACTCTAAGTGGTTCGTTGAGTCCAAAAATGTCTATTATTACCGTGTTCTCCAAGTTGGCTCCTACTTCCGATGCTTGCAGATGTTTCCCTACTCCTATTGCTACTCCTCCGTTCTTATTCGTTCCTTTTTGATAAAACATGTTGTAGTTAGTTATTTTTCGTTGCTGCCCGAGTTCTCCTATCTCCGTACATATTATGAAATCTGTTTCTGTTTGGTGAGTTAATTCAGTTACTTCTAGATCCCTTGAATTAAGGGCTTCAACATTATAAAGTATAAAGGTCATGGGTGTATTCTGCGCTTTTGACATGCATTGCTCCTCTGGATTATGTTCTTCCCACTTCTGTAGGGTTCGATTAAGTGAGGTTGATGAGAACCATTCTGCTAGCACAGGTTTTATTCTTTTTATGTCTTTAGCTTCTGCTCCACAGTTATGAAGTCTAGAAACTGCTTTTGCGATTGGGCAAGCATTATTATTATAAGCGAAAGTGGGTATGAAAGCAGAAGCGAACGGGTTTAACATGCTTGATTTAGTTATCTGTGTTAAGCTGTACCTGGCCCTGATCGTGATCTTCATCCATTCTTTCATTGTTACTGCGAGTGTTGATTGACGACTGATTATTGGTTTGGGTATTCTGAGACTGGTTATTTAGGATGTAAATGAGCGATTCGGTTGTTTGGATAATTCTTTCATCGATTCTGGGTGTACAGTTAATAATCGGCTTGATAATATCTTCAAGCGTAGACTTAATGATTTCTTCTAGGTTCTTTACTTTTATTTGTTGCACTTCTACCGCTTCTTTGTTTTCTTGAACTTCCCTTTTTATCTCTTTTATTTGGATTTCTACTTGATCAATTCTTTGACTTAAAAACATTTTTATTTGGTCGAGCAGCTCATGGTTAGTTAAGTCTTGACCATTCTGTTGAGCACTGCCATTCTGTTTGATTTTCCAAGCGTTTGTTGTTGGTGTTGTTGCTGTTGATCTTACTGGTGGTGGTAGTAAGGATGGGTAGTTACTTGCGTTTATACTTGGTGGTGGAAATGAACCAGTTGTGTTGTTCGTTGGAACTACTTTAATGGCTCCGTCTTTCATTGCTTGTTTGACTGCCTTATTGAGATTGTTACGATATTGCTGAATCACCTGGCAGTCCGGATCAATCGAAACGTGTTCGAGTGAGCATTGGGCGCATTTCGGTATTTTAGAGCACGTTTCATTATGATTCTCGTTATAATCGAGTAAGCATATTCGACATTTTTGAATTTGTTCCCGGCATTGACTTCTCAAGTGCCCTAGTTTCCAACATTTTGAGCAGTAAGTAATTTTATTTGCTGGCCTATAGGTTGTTATGGTTCTCATTCTATTTCCTATTCCTATATGGCCTAGTCTTAGAAGCCCATTGTATTCCCTAAGATCTGCGACTGTGAATCTGTAGTCGGTCGTTTTCCTCGGGTACGAGTATATTATCTTTCGGATATTATCTGCAGTCCTGGCTGATCTTTTTAGTTCACTCTCCACTTGTTCTAACGGCATTTCAGCGGGGACGAACCGAACTACTAATGAAAACTGTTCTGGTACGAACTTAGGTAGTTGTACCGTTATTTGCTTGTTGTTCAGTTCTTTTGGCCAGATATTTTGATTACACAAGGTTTGATAATCATTTTTGTCTTTAACTCCTACTTTCAGGTGATTCCCGAAGTATCTAACTATTGAGAAATCTCTGTTAAGTTTTATATTCACACGATTGAAATGCTCATACAATTCTTCCGCAGCGTTTACTGCTGACGGGAGGTTTTCAAGACTCGAGAACTGAATAACAAAACATGGTAGGTTATGCGCAACAGCTCTTTGTAATTGTTCTAACGGTAGACTGTATTTGTTTTGATTCACTGATGCTGGACTGCCTGTATTAGGCGGGTTTCGTGGAGATACTCTATGACTTGGTTGATTTTCTTCAGTTCTTTGATTCTTCTTTCTTTGACCTTTTGAGACGACTGTTCTAAATTCATCGCTATCATTTAGCGCTCGTTTGTAGTTGCTAGGTGTTTCATTTCGTTCGAAACCGTGTGCTTCTTCTCCGTGTATGATATCTTGTCTTTCTCTTGGTAAGAGTGGCGTGCTGGCCTTATCGTTTTGATAATTGCATTGCGATGGTACACGTGTTAGATTGTTCTGTTGTGTATTATATGAAAAGAATGTTGTATGTATCTGATTTGGATGTGTTGCCATCTGATTTGGATATTGAGTTAAGCTTTCATTGCTACTGAACTGCTGGGTTTGAGGATAGACTTGAATATTTTGTGCCGTGTTGAGTGTTGTTGACGTATGAGGTGGTTGATTTCCATGATGGTATGCGAATTGATGATCGTTTATGTATTCTGTTGAGAAATTCTTTTCTACAACTGCATATGATCTCCCTGAAGCTGGATCGATGAGGATTTGCGTTCCATCTTCACTCGTGAAGAGTTGAAGTCCGTTGCTCATGATGAGCGCACAAGGACTTAATTATTGATAAGATAAAACAGGAGAGGGGGAGAGATACGGGAGTCAAGGAAAAAAGAGAAAAAAGGGGCAGAGAAAACGGAGTATCGCGAAAAAGAAAAAGAAGGAATGTGCGTGTAATCGGCACGAAAGTAAAATGCGAAGTGATGGTGGTAGATCCTCCTCCATTGTAATGTCTAAAAGTAACATACAATCTTTTTTACTTTGCAGCAGAAATAGTTTTTGTTTACTTTGTTCATCGATTAATTTCCATGAATCATAATCTGCCCGAGGTTTTTGTCCAAAGACTATTTCATATGGTGTCATTTGAACGCCTCGGGCGAGACTAGTATTCATGGAATATAGAGTTGGAGGTAGGCAGATCGACCACGCCGTTGTTTTTCGATCTTCCATTAATTTACCAAGAATTTGACATAACGTCGCGTTGACCTTCTCCATCAGACCTTGGGTCTGGGGATGACGGGGTCGACCGTTGATTATGATTAAACCTGGCCAAATATTTCTAAGGTTTTTTATAACAGTAGCCGTGAACTCACGACCATTGTCCGATTGTAATATCTTACACGGGCCAAACGAATGAAATAATTCAAGAAGATAAGCAGAAACCGGACCTGCTTCTTTTGATTCCAATGCAAACTCCCAAGAAAATTTTGAGTAGTGACACTGGCAATGCAGTATCCACTTATATTGATTATCTGGACGGCTACGGAAATCGATCAAATCGATTTGTAACCGTGTAAGAAAACCAACAGATATAATTGCTGTTGGTACAATTGCTTTCTTTACGCTTTTTCGCACACAACAAGACGAACAACATTCTAAGAAAATATCGATCACCGTACTTGGCAACCAGCAATAATGTTGATTCAGTTCAAATCGCATCTTATCATGACCATCATGACCTGTATTTAAATGTGAATCAAGTAAAACACTATAGTAAGTTTCTATTGTAACAACTCGTCGGTCATCCTTTTTGGAACAGAGTATTTCTATTCCAGCTACATAACTAAGTTTAAAGTACTTCTTGCACCAAAAATGAAACTTCGGATCAATACCAGTTGATTTTCCGCCTTTCGTGTGCTTCAAAGCAAACATAATGTTTTTATACATACCAAATGTTATCAAAACTTTATCGGGAAATTTTAAACTTTGCTTATATAAATCTACTTTGCCATTAAATAATTTTTCTTCATTAGACATTTCCTGATTTCCGTTAATATCAGTAATTCCATCATCACCAATAGTTAAATTTTCTTCATTAATATTCATAATTGAAAAAAAACAATTGATTGTTTTTCGAGTAAATGTATAACAACACAAAGTGCGTAGATTAGCTGTTCATTCTTTTGAAAATATTGTTATTATAAACAATAAGAATATTCCACTTTTTTTTTCAGTTCGAGTCCAGCTTTTATCTTATTAGTTACATCGACAGAGAAAATACCCCTATACTGAACAAGATAGCTTGATTTTCTGTGTGAAATTAGCTATTTCAATCTATGATTGGACTAGGCGAAACTTAGATTGGCCTGAAGATATCAGGCGGATCTAGGATTGAAATCAATCATTGAACTTCATCGACGGCAATTCAACGAAAATGATTTGGAGAAAAGAATCTCGTTTTTAACAAACATGGTTTTTCTATTTCGCTGAAAAGATAAATCATTTGAATAGTTTCAATTAAAATAAATGATCTACAGAAATAAATAAAAATGTTTGTTCGATCGAATAAGTTTTTGTTGCCGTACAATAGCGAACTCTTTAATAAAACGATTTCTGTTGATGAACAAAACACAAGACGAAAAGGTCCATTTATCTGTCGAGATCGAGATTATTTTCGAAAGTCGAAAAAT
>Ga0209914_1003580_pt1 | contig 10699 bp, 9 predicted proteins | sample ThiBiot_500_plan_FD_183949 | JGI IMG/M metagenome (GOLD analysis project Ga0209914, IMG submission 183949) | Wastewater bioreactor microbial communities from Cape Town, South Africa - Thiocy_cont_500_plan (SPAdes) | ecosystem: Engineered > Bioreactor > Thiocyanate-remediating > Anaerobic-Aerobic ...
GGAGGGGCACCTGCGTGCGCCTGGAACTGCCGCTCCTGGCGGGATGACGGTTCGATCCATCAGATCCGCCAGCGGAAGATCCGGGCCCAGAAGGGTCGATCGCGATAGACCTCTCTCGATCGCCACAGCCTGTTGTAGCGATTGCCCCCGACAATGCCGAGCTGCGACATCGGCCCGCCGCCGCGCTTGCGTTTGATCGCCACCGGCTCTCCCTTGTAGAGGAGGCCGTGGCCCGGCCCGCCGCCGGCATTTTCCGGCGATGGCGGCAACTGAACCGCCTCTCCGACCACGAGGTTCTCGGGATCGCAGGTTAGCGCGACGGCCTTGCCGAACAGGGTCGGCCCCGTCGGGCACAACGCCGTCGGCCCGTAATATTCGCGTTTCACGTTCGCGCAGACCATCTCGATGGCCTTCTCAAACGCCCGGTGACGCGGCGGCGCGGCAACCACGCCGATGCTCGTGTCCCAAGGGGTGGAGCTCAAGAAATCGCGAAAGATCGAGAGCTTCCCATCGGCGCGAGGCACGGCGCGCAGGAAGAAGTAGGAGAGATCGGCATAGAGGCCGCCGTGCTCATACAGCAGGCAATATTTGGCGAGATCGGCCTTGTAGGCGTAGGGCCGCAGTGTCCGGAAAGCCGAAAGCACCTCGGCGTCGAAATGGCTCGCGATGAAATCCGTCAGCATGGTTTCACGCCAGAGCAGGTGTTCTTCGCCCGGATGGCGGCTCCTGAGCGAGCGGATGTTTTCCGAGACGAGGTCCGACAGTTCCTCGTCCTCGCGGTCGGTCAGGAGAATGCTGAACAGCGGCATCGCCATCTCCTATGGCTTCAGGGCGCTTCGAGGGCGACGAGCTTCTCCCAGTCGCGCCACTGGTGAGGATAGGCCCTGAGATAAGCAAGATGGCGGTCCGCGAAATCCTGCGCCGCGCCTTGGATCAGGGCGGCCTTGTCGTCATGGGCATCGAGATCGATCGGAGGCTCCACCACCACTTTGATCGTGCCGGTGCCATCGTCGCGCCCGACGAAGACCGGCAGCAGGGGAGCGCCGGCCACCTTCGCCAGGCGCGGCGCGCCGCTGGCAATCTCCACCGCCGATTGACCGATGCGCGCGCTGACCAGCAATTCACCTTCCCAGGCGCCGGCGGTGATCGAAACAAATTTGTTGGCGCGAAGCAGGCGCCGGGCCTCGTTCATGCTGGCGGCGGGATTGGCGCGATCTATCACCACGCGGCCTGCGGCGTATTTCAACTCCGCGCCGGTCCTGATCGGATTGAGCCAGCGCATGCCGAAGCGCGATTTGGAGAAGCCATGCTCCGGTCTGCTGACGTGGAAGACATCGAAGCCGGCGCGGGCGAACGCCATCTTGGCGGCAAGCGCGTTGAAGGCGAAATGAGCGATCCACAAGACAGCCCCCCGGCCCCCTGCCCGGGCCGCATCGAGATGATCGAGCCCATGCAACTCGATCTTAGGCTTCCAGCCGGCGAGGCGCTCCCGAATTATCTGGATGTTGTGCTCGCTTCGTGTCGCGGCGATGCGCCGTCTGTCCTCGGCGCCGGCCACGCCAAAGGCGGCAAGATCGCGTCCGGCGGCACCAGCCGGCGCTGGAGAGCCTTTGCGCCGCTCAAGCCAATGGCAGACCCCATGCCATCGCTTCTCGGGCACGAGAAGTGAAACCAGGGCGAAGACAGGCAGTCGAATCAGGAAGCCGGCATCGTCCGATGTGAAGAACGTTTCGGAGCGGGAAATCCGCTTCCGCTTCCGAATGGTGATCTTCAAGCTGGGTCCCCACCCTGCGCGCCGCCGTGCTTCTACCACGCCGGCGCGCGGCATCAAAGCTCGCGCCAGGCCAGCCATTCTTTGCGTGCGTTGCCGATTGCCCGAGACGGGGCCGCCATGCTAACGAGGCATCGCGCGGGTATGATGTAATGGTAGCCTGTCAGCTTCCCAAGCTGAACGCGCGGGTTCGATTCCCGCTACCCGCTCCAACTTGCGCCACAAGGGTTTGCGCTTGAACTAGCGCTGGTCGAAAGTTGGCGGTTTTACAGGCAGTTTTACAGGCTCCGTTCCGGTTCTGGTCTGCGCAAGGCAGAAAAAGGGCGGCGGCGTATTGGATGTCGCCGCCCAATCCATGACGTTTAAGCTGCTGTGGCAGTGAGAATGTTCAAGGCTGCCTGACGACTGCCGGGATGCCTTTTGCCGGTGTTGACTTCGGAAATCCGACCGCTGTTGGTATCGAAATGCGCGGCGATCCGGCTCTGCAACTCGCCATTCCAGATCATCAAGTGAACCCGGATCGCTTCGTCAAAGGTGAGCTTGTGGCTCGGTGGTGTCATTGCTATTTCTCCGTTTGAAATAGCCGGGCAAGGGTTGACTTGCGCCGCGAACACGACAATGGTCGTTTCGTTGCAACAAATTCCGCCCTTACCCGGCGGCTTCTACCAAGACCGGTTCCCTCTGCCAGGAGGGGCCGGTCTACTCGTTTGAAAGAATCACTCTCTCAAACGCTGCGATGATTTCGTATCATGCGCCCTGGTGCAAACACTAAATATAGTGTTAACAGAACCTTTTCTCCTGCCTTTGTAGGCCGGCGATTGGCTTCAAATAACTGTAAGATATGGCGTTTTTGGCACAAACAAGCCTTGTCAGCAGATGGCCGCAATGGTGCCAGTGACCACTACATTCGATGTCGAAATGCCTGTGAATTGCGTGGATAGCTACTTGGCGGCCCCATTCAACTTCCGGATCCGTTCCTTGATCGCGGCGCCGCGGCTGACGTAGCGGCGGATGATGCGGGCGACCTGGTCTTCTTCCCAGGCCATGATCTCAGCGATCTCACGCTCGGTCATGCCGGCGACATAGAACTTCGTCGCCGCAGTGCCACGCAGATCGTGAAAATGTAGATTGTCACCTTTCGGCCAGGCTATCTTTTTCGCGTCGGAGAACGAACTGGCCAGACCGTTGACAGTCCACGGACGCTTCCTGCTGCCGGTCAGGACGACCGGCGAGCGCCTCGGAATTCGCGCGAGAACGTCGCGCAACTCCTGATAAAGCGGAATCACAGCCTCGCGTTTATGCCTGCTCTTGCCGGTCGTGACGATGATGGCGTCCTCGCCGACATGCGACCACGACAGCCGCACGAGATCACCAACGCGCAGACCAGTATGCGCCGCCAGGTCGACGGCATGGGCAATCTCCACCGAACAAGTGACCTTGAGGTGCGCAATATCGTTGTCCGTCCAGATTATTTCCGAGCGAGAGCCGCTATAGAGTTGCTTGATCCCCTCGCATGGGTTGGAGGCGATCTTGCCCAGCGGATCTACGGCGTAGGAGAGCACGCGGGACAATACCTGCACACCATAGTCCGCCGTCCGCGGCTTCTCGGCATATTTGGCTCGCCACTGCCGGATGATCGGCCTGATCCTTTTAGGCCGATCGAACTGCGCGATCCGCAACTCGCCGAAATGGTCAGCGATGCGGTCGAGCCAAGGTCCCCAATTGCGCCGCGTCGAGTGGGCAAGCTTCTGATAGTCGGGGCTGGCCTTGTAGAGTGCCACCAGGGATCGAAAGCGGCTGTTGTCGGGTGTCGTGACGCTGGCGATCGCATCGTTGTATGAAGCGATGAACTCGGGCGTTCCGGGCTCGCCGGCGATTCTCGGACCGCCGCGCCAGGCATACCAGACCCTCCCCTTGGATCTGACCCGGTGGAGACCTTTCAGTTCAAGCGCGACCATGCTTCGCCTCGAACTCAGCGAGCTCACGGTCGAGAACGTCGGAAACGCCGTAAGAGCCGGCAACCTCGGAGTGGGTATCAAGCAGACGGTCGAGCACCGCCTTGTCCCAGACTTTGCGGCCCAGGAACCCAATTGGCTGGGGCGCCAAGCCATTCCTCACAAGCTTGTCGAGATGCGCGGGGCTCACGCCCAGATATGACGCTGCTTCCTTGCGGTCGAAACACCTGCGTTCAGTGGCAGGAAGGGCGTGGATGAGGGAGGCGACGATCTGCATGGCGTTCAGTTGGACCAGAGCTTCGAGGTGCACGTTGGAGTGAGAGAAAGCGTCAAGGGAGGCGCGCGCGGTGATGCGTAATTTTATGTATAGCGAAATAGAAAGCGGACTACGCTTTACGCGGCGTCAATTGGGTTCAAACTCGAGACTGGAATAGGTCCGTCATGTTAATCCAATTCGAAACCTGGTCTGGGAAAATCCGGGGAATGGCTAGCATCCGCTGAGGAGGACCAGTGCGGTGGGTCCCCGTGAGAGACCGTCGAAGTCCTAGGCGGGATATCGAGATGCCATGGGGATGCGTTGGGGCACCACCGATATCCCGAGTTCCAATCCTCCTCTACCGGGCATATGCAACCTGAAGTTGGTTACGGAAAGCTGACACCGCAACCGATCTTGTTGACATTCTAAGCGGAACAGTCAACTTTTCAGAGGCAAATTGGCCCAAAATGCCAACTTGGAGCGTTGCGCTGTCAACTTCTCCGACAACAAAAAGCCAATGATTTCAGTGTCCAGGTTGACGGACGTTGACGTTCGTTGACGCTTTGACCCCGAAACGGGCTTTTTTGACTCGGTGACAACATCAAGAGGCGTGCACTGGATCTGCATAGACGAGCCGGGAACCGCTCTGGCCGGCCGAAGAAGCCCGAAAGCAGGAACATCACTTGGGCCGATGCGCCGGTTACCGAAACACGGAGCCGTGATCGACGAAACTCCTTGCCCTACAAGGGCGAATACATTTTCAACCACCGCGCAACTCGCGCCTCAAGCGTGAGCATGGTCGAGAGAAACAGTTCATTCCAGCCGAGAAGATGGCTGGCTCTCATTGAACGATCCTAAGCGTCCCAGAAATCCGCCAACTTGGCAAAGGAGGTATTCCGGGGGCGCCGACCGTATGCTTGGCTTTGATTGGGTAATTGCCCAACCTCCGATGATAACGACAGAGGCTGCAGATCGGCAGCAGCCTCCTGAGTCGTCGACGGGCGGAGCCAGCTAGGGGTTAGGCCTCGGCCGAGACTTGGCCTTCATCCTGATGCGTGCCTTTTCACCAAAGATCGGGCTCTCCTCGACCTGATCAATGATCATTTCCGCGACTTCGAGAACTCCAATATCAGCAGGATCGGACAAAGCCGCTCCGATGGTATCCGCGATATCATAGATCAGCATATCGCGCGGATCCGGTTCATGCGCTCCCAGAGGAATGATCGGCATCAGGCCACCCCCTCGACAGTGCGAAGACGGCTTCCGATGTCCAGGAGAAGGTGTTCGTCCAGATGTCGCGCGTGTTCCGGGCAAAGCACGCAATCCCGCGCCATCAATCGAGGGTCGATTTCCATGAAATCGAGCTTCGGTTCGCCCCTATAGAGAAGCATACTGCTCCAGCCGTGCTTGTGCGGTTCGGTTGTGATGGCGTGACAACCTCCCCATGCGCACATTCTGGGAAGACTGATCGACTCAATTCCTGAGGACTTGCGGTTCGTCTTGACGGATAGTAAGCGTTCGCTTACTATTGATTAGTCGTGCAAGGGCATCCCGCCATGCCATGCGGCTCCACGACTCTCGCCATCAAGGCAGCACCCCGCTCAAAGCCGAAGCCACCAACGACCTGCCGACAAAGCGAACGCCGATATCAGTCGAATAGACGGCGTGCCTCTTCCCAGTGGGAATGCGAACATAGCGGCCTCGATGGAGACGGCCCGTCCTTATACCGTGAGGACACTATGAGGCAGCCGCAGCCGACCGGAAGATCAGGACGATCGCTCCCGGAGAAATCCGGACGCCCGCTCCTGGTTGTCGCCAGCTATCAAAGGACGCAAAGAAAAGATCGCGGCACCGTAGTGAGAACTACGACCGCGTGTCGTGCGCCGGTTGAAGTTAAGCCGGGCACGATGATGGGCGGCGAGGAAATGCCCCCTAACCGGATGGGGCCTCATGGCCCGGGATTCGGAGTTATGGCCAGGTTACGCATCCCACCTGGCCGCCATGACAAGGCTAAGCTCTTCAACACTGTCGATGCAGAATCGAACAAGACCCCCTTGCTGGATGGCCGCCATAGTAGTGCGCGATCCGGTAGGGGGAAAGCCAATCTATGCAGGGATATCGTGCAGCCAATGCGAGACGATTAGACGAGAGGCTTTGTATCCAAGTGCGCACCGGCGTCCAAAGCTGAACTAAACCGCAGCGCTCTCGCTGATCTCTCGGATGCGCGCGACAAGGGCAGCCACCTGGCCTTCGTCGAATACCTGTTCCGGTCCCGTCGGAGCGATGTCGGTAAACGGCGCCTCATAGAGCAGTGCGGGATCCATCGAGCCGGCTTCGGTCATGTGCTCGATGACCAGGCCGATGAACTCGATCTGCTGATGCGCGGCGGCGCCATGCGATAGGAATTCACCGAAGGCGTCACTTACCGCTGAACGGTCGAGCCCGACCAGCGAGCGCACGAAGCGACCGAAGCCGCGGCTGGCCTCCCGGGCGCGCTCGATATCCTGCGGACCGGCAATCCCTGCCTCCAGCAGCAGCCGTTCCAGCTCCGCCAGATCGTATGCGGTTAGTGCCCTGCCCTGGCGCAACTTGTCGAGAACCTGATTGCCGGAGAGTCCACGGAGGAAGTGCCGTGCCTTCGCCTTGAAGCGGGCGAAATCGGCCTCGCCGACCTGCGGCAGGTCGATCTCCTCGCCGGCGCCGATCTCGTCGGCGAAGTTCGAGTAGACGATCGACCGACGGCCTTTCTCGATGTGCTGAATCAGATTGCGCAGGCGCAGCCGGACCAGCTCCAGCAGAGGAACGCTCACGCCTTCCCACCATTGCGAGGTCTGGATCTCTTCGATGAGCACCGCCTGCGCTGCGATGCCTGGAATGGCTGTCTGGTCCTCGAGCGCGGATGCGAATTCGAGGAGTTGCTTCTTCAGCGTATCGAAGCGCTTGGAGCCTTTGAGAAGGGCAAGCTGCAGCTGGAACATCAGCAGGTCGAAGCGCTTCGCTTCCTCGGTTCCCAGTTCACGCGACGATGGAAGCGGCGCAATGTCGCTCACCAGCTCATCCCGCGCCTCATCGTCGATGTCATTCCAAGCCTGGTCGGCCTGGTATTTTTCGACCATCCGGCGCTTCTGGCGCACGATGAAGTTCTCGAGGTTCAGGCCAGCGACGGTCTCGCGCAGAACGGCCAGCGCGCTCGCACGCACCTCTTCCATACTCGGCGGGTCTACGTGGCTGCCGGGCGCTTCGTAAGGTTGCTGTTCGGGCGCGGCAAAGCCGCCCGCCTTGCCACCCTTGTCATCTACCGCACGCACAAGATCGAGCCGGGCGGCGAACAGGCGGGCCGATAGGGATTTGGCAACGCTGGCTTCCTTGATCTCCGGATTTGCGCCGAAGAACTCGAGATTCTGGCAATAGTCGAAGACGCGAAAGAATTCCTTGTCCTGGCCAGGGCCAAACAGGTCGGGGCAGAGACGCGTGCCGCGGCCCATCATCTGCCAGAACTTGGTCTTCGACCGCACCTGTTTGAAGAAAACAAGATTCACCACCTCCGGCACGTCGATGCCGGTGTCCAGCATATCGACCGAGATGGCGATGTGCGGGGCCTTGCCCTTCTTGGAGAAGTCGTCGATCAGCGTCTGTGCGTAGGCACCGCTCTCGTAGGTGATGACGCGCGCGAAGTGTCCAGCAAGCGACGGATAGGCCGCGTTGAAGCGAGCCTCGATGTAAACAGCGTGTGCCTGGTTCTTGGCGAAGATGATGGTCTTGCCGAGCCGGTCGCCGCCTTCGACCTTCAACCCGTTCTGCATCAAGTGCGCAATGACCCGGTCAACGGTGTCCTGGTTGAACAGGCGCTTGTTCACCTCGGCCGCCTCGACCGTATCGGGGATCTCGTCCTCGCCCCACTCCAGCATGTCCCACTGGTCCTTCTCCTCCTCGGAGAGATCGTCATAGCGCAAGCCGGAGCGCACGATCTTCAGCGGCACAGAGATCGCCACGGGCGGCACGAGATGGCCGTCGGCAACAGCTTCTTCGAGGCTGTAGGCGTCGGTGGGCACGCCGTCTTCCAGGTCGACGAGCGAATAGGTATTCTTGTCGATCTCGTCCTTGGGCGTCGCGGTCAGGCCGACGAGGAACGAGTCAAAATACTCGAAGATCGCGCGATAGCGCTGGTAGACCGACCGGTGCGCCTCATCGATGACGATGAGGTCGAAATGCCCAGGGCCGAACTTGGCCTTGCCCTCCTGCCTGCCATCGATGAGGTTCATCATCGTCGGATAGGTGGACAGGAACACGCGGCCCTCGATGGACCGCTCTGTGACGAGATTGACTGGCGCCGAATCCGGCAGATGCGCCTTGAAGGCACCAGCCGCCTGGTTCACCAGGGCCACGCGATCCGCAAGGAACAGCACGCGCTTCACCCAGCCAGCGCGCATCAAAAGATCGACCAACGCTATGACGGTGCGCGTCTTGCCGGAGCCCGTGGCCATCACGAGCAGTGCCTTGCGCTCGCCCTCGTCCTCGAAGGCCTTGCCGATGGCACGGATGGCGCGCTGCTGGTAGGGGCGCTTGTCGCCGGCAATCTTCGTGTTGAGCCTTGTCTCGGCGAGCTTCCTGCGGCTTGTGCGGCGCTGGATCAGGAGTTCCAACTCGTCGCGCTTGTAGAAGCCGCCGATCTGGCGCGGCGGATAGCGCACATCGTCCCAGATCCAGTGCTCATAGCCATTCGAATAGAAGATCACCGGCCGTTGGCCGTAGCGGGCCTCCAGCCGATCGGCATAGAGTTTTGCCTGCTGCTGGCCCTGGCGGGCATCCTTGCGCGTGCGCTTGGCCTCGACCAGGCCCAGCGGCTTGCCATCCGCGCCCCACAACACATAGTCGACGAAGCCGATGCCCTGCTCGTTCGGCATGCCCTCGACGCGGAACTCAGTGTCTTCCGGCCTGTCCAGCGCCCAGCCCGCCTCGCGCAGCAGAAGGTCGATGAAGCGGTCGCGAGTTTCGGCCTCATTGTAGTCATGCGTGGAAGGCGTCGCCTCTGCCGCATGACGGGCCGCCGACACTTCGGCGCGCAGGCGCTGCAGTTCGGCGTCGAGGTTCTGGTTGTCGGAAAGCAGTTTGGTCAGTTCGCCGTTCTTGGCGTCGAGCTCGGCTTGCTGCGCCTTCAGATGCGCGAAGGCCTTCTTCAGCGTCTCGTCGCGGCGCGCCAGCACCGAGGCGTCGAAAGCCATGCCGTCCGCCGGCTTTGCCTTGCGCGCGTAGGTGCGCGCCAGCCAGAAGCAGACGTGGAACAGTTCCTTGACCGCGCCGACGGCGTCGCCTGGCCGGATGGTCTTTTCCTCGTGCACGGCGCGATTGCGCAGCGTGTTGATGAATTTCGCCTTGGCGAACACCGCATCGCCCGCCGCGCGGCGAAAGCTCGGTTCATGCAGCAGTGCGGCGATATTGTCCTGGTAGGGCAGCTTCAGGCCAGGATCGTTGCGGAATGCCCATTTGACCGCGAGCTCGACTGTCTTGCCGGCAAAGAACGCCGCCGCCGTCGGCGACACACCCGCCTGCCGTTCTGCCTCCACCGCCGCCTCGTGGACGGTTGGAAACTCTGCGGCGAGGAAGGTGAAGTTGGACGTCACTTCAAGTCCTTGAGCTTTGGGAAATCAGTTGCAAATGCCAGTCGGATCGGAATCCACTCCGCGTCATTGACACTGTGCTTCCATTTCACCTCATTCATGACGACGTAGCCGGCAGAACGAAGATCTTTTTCCAGCTGCTTTTCCATCGCGCCCACACTATTTCGGAAAGGCGTGTGTAATTTCATAAGAGAATCTCGCGTGAGCTTATCAGCATGATCGAAATCTTCGGGCTTAACGACTTCTGGGTGGATGGGGCCATGGGCGATTAGCTCAAAGGACCCACACGTCTCGGGTTCGATTCCACGGCTCGTGAGATGGCGACGTAGTGCGTTCTGGTTCTTCATTGAGCCGAGGTGCTGCCCCATCCGAATATATGGTGGCGAGGCGTTGGGACTGGAGTTGTCACCTGTCCGCCCGACATAGAGAAGTTCGCGACCGTCGGCGGCTGCGACCTTCCAAACATAGAGCCAAAAGCCGCGCCGCAGCATTTGGCCTGGTAGCGTAAGGCGGAAAGTGCCGATGTCGGCCATTCGTGTGTGTCTCCTCAGAACTGCGCCCGCCAGGTCGCAGCTTTCAGCAGCAAGGATTTGTCCAGCGGTGGCGTGAGTTCGAAGGCGCGCGGCTGGCTGGCGAAGTCGAACAACCGCATCAGCCTGAACGCATCCGGGCGCTCCTCCGAGAAGGCCCGTTCATTCTCCGAGAGCAGAAACGGGGTCTGCTTGTGACCAATGGTAGTCTTCACCTCGATGAGGCGTTCCCTGCCGGCCGGATCGAACGAACGAATGTCGTAGCCGGCGCCGTCGCCGTCCTCCGCTGAAACCCAGCGCACCTTGCGGGCAAGATCTTCACGCCCCGCAGCGCGCAAGGTTGACTGCTCGGCGACGAAGACGCACTCCTCTCCGTTCTTGCCCAGTTGTCGATTGCGGGCATCCCGTAGAGCAGGGTCGAATTTCCGCACGATCCGCTCCAGCGCCGGCGGCACAGCTTCGAAATTCGTGATAGGCGGCGCTTCGAAGAAGATTTGTTGGGGCTCGTGCAGGCCGGGTGCGGACGCCGCAGGCATCGGGTTCTCGAAAAGCGCCTGATCGCGGGCGAT
>Ga0209914_1003586_pt1 | contig 10691 bp, 6 predicted proteins | sample ThiBiot_500_plan_FD_183949 | JGI IMG/M metagenome (GOLD analysis project Ga0209914, IMG submission 183949) | Wastewater bioreactor microbial communities from Cape Town, South Africa - Thiocy_cont_500_plan (SPAdes) | ecosystem: Engineered > Bioreactor > Thiocyanate-remediating > Anaerobic-Aerobic ...
TCACCACTTAACAACAATAGTATAACAAATTGTTAAACTTTTTATTTACGTTATCATAATTGAACATAACTATAATAAAAATCTTTTAATTGTTTGAAATTACACGTTTTTTGTGTTATTCATCATGCATTATCTAAAACTTATTTGCATTGCGTATAGATTCTTAGATTTCTTAATATGGTGCTGATGTTTTTGGGCATTAGTAAAAACAAGCTTTTAACAATTTTTGCCTAAAATACGAACACGACAGATGGAGATGAACGTAAAATATTTCTGATAATTGTTATCGGTAATCTTCGATTATTGCGAATTAGTTTTAGTCCGTGGATAATAGCTTAAATAGTGCTTTACAGCTCGTTCAGTTGGCTTTTCAATAAGTACATACCAAATACATGAGATTAATTGTGATATGAACAAAACAATAGGGAAACTAATAATAATCGCATATGTAACTGAGTACGCTCTTAGAAATAATAATGATCCACCAAAAACTAATTCAAATGAAACTCGCCAATGAATAAGATAAACTAAATAGCTCAGTTTTGATATCGGTAACCAAATAGATGAAGAAAGAAATCGTTTAATCCAAGGTGAATGATAGGGATGCGACGGTGGACATAGAGCTGTAAATAAGATAAATGCTTGACCGAGTGCAAATATTTGTCGAGAACTAGCGATAAACAGTGTTATGAGAAAATTAGACTGAAGTGGATTATCGACACTTTGGGCCATTGGAGATATCACGTAAAGAAAGATTAAACCTAAGAAAAAATATTTCTTTCGTATTCCGTTTTTATCATGTTGCGGCGTGGAATGAATGATATGTATAGCCAAAATGGCGCCAGTAATGAAACTTCCAAAACGTGCTTCTACTGGTAAGTACATTTTATGAAGAAATGTTTTCATTGGATTTGACTGTTGCAATTCAAACGGAAATGTCAGATTATAATTGCTTTCAAGCCAATGCATAAAATGAACAGGTAGTAAGAGTGATAAAATATGATAACGAAGTGTAATTAATATGATTGGCATAGTAGCAGGATTAAAGAGGAAAATGGACACAACAATTGATAGTAGAAATAATATTTTCAAAGAACGATCAATAGAAATATATTTTTGACACGAATAAAATAGATAGAGTAGTAATGGAAGTATGATATGAACTTGCATATCTAAACTGATACTCCATAGAGGAGCTAAACTAGCTAGCCAGTATTCAATGTCAATATAATTCTGGAAAAAAAACCAAACGCTAATATATCTGAACGATTCAAATACGTAATCAGAAAATGGATATCGTGGTTCACCACAGACGAGCATTAATATTGTTGATAATAGCATACCAGGCCAAAATCTTAAAGCCCGTTTTAAAATCAATAGTGGATATTCTTGAAGAAATGATTGATAATTAACACTATTTTTACGCCATTGAATAAGAAGTTTATTTGTTAATAGAAAACCAGAGAGCATGAAAAATATTTCTAAAGCATAGGCCATCAATGGCGACAATGCGAAAGATACACTTCTTATATAATTTTGCCATTCAATACTCGGATAAGAAGGAACGAATGCACTGAATATTGTCACTAGATGACATAGAATGATTAGAAGACTAGCGATAGCTCGTAGTCCGTCAACGGGATACAAATGATTTTGACTATTATTTTTACGACTGAATAATGATGTAAAATCGCGTCGAAGTTGCCAAAACATTTTTCTTTTTCTAAAATATGTTACAAACAATTGTTTTTTTTGAATGTGCTGATGAAAGAAAGAGACAAAAAAAAACTTTCGAATAAAATACTAATCATTGTGTTTTCTTATCTGAATTCATTTGAACACGCACAGCCATGTGTTTTGGAAAGCAAGTGATACGCTGAATAAATCCACCTGAATTATTTCCATCGTTTCCAGCATCTTCAATGGTAACACGTTGCATTAAACGAGTGATGGCTATTTTTAATTCTAGAAGAGCTAAATCTTGACCAATACAAGCTCGATGGCCTCCACCAAAGGGTAGATAGGCGTATTGAGGAGGATATTTATCTTCATCAAGAAATCGTTCAGGCAAAAATTTTGTAGGATCGAGTTTCCAATAACGTGGATCTCTGTGCACATTTTGAATAGCAAGTAAAAATATATCTCCTTTCTTTATTTGTACACCATCGATTATATCATCGCTTATAGCTTGACGTACAGTTCCTGCAGCAATAGGAGCAAATCTAAGAACTTCTTTCATAACACACTCGACATAGGTCAATGAATCTAATATATCTGGTGTGAGAGTTGCATCAGGTGTGAGATGATGCTCGATGAGTTCATCTTTGATCTTTTGTTGAACATCGGGATGTTTAGATGCGAAATAGATAAACCAAGAAAGTGCAGTCGATGTTGTTTCGAAACCGGCCAAGATAGACATGGTCACTTCATCAAACACCTCATCTGGACTCAGCGATACTTTTATCGATGATGATGATGAATCACTTTCAATCGCACCCACAAGTGAACCAATCAAAGTTTTCGGTCTATCCATCATATCAGTATTTTGTTCTTGACGTAGTTGTTCTTCATCAATAATATGCATCACAAAATGTCTCATCGTACGTAAGGCACGTTGAAATTTCCAGTTTATAGATAGCATGATTTTTGCAATCCACAATGGAATACCAACCATTAATGCAAATTGGTTGACAGAATGGACTGTTATGTTTAATGCTTCACGAAAACATCTACCATCGACTGATGATAGAGTGTCAAAATCATAATTGAAAGCAATCCGAGCAATAATAGTTAATAGAACATGTTGACATTGAGCGACCAAATCTGTATGAATTTTACCATTCTGTTGAGCAAATTGTTTATTGATAAAAGAATCAATACAGGTAATAATCGTGTCGAAATACGGTAGAATTCTACCTCGTCTGAACATTGGTAGCATAATGCGTGCATGACGTTTCCAAATATCACCCTGTAAAGCAAGGAGACCACGTGGAAAAAGTAGACTGAAATTCCGAGTAGTTATTTCGGATATATCATAAGTTTGTCTATTCGACAGCACATGTTGAATGTGATCAATACGTGAGAGAACAAATATATGATATGATCCAACTCGAAATGAAAACATATCACCATATTTCTGCTTTAGTTTGGCAATGACTTCATGATATGCCTTTCGACTTGTCATTATGGTTATGGCTATAGCTATAATAGGCAGTTCATATTTATTCACTAACTATAAGAACTCACCCAGAAGCCATTTACATTTCGAATGTCGTGATTTGGTAGAATAGCAATAAATAACCGTCAAAACTACGATTAAAATACCAAGTATAGTTGTAAGAAGCATCATAATAATAACAACACATAAAAGGAAACTAAAAAATGCTGAATTTTATTTGTCCTCGTGGTTTAACATTAAAGGAGAACGAAAAAAAATGAAACATTCTGTTGCGCAGAGTAACACGTATGTTAAATCAGTTGTTTCTCCTTTTGACTTGACGACCGATTGCCGTTTGTCCAAATTCTTTCTTGTATGCACTCGACGGAAGAACATAGAGAATAAAGCCGAGTACTTGTGGAGTCGATGATAGAAGAATAGTAATTAAGAGTATGTGTCGTTGCCAACTATGCAATTGAGAACAAGCTAACGTAATTGAAAGAATGATTTGTGGTAAAGCTGAGAGAATGATTATCGTCGGTGTGATAAATAGCTCTTTCTGAGCTGAGATTTGTTTTCGAAAAATTTGTTGAAATGTTTTTTTTGCTGTCATTACCCTAGCTCGACTACGACTCGTGAGAATAAGAAGATAAATCGTACAAATAATTTGAATACTAAATGGCAACAAATAATGAATAGACGTATTAATTCGATTGTAAATGGCAACAGTTGAATGATGAAAATGAGTAACACAAATTGTTTGTTGAATTATTTGATAAAATATAAGTTCATGAATATGCATTACTAATAGAATAAGACATGTACATAAACTTATAAAAATAGCTAGACGTGGATTTTTGAATGTAGGAGAAGTCGGATATAGAATAATCAACAATCGACTAATTGTAATCCAACTTGTTAACCAATATGTTGATCGTGTTGAAACTGAAAGAAGATAACTAATGATTTTACATGAAATATGACTTGCTATTCCTCCTATTGATCCTAGAACAATAGTGATTAATTTAAGTAAGAGAATGAATAAACTCAATTGACTGAAAATTGTAACGAATAGAAGATAGTTTCCAACGGCAGTTTGCCGAGGTTGTTTACGTTTAAATGTTGTAAATGAACAACAGTTATTGAAGAAACCAAATAAGAAAATGATAATTGTCAAACTCAAATAGACATATTGAATTCCGTTTGAATCAGATATAAGTAACGAATCCAAAGTGAAACCAAATGCTTGTAAACTGAATTCACAACGACTACCTTGAGTACAATGAGGACAAATGCAAATGAAATCAGCTGTTTGTTCCAAAGTATCACTTAAACAACGACCACCAGCGAAACATTGATCACAATGATCGATTCGAGAATTATATTCATAACATTCTGCCATGTTTTTTATATTACATATACAAAAATAAATCGAATCATGGAAACAAATATATTTTGAATTATTTTTACAGATTTGATGATATTGAAAGATCGTATACGAATCTTGAGATGTATGTGGACATTTTTGAGGAGTTACTGTCAAATTGATAGATTGATCTGAAGATTGAAAATAGAGTAGGAAATATTCTGGTTCCAGTAGATCTTCATAGATTTTTAGAATGCCTATAGATGGTATTGTTTTTCCTGCATGATTATATCGAACAATGTTCGATAGACCACGTTTGATTTGTTGTTGATATAACAATAAGCTATTCGATTGTTGAATTAAATCATAAAATTGAATATTACTCACTGTTGCTGACAAAGTCAAATTGATTCGAATATTGATTGTCAATTTTTCATATTGACAATGATCGCCAAAGAATTGTTCGGAACAGAAACAAATAAATGGTTTTTCTCCACTCGGATCATATGTGATATGGCATGTCGAATTGGGTCCACATGGATTGGATTGACAAGCTTCATTCTTGAGATAACAACGAGGACCAAAATGATTCAATGGGCAAATGCAAAGAGGATGATCTATACTACCGATAATACCACGAAATTTCGGTCGACATATTGATTTTGAGCTACAATATGACAAACATTCGGAATGATGATCATGCTCACAATTCGTTCCACTATAATCCGATTTGCACGAACAATAATAAGAAGATTGATTTCGATTGAAAATCGGTTTACAAGTTGAATTTGCATTACATGTATGATTTGTACAAGGATCATGTGTTCGATTAGAAAACCATGATGGAAATTTGAGAACAGGAGCTAAACGAAATGCTGGTAGAAAATCGAAATAGATTGGATATTGAAAAGAACCGAGTTCAATTATAGTTTGATTATTTGTCAATGCAAAAATATCGAAATGTACTGAATATGGATGAGAATTGATCAGATCATGTCGATTAAAATATCGAACTCGTTTATGTTCGAGAAATGTATTCAATCGAGAATAGAGTAGAAAGAATCGATGTTTGATAGGATTCGTCATTTCTAATGAAGGATTAACATGAAAAACATGTTGATCAATAATTATATTAGTAAAGTCGAGATGAACAACAATGGTTAGTAAATTGACAGGAATTCGAATTGGAAAAGTCGAGAGATCTAAATGTGTGATTACTGAAATACGATCCGAGAAATATTCACATCGAGATCCATAGTATGCTGGTGGACATGCACAAGAAACCGAACTTTGATCAGGTTCGTAAAAGGGAAAACCACGATTACACCAGAATACAAATTGCGGATGAATTTCTATGTTCACATTTCGTCGTTTTCTTAGGTGATAAATTTCAGGAAATGTTCGACCATATGTATAACGATAGTTTTTATTTCGATTCAATAATTTCAAATATCGATAGACAACATGATCATTGTACTGTCGAGATGTTAAACACCAATGTTCATCTTCACCGTGAAGACATTGATATTTACCATCACAACGAGCATTTCTCGCACAACTTCCATTCAAACAAATAGCATCTTTATCATCGTTACACCATGATGAATTCGGACGATTTTTATATGAACAGAGTAAAGATGTTCGACATGGGAAATCGTCTTGACAATGAAATATATAAGGAGTACATCCTTCGTCACAACGTAATGTATATCCAAGCATTTGACCTGCACAATCTTCCAGCGTATTTTTTTCATCAATACCTCCGTAACAATCAACGATACCATCGCCAATTTGAGTTATATTTATACATGGTCGATGAGCTGAAATATTCAGTGGATGAGGTACATCTGCTCGATAACAAGGAAATTCATGAGTAAAATTGCATAAATCTCGAAATGGTAATAATTTGTAGTTCTCATAACACATTGCCGATAGGCCGAATTCATCACTTGCATCTGAACAATCCCATTCACCATCACAAACCCAATCGATTGGAATGCATTGTCCCGTTCGACAACGAAATTGATCATCATAACAAATCCATGTTTGACAAAATTCAGCATTCTCATCATTATGTTTTCCTGATTCATCCCAAAATGTATCACAATAGTTTTTGAATGGAATAATGGTCGATATATTCTCATGATTATTATTCGTATCTGTAAATGTTGAATTTAAAATCGATGAATTACCGATGTAATATCGAAGTAAACGACAATCATTATCGTTTGTATTCAAATCACAGCGAATGTCTGCTAAATATTGACCGTGACCTTTGATTCGTCGATCGTATGTATTTTGACAACGACCTATAGATCGAGATGGTAGAGCAAATTGTGAAATAGGCAAACAAGTTCGTTGTTCTACTGAGCATTGAAAACGAAATTGTCGAATATTTTGACAGTAACTTATATTGTTTAACATATAATTCGTTTCATCTTCATTATAAGGACAATCATCGGATCCGTCCGCAATTCGATATTGTGAAAAGCAAATATTTGCTTCGGGACAAATATCAACGAAAGCATACGGTTGTTCATTGAATGTCATTGAATTATTCCAACATGTGAGAGAATATTGATAGGGTGAATTGAAATTTCGATATCGCAGAGGAATTTTATGACATAGATTATTTTCAAAATCAGCATCTAAATTATCGTGAAATGTAAGTGGCACACGATTTTGAAGTGTAAATACGACTGCATATCCTCGACATCGAAAAGTACCATCGAAATAGATGACAGTTGGCATTTTGTTGATCCATGTTCGATTCCAAGAAAACAATTGTCTCAACCATGGACGAATGATTTTTCTTGACGGATAGGGATACCATGAATTTGTATCACAAACATGTTGCATAAGTACAGTACAATTGATTTCATTGCACAAACAATTGATTTCGGCACCTTTAGATAGTGCACATCGAATCAGATAGAGACATCGATCGTCGTCAGAGGAAATTCTCAACGAAGTATCCTCATAACCCGATTGAACGCATAGACCATCGGATTTAGTCCACAACGAATATGTAACCGATAATTCACACATATGACTAAATTCTCGCATACTGAAACAGGTTACTCCATGAAGAGATTGACTTTTATATATTATACGATCTGTATATGCAATACATTGACCGTCGCCACATGACCACCAATTCTGAGGACATTTATGATCATCACAAAAAATATTCATCGTATCTGTTACACAGTTCGGTGCAGCATGTACATATTTTTCATCACTCCAATCCATACAATCGGGCAGACCTAAATAAAATCAAATATTCATCATCCTCATTTCATGTTTTTCTCTTCCACAACTTACCATCAAGCCAATATTCTTGTGCAATACACATGCCATCTTCACATCGATATTCATCATGTTGACATTCATTAAATTCTAAGAGATCACAATTTTCTTCATCGATTCCATTATTACAATTTTGTTGACCATCACAAATATTTCGCCAATCAAGACACAGCATACCATAATCACATTGCAATAATGTCTCATAGCATAATATTTTGGCCCATTTCTGATTTTCTAATCGATTTGTATGTAATCGAAATTGTGTTCGTAAAGCATTGCTGAATGAAGATACGTCAAAGAGTAATTGATATTCACAATATTTTCCAAAATAACCTTGAGTACAATTGCAGAGAAATGATTCTTTTTCGAACGTTTTCGAATGATTATAAAATAGACGTGCATAATCATCGACTTTTTCTACACTTGAACTCCATGATAGAATTTCCCATGGTGAAATTTGTTTTTCTAAAAGTTCTGCAAACGACCACTTTGTTCCATGTAAACAAACAGTCAAATTTCTCTTTATAGATACAGCTGTATTCAATCGTATACAATATTTAATTGTCGAATGAAATCGATAATAAATACATTCGATTTCCTCCGTACGACGAGTATTTTCTGTATTATAGACAAATACAGAATTTTGACATTGACCAATGATTACTAACAAATTGAAAATTACTTTCCACATTTGATACTATAATGTCTCTATCATTCACATATGCAATGCAAACTTTTATAATATAATTTGTCTCGCACGTGACAAATGCTTTTTTTTTCTATTTGTTGAGAAAAAAAGAATATTAGTTAAATATACCAAAAGAGTATAATGGCAATGACAATTTATTATCTATTTAGATTATTTAACACTAGACATAATAAATATTATTTAACATAATAAAAACTGTGTTGATGCAAATGACTCTTCCATTATTCGATCTGTATCTTTAATCGAACAAGACCTCTGTTTAAACGTATATTACGATATGTTAAATATGCAAATATAATCATTATACTAAGTGGAATAGTAGATGTCAAAATATATAAAACTAGATATTCCTTGAATCTACAACGCACTTTGTGATGTCATAAAAAATTGATCGACGGTTGCTAGACATGAACAAGCAAGAGATGTTAAACTGCAAATACCAATCAGAAATATTCTTGATTTGCACCAAACAATTGATATGCGACTTAAATCAATGGCCAGAACTGTACCAATGATTCGAATCAAAAGAATACTCAATAAATAAATCATATTTGGAATTGAAGTTATAAGAAAATAAAACGTACAAGGAGTTGTACGATAACTCCGAATACTTGCAAATACCAAAATATTCATTCCATTGTCAATTACACCAGCTACTAACAAAAGCAAATCACCATAGATTACAATTACTTGTCCGATATTTGTTAGTTGAGGGTGTTGAGGGTGAGAATGGCTGTTTGAAAATTTCACCATTATAGTCCTCTGTTTTTCATGCTTCTAGAAAGAAAAATGAAATAAAAAATTTGCATATTAACATAAATGATCTATGAATAGAAAAATGTAGAACATTTGTGTGTACTTTCTTGCACAGATAGGCGAAAAGTCATTTTTAGATAGATAATATAATAATTTACATAAAATGCTTGAGAATTAGTAACAGGCCAGTTCTTTTGAAAAGAACCCATCACCTCCCACGTTTTGTATTGTGTTGATTATCAAATTTTTACAATAATTATCACAACTAGATTTAAAAGATGTACTACACAAGCAAAAAAAATTTTATAGCTTGTATTTTATAAGATTTTTCGAGATTATAATTTTTTGCTAAGTACTATATATTTGATACTTATGACTTTTATGTATCTTCTTCAAACGCACTTTTTTATACTTTAATTTGCAATATTAATATAAAGATAAGATAGCTGAATAATAATGAAAAAAACTATATCGTTCAGTAACGTTTAAACATTTGCACTCGATGATTATATGTATCAGATACGTAAAGATTAAGTTGCTTGTCTAGAGTTACACAACGAGGTTGGTTTAATACAGTCGCATTTATACCATTTACACCTGTTATACCAGCAATTGTTCTACCAACAGTTTGTCCAGATAGAAAAAATTGAATACGATGGTTTGCCGTATCAGCCACATAAATATTACTCATAGGGTCAAGACTCACACCAAGTGGACCGTTTAAATATGTTGAATCATTTCCAACAATACCAGTAAAACTACCAGCAACAATTGTTCCATTATAGTCATCAATCCTCCACCACACTATTCTAGGCATATCGGCATTAGAAATAACCAAACTATTTGAAAATGTATCAAAATATAGTCCAACAGGCGTAGACAATTGAGAGGCATTTAAGCCATACCCATGACCTCCCGCAATCACATTACCTACTGATGCTCCATATTGATATTGCATAACATGTTGGTTTCCAGAGTCTGCAATATAAAGATTATTAGTTTGTGGATCATATGCAATAGCATTTGGCCAAGACAGCTTGTCATTGGTACTTCCTGCTGAACCTATGAATATCTTATGTTTAGATATAGTTTACAAAAGAACACCTAGTTACCTGTTATACCTGCAACAGTTGTTCCTGACAGATTACCACGAGTGAAAAATTGAACACGAATATTGTCTCTATCTGAAACATAAATGTTGTCATTGGAGTCAAATGCCACATGAATTGGGTTATATAAATGATACGAATCATTTCCCATTGCTGCATTTGCCTGACCTGCAACAGTTAGACCAGTCGATGTGCCTATGATGAGTTTTTGAATTCGATGATTCCACCAATCAGCTATATATAATGCACCTAAAGAATCAAATGCCAAACCGAATGGAGCGCTCG
>Ga0209914_1003602_pt1 | contig 10623 bp, 12 predicted proteins | sample ThiBiot_500_plan_FD_183949 | JGI IMG/M metagenome (GOLD analysis project Ga0209914, IMG submission 183949) | Wastewater bioreactor microbial communities from Cape Town, South Africa - Thiocy_cont_500_plan (SPAdes) | ecosystem: Engineered > Bioreactor > Thiocyanate-remediating > Anaerobic-Aerobic...
TGAAGCTTACACCTTCTCGTCAGTGAGCTTGATTGTGTCTCTTCCATTGTCGTCGTTGTCAATCTCAAGCTTGTTGATTGTAGATACATAGTCACTCCACATAAAGAAACACAATCAGATACACGGAACGAGAGCAGCTCTGGTTGGTGAGTTCGAGGAGGAAGGGGAAGACAGTGAGCGTGAGAGACCTGTTGGTGCTGCACTCGCTCAGCGAGAACCAGTGGCACGAGCGACTTGGTGATGGAGGCTGTACATTTGGTGAGCAGCAGCACGACTGTGGCAGACATGTGAGTGTGCGCGAGTGGTGGCGAGGGAGGAGAATGGAATGAGAGACTGGAAGGAACAATGCGTGTGATGGCGCTGGTTGCAGGTTGTATTCATGTTGGAGAGGACGCAGCGAGCAAGCGAGATGGCAGCAGCAACCAGCCAGGCGGGCATCAGCACCAGCGCGAACGAGTAGTCCAGCCGTGTATCGGGCCGTACAAATCAGCAGTTACGCTGACGATGTACGACCCGATACAAACTGAGCTTCACGCGCGCGATGGGCCGAAATCCGTGGGTGGCAAGAGGTCGGCGAGAAACGCGTCAACGTCGAAGGGGATCGCGTCATCCGCAGCCCAATCGAAGGGATTCGGGGAGTACGCAGCCAAATCGAAGGGATTGGCGTCATCCGCAGCAAAGCCGACGAGATTCGCATCATCCGCAGCAAAGCCGACGAGATTCGCATCATTCGCAGCAGAGCCGACGAGATTCGCGTCATTCGCAGCAGAGCCAACGAGATTCGCGTCATCCGCTACAGAGCCAACGGGAGCGACGTCATTCGCGACCAAGCCATGGTCGACGACGACGGTATCGGCGATGGGGAGCGGCGGAGGAGTGGTGGTGGTCGTGCAGGTCATGGGCACGGCGGTGTCAAAGTCCTCCTCATCCACCGTGAAGAACGGGGCGTCGTCGGTGCGCGGCCTGGCACGCGGCTGCTCCTCGTCGTCGTCCGCTTGGTCGTCGTGCTCGCGGCCGCGCTTCTTGGAGCGGAGAGTGAGGTACGCGAGGCTGTACTCCTGGCCAGCGACATCGATGAAGAGCTCGAATTGGTCACCAGAGACGAGATCGACCATGGCGGTGACATTCGAGGCCTTGTGCTGCTCGAGCTCGAACGAGAAAAGCAGCACGCGGTGGTGCGGGTAGTTGCGCGCCACGGCGTCCAGCACGGGCAGGAAGCGCTGGAGCTTCTTGAGCGGCTCGCGGACGGCTGGCTTGAAGCACGAGGCGAGCTCGCGGGCGCGTTGCTCGAACGGCACGCGAACCGAGTACTCGGTGCGCGAGCCGTCGGCGCGGCGAAGCACAAGGCGCACGCGCTGGAGCTGCTCGGCGGTGAGCTGGTGGTGGGCGGGGAAGGCCACCGCAGCGAGCGGCAGCTGGTAGGTGCGGCGGTACTCAGTGGTCGTGAGTGGAGACGCGTAGAAGAGATGCGCATCGCCGCCAAGGAGGCGGCAGTTGGCCAGGGAGTGGCGAAGGATGGCGGCCATCGATGATCGCGGCGGCGGGCTTCAAGGACTGGGGTTCGGTTGGGGTTGGGTTCGATCGAGAACTCACACAAGCGTTCCAAAGGCGGTCGTTCCTAACGAGAGGGGCGGACCAGCAGTGAAACGGTTGTGGCGGGCGGGGGGTAGCTATGCAGCTGACTTGTCTGCGCATCCAAGGCAAGCAAGTCGAGTGAGCCAAGGAGCGAGGAGCGAGTAGCGCCTAACGATCACAGAGGACGCGGCAGCGGACGTGGGAGGAGGTGCGTACCAAGCGTGGGCAAGAGGGAAAGACTGCGAGATCTCTCAGCAAGACACACGACACCGTCAACCATGGTGCTATTGCTTGCTTGCTTGCCTCGTTCCTTGTGCGCCATTATCAAGAACGACACTCCTCCCTTCTTCTTCTCGTTCATTGACAATATGGCTATCAGGACTCACTGTTACGTCGGATTGGCGATGGTGGTAATCGCCAGTGTACTGATAGCGCTGGCGGCTGCCTCGATCAGCACATCCGAGGAGCTGCATGTCTCCAAAGTCGTACGACGACCTGCAGCAGCCACAGTAGCGACATTCGAATGTCCGAATGAACGGCATCTAACGAATCGAATGAACGCTCGCATCGCATATGCTCTCAGTATGAGGTCGAAGGTGGCTGCTCGAATGGAGCTCGTAAGGGCGACCGATTGACGGTGGCGTACACGGGTCGGCTGCACGATAGCGGCCAAGTGTTCGACCAGTCGCGACCCGAGAAGCCGTTCGAGTTCGTGCTCGGCGTTGGCTCGGTCATCAAGGGCTGGGACCAAGGCTTGCTCGATATGTGTGTTGGGTACGTGAATACCAGGCCCTGCAGGTCAATCGATCGTGTCTCACCCGCCATATGGCGATTGGCGATTGGGTCCGTCAGTGAGAAGCGACAGCTGAGCATCCCGTCGCACATGGCGTACGGCGCGACAGGCTCCCCTCCCAACATCCCGCGTACGTGCTCGCGAGCGAGTAGCCAGTACCAATGAACGAGAGCATTCACTGATGCGTGTGACGAGAGTGTAGCTCATGCACGATTGGTATTCGATGTCGAGCTGCTGGCGAACGAGAAGGCGCCTGGCTTCTTGGCGCGGCTGGCGGCCTTCCTCGTCAGCAGCACGGGTATCACGGCCATTCTGTTCGTCGTTGCTGGCGGAGTGATGATTGCTATCGTGTCTCATCTCGACAAGAAGGATCAGGAGCGTGGTAAGGTCTCTCGCCGGCAGAAGAAACAACGCTAACTCCTACTAGTAACACAACAATAACAACAATAATGATGATGACAATGATGATAACGAGCAATCGAATGTGCGTTGGACTTGTGCGAATGATGATGCTTGATTGGTTGTCGATATAGTATAGTACAACTGGACACGATGATGGTGATGAATAGGAGCTAGAGATGGGAGGCTCGCAGATGGCAGGCAGCCTCAGTAGAGGTCGCCATGCAGAATGTCGAGCAGACGGCCCAGGACACGCTCGCCGTCGGTGCGTATGCCCGAGTGCTCGTACTCGTCGGTCACCCACTTTTTGGTGCATGCGATGGCTCGAAGAGTGTCGATACTCAAGTTGTGATCAACGTACATGTCGTCGTAGTAGATGGCAGCGACGACTGGCACCGTGTTGGTGCGCAAGCGAGCAATGTCGTACAGCGCTGGCCAGTCATCTACACAGACAAACGCGCGCGAGAGAACGAGAGAGAGAATGGACGAATGAGTTTGAGCTGTCATGTAGTGTGCGTGTGTGGATCAAGAGCACGTACCCTTGCGAGCGAGAATCTCAGCAGCCTCCTTGAGTGGCCGCAAGGCCGCATAGTCGTCGAACATCCACGGATACACCATCTCGCCCGTGAAGAGGAACTGTTGGTCGTTGGCGAGTCGGCGGCCGTCGGCAGCGAGGGCGAGGTTGAACTGCGGATAGAACTCGTTCTGGACGCGATGGGCCGACCAGCGCGAGGCCGTGTTCGAGCAGTAGATGGCCTCGTGCAGGATGGCGTACAGCGGGTTGGTGTCGAAGGTCAGCAGCGAGTCGATGGCCTTGACGAACGGCAAGCCGAGGTCGAGCTTGCTCTCAATGTCGTCGATCAAGGCGTTGCGTTCATCGAGCGACGTGGCATGCGTGCGATGCTCGTGTGTCGCGGCGTTGTCATCATCATTGTCGTGGTGCTCGTGGTGGTCGTCGTGGTGGTGGTGGGTCGAGGTCGAGTCAGGAGCGACGAAGCGAGACGACAGGTAGGGATAGGCCGCTTGCTCGAGCAGGAAGTGGATGCGCTCGAAGCTGTTGAGGCCGAGGAAGAAGCCGAGCTGCTGGAAGCGACGACACGTGAGCAGTCCGCCGTCGGGCATCGTGAGCGGCCGCTTGAGCAGCCGGCGCGCGATGGCGCTCGCAATCAACTGGTCGTCGGGATAGCGCTCAAAGTACGCGGCGTTCTGCGTCAGCGTGCGCTGGAACGTGGCCTTGTAGACCGGGTCGGCGTCGGCGCACAGCATCGGCGGCAGGCCGCCCGTGAGGATCACGGCCTCGAGGCCCTCGGGCGCCAGCGAGAGGTAGGTCGTGGCACAGAAGCCGCCGAAGCTCTGCCCCAGGAGACTCCACTTGCCGCCGGCTGGCATCAGGTGCTGCCTCAGTCTCTCGCAGTCTTGATATCGAACCGAGTCGAACCGAGTGAGATGGAGCGAGCGCCGCGTCACTGAGATGGTGGTTGGTTGTGGTTATGGTGGTGGTTATGGTACCTCGCACAATGTTGTCGGCTCGAAAGTGAGAGAGGTATGCAGCTTGTTCAGCTGGGCTCTTGTCCGAGAGTGACTGTCGACACGCACAACGACTGAGATCAGCGACCGAGAGAGAGGGAGAGCGTGAGAGCCACACGCACCGAACAGATGATGGGCGACGAGTAGCCGACGCCGCGCTGGTCGAGCAACACGACGCGGTACTCGGAGAGCGCGCGCTTGAGCCAGCCCGAGTTACCGAGAGGCCGCGGCGCAGCGAAGCCGGGTCCGCCCTGCAGGTACACCAGGAACGGCAGCTCCTGCGCCTTGTGGTACGACGTCGTGCTCGACACCACGCGCGCAAAGAGCGTGATCGTCTCGCCGTGGGGCGCGTTGTAGTCGAGCGGGACATGGAGCCACACGTCGCGGAACACGAGGCCCGGTACGCGGGTGATGTAGGACGAGGTCATCGGGCGGTATCTCGAGCCAGAGGCAGCAGTACTGGGCGCAGCACCAGAGGAGCAGCAGAGGGCAGCAGAGAAGGGAAAAAGGCCAGAGAGGCGCTTGTAACCTATCTACCACTCGATATCTTGGCCCATCTCTTGGATTGGTGGGATTATCAAGCCAGAGAGGCGCTTGTGAACCTATCTACCACTCGATATCTTGGCCCATCTCTTGGATTGGTGAGATTATCAAGCCAGGCAGAGAGGCGCTCTTGAACCTATCTACCACTCGATATCTTGGCTCATCCTGCTGGCTTGGTGAGAGTATCAAGCCAGGCAGAGAGGCGCTCTTGAACCTATCTACCACTCGATATCTTGGTTCATCTGCTGGATTGGTGAGATTATCAAGCCAGCCAGAGAGGCGCTTGTGAACCTATCGATATCTTGGTTCATCTCTCAACTCAGGATACAGCACTTCTGCAGTGCTATGCTCCTCTTTATGTTGTAGATTCGGTGCATCGCAACTGCGCTTCCTTCCAAAGTGCACGCAGTGTGTCAGGATTAAAGGCGCCATCTGGCACCAACGAGTGCGCCAGTTGGAATTGCTTGAGCCTTTCAGAGAGCGCCTCCAGGTTCTCGACGGAGGTACTTGGCGATGGCTGCGGCTCACTCCCTGCGGCAGCTGCCAGGAGTGCCTCAGCGTCAGCGAGGAACGCGAGCAGACACTGCCATGTTTCGACCGTCAGCAAGCCCGAGGTCGGCAGTTCGCGAGGTCGATTGGGTTGGTTGTGGCCGAGCATCTCGAGTTCCGTCACGAGCAGCGAGCCTTGAGCCTTGGCGCGCTCGGTTGCATTGTACTTGTTCTGGAATTGCTGTTGAATGACGACGGAAGCAACTTGTCGGTGAGAGGCATCGCGGCAGGATGGCTGGAGTGAAGTACACGTACCACGATACTCGCGACCACCAGATCGTTCAAGAGACCATCGGCTCGTACCATCCACGGAAGCTGATAGGCGAGCTTGAGCGAGCGCTGGATACGAACACCCAAGCTCGTCAGTTGCGTCACGAACGGCTGCTCGGGAGACAGGTCGAATAAGCGGCAGAACTCGAGACGCTCCGACTCGGTCACGAGCTGCCACTCAACAGTTGGTTCGGCTGCCGTGGCGCGACGCTTCATTGGTGGCGAAGGTGCCTGACGGCAAGGTGGCGGGGGTACAAGTTCAAGCACACCAGGAGGAGAGTCGTTTGGTGTCCTTGTGACGGGAGCTGAGGGCTCATCGTTGCTTGGAGTCGGTACAGCGGCAGGAGCATCAGTTGCAGCAATGGTCGAGAGCGAGAGATTGCGCTGAATCGTTGAGATGAGCTCGGGCGTGACGGATTGCGGTTGCAGCAAGTGACGATCGAGCGCGAATCCAAACTGCTGGAGATTGACCATGGCCATCAGCGCGGGTTCAAAGGCCTCAAAGTCGCCATCGGGTATCGGCACGAGATCGAGGTTCGGCGGCGGAAAGTCGGCGTTCGCGAGTAGGATCGTGCCGTTGATCGTTTCGCGGCTAAAGACATGCGGCGCCGTTGGTCGCAAGAACGTGTCGGTGATGGTGGTCTGCTGCGCGAGGGGCAGCTCGGACACGACGCGCAGAATGCTGACCGTGATCTTGTCGTTGGGATTGCCGGTCGGCACGATGAGTACCGAGTAGAAGCGCTGCAGTGCTCGTAGCCACTGCAGCACGGCGAATATCTTGTAGCCACCGAGTACCAGCCGCTCTGGAGCCAGCTGAAACGCCGGAGCCGTGGCACAGAACAATTCGTACTTGCGCCGCTCGGCGACCAAGATCGAGCAGCGTGTCAGATCGATGCGATGCGGCAGGTTGAACTTGTCGACCGACAAGCGCTTGATGTAGTCGGTGGCGACACGTAACGCCGTAAAGTAGTAGCCATACTCACTGGTCATCAGCGCCTCGTTGGCGTATGCCTCGACGTAGGCTGCCGTAGTCGCGAGACGATTGATATTGGCTTTGAGAGTGATGTACACCCAAATGTCGATAAACTCATCTCCAAAAGCTGCATACATTTCATGATATTAGTTCAGAGATGGTAACCTTGCAAACTTGCATGAGCTCATCGATCTCTACCTTTCGCTCCTGGTGCGACACGTTCAATTGTCTGATATACAGCTTTGGCACTTCGTAAAATCGATTGCCTAGTTATGAATGATGATAAAAAGGTGTTAGTGTAGAAATGAGTGAGAGTGAGTGAGTGAGAGAGAGAGAGAGAGAGAGAGCAGAAGCGAGAGGGGTCGTTAGCGTACAGCTTGCGAATAGGTGATGATGCAAAGAAGATACCGCGCAACGTAGCAATGGCATCAGCGTATGGAATCAAGCTTCGGTCGTAGAACTTGGGCAGAATGTTGGTATGGTGCTGCTCGACGTCGGCGAACGCACGGCACTGCTGGTCGATCAGGAGATCGTCGTGCGGCTCCTCGATGAGCGCCAGACAGCGCTGGTAGATCTGCGGGAAGATGTACTCCTCGAGCGTCACCGTGGCGTCGAACTCGTCGATGCCGAACTTGTCGACCAAGTTGGTGCTGAGCGTGTCGATGAGCGAGCGCGGGTCGGCCTCTCCGCCGGCGTTGAAGTCGGCCACGAACAGCGCAATGTTGTAGCCCTCGAAGCTCTTGGTGTCGCGGATCAGCGTCTCGGCCTTGTTGTATGGCACGTGTCTGTCGGCGAGCCAATCAGTCCAGAGAACGAGAGCGAGTCGACGCGTGATGGCTATGACATGCCATGCCATGCCGTACGTACGTGCGATTGAGCATGCGATCGATCTCTTGCGATTGCAGCACCTCGGTCGTGCGAGCCGGACGATTGTGCTTGCGATTGATCGCGGCGCCGAGCTGCTCGCTCGCTCGCTCGAGCTCCAGCAACTCTGGATGCTGTGCGATCGAACGGGTAATGTTCTAATCATGATAATAGTCGTATTAGAAGGGAGCTTGTTCGATAACGAGCATATGATAGCGAGTACATAGTAACGAGCACGATACCTCGAGGGTGCGGTAGGGCGAGAACGACAGCACCGACGAGCGATCCTCGAGCACAAGGTACGGTCGAGCGCTCACGAACTCGAGCAACGGCGCGACGCGGGCGGGCGAGCGGTCGGGCACGTCGCGCGACAAGGCCAGGGTCTCGAGCACCGCCGTGCGGAAGGCCAGCAGCTCGAGGCGGTAGTGCTCGAGCTCGCCGACGCGCACGCTCTTGGCGTCGAGCAGGTTCTCGAGCAGCGCCGCTCGCGCGTCCAGCACTCGCAGCTGCTCGCGCGCTTGCTCGATCGTCGCCGTGAGAGCACGCGTTGTGGCGTTGGCCGTGGCGATCGCCGCTGCTGTGGCGGCGGCGCCGCTGACTCCAACAGATGAGGACGAGCTCGAGCTCGAGTTCGAGGGTGGAGGTGTCGCGGGCTGCGTGCGTCGTGGAGTGCCGGGCGTTGCGCGGCCGCGCGGCGGCGTCGCCGTGTCGATCGTGCCACGGCGAGCTGGTGAGGCAGTCGGAGATGTGGTGGTCGCGGTGGAGCTCGAGAGTGCCGCCGAGGCCGCAGCCAGACGGCGATGGGCGTCGAGCATCTCGGTGTCGATGCGCTCGCGCTCGCGCACATGGGACTCGAGCACCTGCACGTCGCTCGCTATCATGCTGCTCCCCCAGTCAACAACAACAACAACAACAACAACAACAACAACAACAACAACAACGAGCATGTGTAGGTGCGAGTGGATGAGTGGCACGTACTCGAGCAGGAACGACAGCAGGTCGCGAGTGGCGGCGTCGAAGCGCTCGCGATCGAGCAGCAGCGTCGGAGCGCGAGCTCGCGACGGCGCCGCGTCGCCGACGCGCCACGCCGGCGTCCACGGACCCTGCAGCCCGCGGCGCGACGCTCGATCGCGACCGTACGCGCTGTAGCGACTGCCTGGTTGCTCCATACACGCATACGCGACGAGGAGCGAGGCGCGAGCGAGGCGCGGGCGTGGGCGTGCGAGAGCGTGGGTGCGACGCGCGGGCGAGCAGCAAGCGACTGCCATCGAGGTCGCGAGTGGTTGCGAGTGATATCGCGCCGACGTGTGCACACACACACGCACACACACGGCCGTGGTTTATTCGAGAGCGCGAGCGAGCGCTGGTGGCCGTGAGCTGGTGGCTTAGAGCTCGTCGCCGTGGTGCTTCTCCCACTCGATGTCGACGCAGTGCTCGAACTTGGCGTACAGGCGCTCCGAGATCTCGCCGTCGATCTGATGCCAGCCACGAGAGGATGAGCGCCCCAACCATCATCATAATCCGCAGCAGCAGCAGCAACACCACACGCACCTTGCCGTTCTTGAGCAGACGCTTGAAGACGCGCTTGAAGCAGCGGTGGCTGATGCAGTCGAGTTGGCAGTCGGGCGACGGGTCGTTGAGCTCGTTCTGGCAGTGCATCTGGCAGTTGAGGCGCTTGATGACCTTCTCGTCGGTCACCGGCTCGGGCGTGATGTTGGTCTCGACGGTCTCGGCGACCGCCAACGCAACCACGAACAAGAGAGCAAAGAGAGCGAGCGAGAGTACGACGAGACGGGCCATTTGGAGGCAGGTAGGTAGCGAGGTAGCGAGAGGGAGCGCGCGAGGTGGCGGTGGTGACGAGGCAGCAGCAGAAGAAGAGAGTCTTACCGCGCTCGAGCTCTCCCGTGTGTCTCTCGTCTCTCTGCCCAAGGGACGTGACACGTCAGCTTCCCCCTCTCTGGATAGAAGAAGGCTCAGTCAAATCCACCTACTGCGTGGTATGCTTGCTCACTTCCTACAGTATCCACTACTTGATATGCATCTCATACATTGAAGGGCGATCTGAGAACAACAACACGTACTACGGTTATGACAATGTTATCAGAGCCCGCTGAGCGAGGGGCTGCTTGCACATAAGCGTGCGACTGTATATCTCGAGGGGGTCAGTCACGCACGAATACGCGGGGATTGCGTAGAGAATCAATCCACTCGAAGACCTTGATTTCCTCAGCTCCACTACCATGACGGGCAAACTCTCGGAGCCTGGAAGGATGAACAGGAATGCGCGTTGCGCAATAGATGGCATCGGCAATCTCTTCCCAAGAGCAGCTCTGATTGAGCATGAGAAGAAACAAGGCAGCATATTCCGCCCGTGGCAAGGAGCCGGACAGCGAGCCCAGTATTCGCCTCGCATCGCTCGTGAGCTACGCGGGCAAGCGCGTGAGAATAGCATACTCGTCGAGCCTGTACAGTACGCTTGGTGGAGTACCTGCGGGTAGTTATCATACCCAGCCCGCGTGAAATCCATGGCGCGTGGGGAGATCTTGTGGCTAAGCAGCAAGCGACTACGACAGCAGGCGCGTGTGGGAGACAACGAAGAGAGAGGGGAAACAAGCCATTCGCATCCGAAATGATGGGGTTGTGGAGGCGTTGAGAAAGGGCTCGTCGTAAGTATTGTCTCGGATGGCGAGTTAGTCGACACCATGCGAGCCTCTCACGAGGTCAAAAGCACGTCGCAAATATGCGTGCTGTCGTGATTGCGTGTGCTCTGATGCGACACATGATTCGAAGCATCTTGTGTGTACGAAGCAGTTTTTGTATTTGATCTTGATGATTGATGAATGGCGATTGCCGTTTCAACGAGCGCGTGCAGAGTATGGACTTGAACGACCCATCGGATGCTCTCTCTCTCTCTCTCTCTCTCTCTTTCTTTGTGTAGGTACCAATCTTCTAACTACAAGATGCATGAATATTCGACAGACACTTGGCACTCACGATCTGACTATTGCTGAGTGTCACCTCGCCAAGGTATGTGCCGTTACCAGTCCAGCTTCCGTTGTACGCCAGGCTCACCACGCCGTCACACGTGATCTGCACCACGATCTGGAACGTATTGACGACTGCACGACGC
>Ga0209914_1003617_pt1 | contig 10591 bp, 7 predicted proteins | sample ThiBiot_500_plan_FD_183949 | JGI IMG/M metagenome (GOLD analysis project Ga0209914, IMG submission 183949) | Wastewater bioreactor microbial communities from Cape Town, South Africa - Thiocy_cont_500_plan (SPAdes) | ecosystem: Engineered > Bioreactor > Thiocyanate-remediating > Anaerobic-Aerobic ...
ACATCGAACGCCAACCAAAAGGTTCAATCGATTCTAAGTGAAGGCGCACGAGTCATTCATCGAATTGATCATGCTGCAAATAGACACATCGACCTGCCTCAGTCTAATCGTGATTTCTATGGTAGTAACGACTCGATGACAAGTGGGGATATTTACTTGTATCATAAGAAAGGACAATGGATTATAATGATTCAAGATAAATCGTTCACTATGGACGGAGTCGAATGTCCAATGGGAAATATTCGTGAGATCCGTACGAATTACTATGATGACCATCTTCGAGTAATAGAGTCAGATGAAAATTACACTTTGCCAAGTTTCAATCCGAAAAATAAAACACGTGCTTTTGAAGATGATCCACATTCGTTTCTGAGTAATCATTATTTACTACAATTGTCTTCTAGGTCTGAAAGTGTCTATATAAACGAAGCTATACCAGCCAAATCTCTTCGTTTCGATATCTTTCCTGGAAATAAAGTCAATCAACGACAAATGTTCAAGATTATGCCGAAAGAACAAGGTCAACATCAAGCTCATTATTGTCCGTATTTTAGCAATACTCATGATTGGTCATCGTTGCGTAATTCAGAGACGATCGTCAAACTGACGAATCCTCAGCACAAGTACGTGCTAACAGACACGTTTAGTGGCTGTGCTTTCATCGTGGCAATAGGCAAACATGATATGAAAGTTTATCATGATTCCAAGCCCGAGTTAAGTGTAGCCGAGAAGAATGCTGGTATTCATTCAGATGGTGAGAATAGACACATAATCAGAGTTGACCATTATGATTACAAAACTACTGACGAGTTTTCTTATATTTCGTCTGAAATGCCTTCACAACGTTTATTCTATGGTATTCTCGGAGATAGAAATTCGACTGAGATCGGCTCAGAAAAGTCTATGCAAGCCAGAACAGGTCAAATCATGTTGTTCTATGATCAATCAGAATGGAATTTGGCAATTTCTAGTTATTTAGCCGTCAACAACAGTGACGATGGTCAGCTGCCGACTGATCTTAGTATATTTCAATTAACTAATCTTGTCTGATGAATATCTTATTAAGATCTAAGACATAACTTAAGCTTTTTATTGTAACATTAAAATATTCCTACTATTTATTCTCAAACATTAAAACTCCGATAATGTTGCTTAGGAATTGAAATGTGAGAAAAACTAGTCGCTCAGTTCAACGAAGTGCTCTAATAAGATGATTAGTGACGAATAGAAATATATTTTTCGTTCTTTTTCACTCGAGAACGAAACTCAAACACGTAACCAGGCGACATTCTATTCAGTCGTGATTTATGCACCGACAACTTGGTAATTCACCTTGAAGCGGAATTTTCATGTTGTCTCTGTAAATAAAAGCAACTGAAAGCTTTTTTTCTTCAATCATTCTGCGAAAAATTTTTACTTTCTTCGACATCGTTATGAATCGTTTCGGTGATATTGATTGTTCATTCAAAAGACTTCCACCTGTCTATGGTTTTCGTGTGGAAAAGATTGTTTCTCTCGAAGAAGCGCTTAAACCTATTGAATCAACAATCGATCAGCTAACTTACTTTATTAAAATAGCTAAAAAAAGTTGTAATTATCCAAATGATCATGGTTTATCAAAAGATCAATCGGCATCGATCTATATCTATACAATGGAATGGGGAGAGACCACTCTTTATCGAGTTTTAAACGAAGCACTCCGATCAGAAAATCGACAAGCATTGAAAATTTGGTTTCCTTATTTAAAATTATTCGACTCAGCTTTAGATCTTTTGCCAACTGTCAAAGAAGTTGTTTGGAGAGGTGTTCCACTTGATATTGGTAAAAATTTTACTAAAAATCAAATGTTTACATGGTGGTCTATCAGTTCTTGTTCCTCATCAGTCAATGTTATCGAAACATTTCTCCAAAGCAAAAACAATTCAACATTATTTTTAATTGAAGTTATTAATGGAAAAAAAGTGCACGGTTACACCGAATATGAAGCTGAAGATGAAGTTATTCTGCGAATTGGAACAGAATTTCGAGTTAAAGCTGATCCATTGAAACGAGCCGATGGTTCACATACAGTTCATTTAATTGAAATTCAAGATGACGAAGAAGATGACGATGATGATCAGCCAATAGCACCACCTAAGAAAAATTTACCTGTAACTCCAAAATCAAAACCAAAACCATCGAATTTTTTAGATAATGTTGAAAATATTTTACAAATCAATAAAAATGATTTAGAAATCAAAGGAAAACTTGGTGAAGGAATATTGGGTCAAGTTTATAAAGGTAAATGGTTAAAAATTGATTTATTTGTCGCAATTAAAACTTTACATTTAACTCATTTCAATGATGATATGAAGAAAAAACTAATTAATGAATTATTAATATTGAAAAGTGTTTCTCATCCGAATATTGTTAAATTCTATGGCGTTTGCGTTGATGAAGATCAGTATAGTTTAATTACAGAATACGCGTCACTTCATTCTTTATTCGATTTATTAGAAGAGAAGAGAAAGTTTTCTTCGCCGGAACAATTATCAATTGGAATACAAATAGCCACAGGAATTAACTATTTACATCAATTAAAACCACAAATTTTACATCGAAATATAAAATCAACAAATATTTTATTAGAAAATCATCATTCAGGGTATAATGTTAAAATTTGTGATTTTAATATGATTCAAATAAGAAATCAATCAAAAGGAAATGTTTCAATTTGTTGGACAGCTCCTGAAGTTTTAGATTTGAATCCTTATACAGAGAAAAGTGATATTTATAGTTTAGGTATTGTTTATTGGGAACTTGTTACTTATCAAATTCCTTATGATGGCCATTCAAATAGTTCTATTAGAGATTTTATTCTTTCTGGTCGTCGTTTAAAAATACCTCAAAATATTTCAACGAATTTTCGTTTGATTATCGAAAAATGTTGGTCACAAAATCCAAATGATCGACCAACTTGCTCTGATTTACTCAACATGTTTAATGAACAACATGACCAAAAACAAAAACAAAGTAATTCGTTTTTCTTCATGAAATAGGATGTCGTTGCGACTGCTGCTGTAGTCAAATCAGATTTGTAGAGATAGAAACAGAAATTGACAAATAAGTAAAAGTGTTTTGGAGATTTCTTCTGTTCTTCTTCTTTTTTTGTTAGTCTCTAGTTTTTTATTTTCTCTATTCTAGTCTTTTGTAGTTAAGATGAAAAGAGTAATAATAATGGATGAATTTTTGTTGATTTAGAATTGAAATCTGATGTGATGAAATGGAAAGTTGATGGTCAAACAATTGCTGGTGGAAATGGTTATGGAGACAAATTAAATAAACTTTCATGTCCTCATGGAATCTACGTCGATGATGAAGAACAATGTATTTATATTGCTGATGCAGGGAATCATCGTATTGTTAAATGGAAATTAGATGGTGGAAGTGATCATGGGCAAATTGTTGCAGGAGGAAATGGTCTAGGAAATAGAATTGATCAATTGCATTGGCCAACTGATGTAATTTTGGATGAAAAGAAGAAATCTTTGATTATTTGTGATCAAGGAAATCGACGAGTTGTTCGATGGGCTTTACAAAATCCAAATGATGATAAAGAAATTCTCATTGAGAATATTTCATGTCAGGGATTAATGATGAATGAAAATGGAGATTTATTTGTTTGTGATCGAGAGAATCATGCAGTGAAACGATGGAGAAAAGGTGAAAAAGGAGGAAAAGGAACAATTGTTGCAGGTGGAAATGGTTGTGGAAATCAACTCAATCAGTTGAATGGTCCGACATATATTTTCGTTGATCGAGAAGAGACAATTTATGTCTCAGATTTTTGGAATAATCGTGTAATGAAATGGTATAAAGGTGCAAGTGAAGGTATTATTGTTGCTGGTGGACAAGGTGAAGGAAATAGTTTAAATCAATTATCTTCTCCAATGGGATTAGTAGTGAATGAAGTTGGTGATATTTATGTGGCTGATAGTGATAATCATCGAATAATGTGTTGGCCATTGGGATCAAAAGAAGGTCGAATTGTTGTTGGTGGAAATGGCGAAGGAAAAGGATCAAATCAGTTGGATGGTCCAATTGGTTTATCATTTGATGTTGAAAATAATCTTTATGTTGCCGATCAGTGGAATCGTCGAATTCAACGATTTGGTATTGATAGAAATTAAAATAAAACTTTCTCTTTCTTTAAAGGGCTCGATTGATATAAGTTTCCCTGCTGATAAATCTAACTGTGTATCGATAAGCGAGAATCACTACGAACTGCTATTCGTCTAAAGATAATACTCAAGTTTTTTTCTCTCATTCTTATCAACTTACTAAACACAATTACCGAAATAACTTTATTTAAAAACAAAAGAAGCAACATAAATACAACAATTCTAGCTGCAATTACTGAGTAAAAGCCAAACGAGAGATATATAGATTATTTGTATGAAGATTTTGATTGATTATATTCATTTAGACTTAGAATTCCATTGAAATGATTTGGATATCTTCTATCAAATTTACTTCGCACAATCGACACAAATAGTTTACCTTTTCTATCTCATTTCACAATCTTATCATGAGTCAATTTAAAAAATAGAGTTTCTTTCTTCAACCAAATTTATTTTGAAGAGAAAAAAAAACACAAAGAGATTTTTCTTATTTAAATGCTCGTCCACATGAAGAACAAAATTTTGGCCATGTGTCGATACGCATTGCACCACAGTGTCTGCAAGTTGGATTCGTTAATGCTTGATATGATGGAGAAGCATAGGCACTTTGTCCTCGCCCAATATCGATAATAATCTAAAACACGAACATCGAATTTGAATGAGAATTTTAAAAAAAGTGAATTAATTTTACATGATAGGTTGTTTCTGTCTTTCTATTTTCAAAGTTTCCAGTATAAAATCTCGTTGTTTCTAATCTCCAACTGCAAGGCGTTGATCTCGACGAATATCTTGCCGATTCTTCAGCTATTGTTTGTCGTAAGTTGTGCCATTCTTCGGCACTGCAAAGCAGACAGTAATAGAATCATTAAGAAAACTACTCCGAAACAAACACCTATAATAATAGGAACTCTAGCGAAATTATCTCCATTGATATCCGATTTCACTTTAACAATGGCGATAGCTATTATGACTATGAAAGCGAGAAAAACAAAGAGAGGCAAAAAGACAAGTTTTCTGCCTGATGCAAACGTTCGATCGAACGAATTCTTCTTGACTTATGATTCCATTGAAATGAACTGGATATGTTCTATCAAATTCATATTTACAAAACATTCAACTACAAACAAAATAAATCAACTAGATTATAATCTCATTCTCTTTGAAGAAAAAGTCGTATCGAAAATCGAAAATCCTTTTGTAAATAGAAGAAAAAAAAACTAGTATAAATATCATTGCGAAGAGAAATATAAAAATCTTTTTTTTTTCCTAAGGTATAATTTGAGTGAAAATGTTGATAAAATGGGAGATTGTTGTCTTGTTCTTTGTTGAAATCAATGGACAAATACCGACGAAATTGACGTTAGAAGAATTTTTGAATTCTACTGATTATTTATCGATTGTTATCGAGTCTAATCATGGACAATCGACTCTGATTCAAATCAAAAAACGAATCTGGGACAAAAATATCAATGAACAACATTTGGATTTCTATTCTCTCCAAACTAAAAATAGAATTTTAATAACAACAAAAGCAACGGACGCTAAATCTCAATGAAAAGACGATTTTATTTTATTAAAACTCAACGATAAACCGCCTCTTCAAATCTATTCAACTGTTACCAATCAATTCTATCCTTTAGAAATCGAAGAAAACGAAGAAATTCATTGATTTACTTGGTCAACTAGAAATCAAAGTGTTTTTATTGGAACAGAGAGAAAGAAAGAATGTGAAGATCAGCATTGGAAAGATGTTATTCAATATCGAGAACAATTTCTCGCCGATCGAATCTATCGAATTGATCTCGAAAATCTCGAGATTTCAAAACAAATTCACTTAATTGACATTGATCAACGTGTCGATCAATTAACTTCTTCGCCCGACGGTTCTCAACTCGTTTTTTCTCTCGAACCACCATCACAAAATCAAAAGAACGAATCACTGATTACGAACTCTATTCTCTCGATTTAATCAAATTAACAAATAACACAGCAGTTGAAAACAATCTCAAATGGTCATTCGATGGTTATTCGCTCTTTTTTACAGTTTCAGCTAAAGGATCAATCGAAGGTGATTATCAACATTTTCAAGGTCGAATCTATTCAATCAATTTAACAAATTCAACGAATTCAATTGGAAGTTTTGAAATGATTTCAACGACGAAGATAAATTCGAGATTTGCTTTTATTTATTCCGAATTGAATTTACCTGAAGAAGTCTATTGGACTGATCGATTTGATCAAATGAATAAGATTACAAATGAAAATCAGTTATTTACTCAAAGAAATATACCGAAAGGTAAATCTTTTCAATGGATAAATCAACAAGATCAAATAGAAATCGAAGGAATTCTTCTCTATCCACCTCATCGATTCGAACAGAACAATCTCCCGTTATTAACTCTCATTCACGGAGGTCCATACGATGCTGATACCAATGTTTTTCATGCAGATTGCTATTATTCTGCACTGATGTTTACAACTCAACGTTGGCTCGTCTTTCAACCGAATTATCGGGATTCAACAGGTTATGGAGACTAATTTTTGAAAGATATTCGATTTGAAATTGTTTCTCGACCAGGAAAAGATATTTTCGATGGAATTGATGCTTTGATTCGAAATGAGATTGATCATCCAAAACAATTGACTTGAGGAGGATATAGTTATGGTGCTTATCTAACTGGATGGTTAATCACCAAAACAACAAGATTTAATGCTGCTCTTTTCGGTGATGGAGCTATTCAACATATTGCTGATTGGGCTTTAACCGATATTCCTTATGCGACTATTTATTTATTCGGAGGTTATCCTTCCCAAGTTCAACATCGTTATCAAAAACAATCAGCAATATTTCGATTAGATCAAATTCGAACGCCAACACATATTGTTGTACCTGATCAAGATATTCGGGTTTCATATACTGAAAATTATTTATTAGAAAGAGGTTTAGTTGTACTTGGAATTCCAACGAAAATGATTATTCTACCCGATGAATCTCATCTCATTGAAAATAATCCTTGGCATGAATTTATTCAAATTAGAGAAGAAATTCAATGGTTACAAATCTATACAAATATTTCTTTGACATAATTCATTTCAAACAAATAAATACCGAGTTCGAATCAATTCAGACGAGAATTAGAAAGAGCAAAACGAGAGAGGAAGAATTTTGTTTATTTTTATTTTTAACTTTTATCAATTAATACCAAATCGTTGAATTCGATGATTGTGACAATCAGCAACACAAAGATTATTTTCAGCATCAAATGATAAACCTATGGGAAGGCTCAACTGATTTGATCCTTTTCCACGACCATTTCCACCAACAACAACACGACCTTCTTTTGATCCCAATGGCCAACACATTATTCGATGATTATCACTATCAGCCACATAAATATCACCAACTTCATTCACTACTAATCCCTGAGGATAAGATAATTGATTTAAATTATTTCCTTGACCTTGTCCACCAGCAACAATAATACCTTCACTTGCACCTTTATACCATTTCAGTACACGATGATTTCCCCAATCGGAGACATAAAGTGTCTCTTCTCGATCAATGAATATATATGAAGGACCATTCAATTGATTGAGTTTATTTCCTCGACCATTTCCGCCTGCAACAATTCTTCCTTCTTTTCCTTTCTTTATTTCACCTTTCCTCCATCGTTTCACTGCATGTTCATTCCGATCAGAAACAAATAAATCTCCATTTTCATTCATCATTAATCCCCAACATCCAATATTCTCAATGAGAATTTCTTTATCACTATTTGGATTTTCTAATGACCATCGAACAACTCTTCTATTTATAAAATCACAAATAATCAAAGATTTCTTCTTTTCATCCAAAATCACATCAGTTGGATAATTCAATTGATCAATTCTATTTCCTTGACCATTTCCTCCTGCAACAATTTCTCCATGATCACTTCTACCATCTAATTTCCATTTAATAATACGATGATTCTCTGTATCAGCAATATAAATACATTGTTCTTCATGATCGACGTAGATTCCATGAGGAAAGAAAAGTTGATTTAATTCGCCTCCATAACCATTTCCACCAGCAATTGTTTGACCATCAACTTTCCATTTCATCACATCAGATTTCAATTCTAAATCAACAAAAATTCATCCATTATTATTACTCTTTTCATCTTAACTACCAAAAACTAACGAAATAAAAACAGAACAAAAAAAATAGAATAGAGTAAACAAAAGGGTGAAAAGAGATAGTAAATGAATTTGTAATTGTAAAAAACAAATAGTTAAAATGAAAAAAAAGAAAACCTATTTGAACTTCTTCAGTTAGAAAAAAATGATTAAAAGATGGATTTGAATTTTGTGAGCTAACGATCATTTCATCAATTGACTAAAGTTCTTCGGAAAGAAACTTTATCTCTCGTCTCGTTCGACTAAAGTTTTTATTTCCATTCGAGATGATAATCAAAACTTACATAAACTATAATTCGTTTTTTTAAAGGGATAATACTCTTACAAAAATATCAATTCTTATCATGTTTTTAAGTGCACTGATAGTTATTGATTACTACAAAAATTATTATTTTTTCCTTCTTCACTAAGTTGTCTTTAATGTCGATAAAAGCCTATGTCAACTTGTTAGAAACAAACAAAAAATCATTCTCACCATAGTTGAATTTTTTATTCAATGGATATAATTCTTGTGAAATAAGAAGATAAAATAGTTTTCCTTGATTTTCTAATGTTTCTAACTGTTGAACATCATTTTCATTAAATTGACATCGATAAAACTCTAAATGAATAAGTGAATGATGTTTTTCAATTGAATCAACGAATTGTCGAATAAGTTGAGAAGAAATCTTGGATTTTGATAAACGTAAATGACTGAGAGATCTATTGTTTTGTAAATAATTAATTAATAAATTTTCTTTTTTATCTGAATTTTCAATCAAAGAAATATGTAAATGAAGTTGTTTAATTGATTTATGTTGTTTTAAAATTTGAAAAAGATTTTCAAGAAAATCTTCATTCGAAAAAGCAGTTGAATCGATAAGATTAAGCTCAACTAAAGTTTCATTTGTTTTTAATAATTTACAAAAATGATTTTCAACTGATGATAATCGTAATGAAGAAACCAATTTCAATCGTTCTAATTTATTGACTTTAATTTGAAATATTGAATTTAATATTTCGATGTTATTTGCATGATTAACAATCAGTTCAGTGATCATCGTATTTCTATCGAGAAATCGTTGTAACTGTGTTTCAACTTGAAGAGAATCACAAGTTGAAACTTCTAATATTCGATGGATTTTATTTTGAGAGAAGATTTTCTCAATTAATAATACATTAGCCGATTGATTGTAATCAGTCGAAGTAATATTAAATAAATGATTAAAAAATGATATTTTCAGCTGATGACCATAAATATATTTAGAATAACCGAAATAATTGAGAATATCAAGTTGATGAACTTCAAGAGAATAGATTGATGATCGATTGAAAATAATATCAACCAATTTCTCAAAATCGCCTTCGTGTATTGAACAATTGTTAAACACCATTTTTGAAACAATAAAACCTTTTGTTAAAATACCTGAAATTAGTTTAACATTTGCACTGGTTAATTTTAATTTATTCAAAATCAATTCTTTATTTTCTTGATTAAATTCTGCACCAATGGTTTTTATTGTTTTGATGAAATCATTACTTGTTTTATCACTAATTATTTCATAATGTTGTTGATAGATCCATCGAATATTTCCATCATGTGCAATTATGCGATATAAATTACCTAGAAATTGTGTTGAATCATGGCGTTCTAAATAGTTTGGAATTTCTTTTAAATCAATATCTTTTATTAAAGGTGATCGCGATACATTGTTTTGAGTCAATGAAGAATTTCCAGAAACTAATCTTATTTCGGGTTTGTTCAGAAATTTTTTGGCGAAATTTATTTTCTGCTTGATATTATTTAATGAATCCGATATGCCTACTTGTTGTGAAATAATTAACTCATCATGAGAAATTAAGATGTTAACTAAATTTGATGTTATCTGTAAATATCGACCAAATCTCGTCAAAAATTCTTTTAATTTTCTGATTGAATAACCATCAGAAGAAGCGACCCATATCTAAGAAATCAAAAAAAAATCGGTGATTTAGCGCGATTAATCGCATGATTAGCGTTTCACTAAATCGCACTAAATCACCAATTATATCTGATATTGTAGGTGATAATTGTGATTAATCGCGATTAATCCGTGATTATTGTTAATATATTCCATTGATTTTATCGCTACCCTTTTGATATATTCGTGATTTATCACTGATTTATGTAGATTTAAATGACTGAAACTTCAGTCTTTGTATTATCTTTTTTTTATTACACAAAAAAGATCATATGTTCAAAACACGTAATAACAACAACGAGTAGAAAATCA
>Ga0209914_1003620_pt1 | contig 10584 bp, 13 predicted proteins | sample ThiBiot_500_plan_FD_183949 | JGI IMG/M metagenome (GOLD analysis project Ga0209914, IMG submission 183949) | Wastewater bioreactor microbial communities from Cape Town, South Africa - Thiocy_cont_500_plan (SPAdes) | ecosystem: Engineered > Bioreactor > Thiocyanate-remediating > Anaerobic-Aerobic...
CAGGAGAAGAGGAAGAGTACTATAGAGCAGTGATAGGCCTGAGGGGAGCGCTAAGAGCTTTACCAATGTAAAACCCGCTCCTTTCCTTCCTTCTCTCTCTTCCTCGTCTTGTTTCGTCTTCGTTGTTTGGTTGCTGCTCTCTGCTGTTGCTGCTGCTGTCGTCGTGTTGGTGCTTCTGGACCTCAACCCTTGTCGATTCCGTCACCGCTACCCTGCCATCCGTGTATTAGCCTAGCTTGCATATTGGCTGACTCATCGCGATGCCGACACACTTGCGCAAACTCGGCCGCAGTAGCAGCCATCGTTGGGCGTTGCTGCGCAACATGGTGAACTCGCTCGTGATGCATGGCCGCATCTGTACCACGGTCGAGAAGGCCAAGGAGCTGCGCCGTCTCGCCGACAAGGTCGTTACGCTCGGCAAGAAGGGCACACTCACGTCAACACGCCAATGTACGTCCGGCGAGTGTGTTGCTGTTCGACGTCGCGTCGCTCACTCACTCACTCACTCGCTCACTCACGCGCGGCTAGTGATTGCCATCCTGCGCACGAGCGACGCGCGCCACAAGCTCACCAACGAGATCGTTCCCTCGTTCAAAGACCGTGCTGGTATGTGTGCCGTGCCGTGCCGTACCGTACGCTCCACTCTCCCATCCACCACTGCTCGCTGACACGCGACGAATGCGATAGGCGGCTACACACGCATCCAGCTCGCCACGCAACGACGCAAGGGCGACAACGCCGAGATGGCGTACATTGAGTACGTGCCTGAGTCGGTTGAGGAGAGCCGCGCGCGCAAGGCTCTCCGCAAACAGCTGCGCCAGGAGCGCATCGACTTCAAGGCCGCCTTCTGGCAGCGAGCACAGGAGGCGCTGCTGCCGCCTACCAATCAAGCAAATCAGCAAGCGAGTTCACGCTAGCGACGGCTCGCTTTACTAAACTGTATTCTGTGATGATCATTTTTACAACCCGCGAGAGGCATAGAGAGAGCGGCATCTGCTCACTCGCTCAAGCCGTGCAGGCCGTCGTGGGCAATGTAGAAGCGCTTCGATGAGTTGGGCAGGTTGGGTGCCAGCACCACGTGCATCGTGCGCACGGTCGGTTTCGACAGTCGATACGTGGTTGCACTCGAGCTCTTCTTCTTTGTCGGCGATGACGACGACGACGATGACGACGATGGCGAGGATGGAATGCGTCGAGGCGGCGACGTTTGCAGTGCGGCCTCGGGCGAGTACGGTGATGTCGACGTGCCGACGCGTTGGCGCTTGGGCGATGGTTCGTCGTCTTGTTCGATGAGTGCAGGTGAGTGTGGCTGTGGTGGAGATGGAGCCGAAACGCCCTCGGGTGGATCGATGGTGGTCGTAGTGTTGGTCAGCAGGATGCGAGCATTGATGCAGCTCGACCAAGCGAGCCCGAGTGCTGGAATGACGGTCGAAGAGCCATCGCCCGATGACGATGATGATGTTGATGTTGTTGTGGCCAGGAGGTGGTGGTGCAAGTCCGACTCGGCAGCGGTGCCAAAGTAATCCGACACTTGGTTGACGACGACGACGGGCAGCTTGTAGTTGTCGGCCACGCTGCGGAGGTAGTGCGCATGCAGCCAGAGAGCCTTGGCGCGAGCGGCGGCATCCGAGCGCTCGAATTCGAATCGACACACGGCAGCGATCGAATCGATGAGCAGCAAACGAACCTTGCGCGAGTTGAGTAGCAGCGGGAGGTGGTTGGTGAGAAACTCCCAAAGCACCTCGATCGTCGAGGCCGAGTGGCGATGCACGCGGCGGTCGAGCTCCGCTTCCGAGCCAAAGTGCTGCGCGTGCTTGGCAAGGAAGGCGCGCAACAGCTGCTTCCACCGACTGCTTGGGAACGGCTTCTCGGTCGAGATGTACACCACCTCTGTCGCACCACCAGCACCAGCACCAGCGCGCTCGGTCAGAGCAAAGTCTCGCGTAAGAGAGCGAGCTTTCGCGCTCGCCAAAGACGCACCACCATCAAGACCGCCAAGCTGCTCGGGCAGCTGCGCCGACAGCGCCAGCTGCATGCAAAGCTGCGACTTGCCAGTGCCAGCCGCTCCTGTGATCTCGGTCAAGGCTCCGACACGCACGCCGCCGGCAAGGAACTCGTCCAGCACCGCACATCCGAGCGGCAGGCAGCGTTGGCGCTCGAGCGGATCGCGCAGCAGCTGCAAGGCCGTGCGCGGCTTGCTCGGAAACACGTAGCTCGACGCCTCGGAGAGAATGTCGTTCACCTGCATGAGCGAGAGCTTGGTGGCGCGCTGAATGTCGGCGCGACTGGCATGCAGCAGCTCGTCGACCGTCGAGATGCGCAGCTTGGACGAGAGCACCGACAGCACGGCGGGCGAGATGCGCGACAGCTCGGCTTGCTTCAGGAGAGTCTGCCGCACCGAGCCGAGCTGCCGAACGCGGGGAAGCTGCACCGTGCTCGTGGCCTCATCGATGGTTGTCGATATCTCTTCTTCCTCCTCTTCCTCTGCATCATCGGCCGATGTGGCTTGACGCTCGACGCCCTCGAGTGGTTGCTGTTCCGAAGTCAATGTCGCAGCAGAACCATTGGCGCCACTCGTCATTCCATCAACGAGATCGTCATCAATCTCAACCTCACTCTCTGCCGCAAGCTCTTCCTCCTCGACTCGATGACGTTGTTGAAGTTGCACAGCCATCATGGCGAGAGTGAGAAGGCAGGGAAGGAGGTCCAGAAGCACCAACACGACGACGACAGCAACAGCAGCGAGAGAGAGCAGCAACCAACAACGAAGACGAAACAAGACGAGGAAGAGAGAGAAGGAAGGAAAGGAGCGGGTTTTACATTGGTAAAGCTCTTAGCGCTCCCCTCAGGCCTATCACTGCTCTATAGTACTCTTCCTCTTCTCCTGCTGCCGACAAGAGCCTTCCTCACACCAACAACCTCCTCCTCAACCTCTCTCTCTGTTCGAATCTCTCTCAATCGATCTCCTCTTTGGTGTTGTTGTTGGAGAGGAGGAGCAGAGCTCGTTGGTTGGTTGGTTGAGATCGATTGCCAAAGGAGAGAGAGGCAGGCAGAAGAAGGAGAAGGTCTTGAAGGGCTGCTTCTCTCTTGGTGTTGCTGGTGTTGTTTATTTGGCCAAATTGCCAGCGAACTCGCCTAACGACTGAGCAGTTCCCACATAGCGTACTTTCATTCCAGAGTGAAGGACTCGTGCTCTACTCCAGACTTTTTTGCAATGATCGACGAACTCGCTCTCAAACAGTTTATCGCGGACCTCAAATCCAAGAGGAATGAGGCTCATGAGCCAGCTCTGATTCATTTGATTCGAAATCGAATGGAGCTCTTGATCAGCGACTTCATTCGCAAGGAGCTCGAGTATTCGTCAGACATCAAGTACAACGCGGATCTTGCCAAGAGTCTGATTGCCGAGGCGGACTTCGCGGACCTGGCACGCGAGAACGCTGACGAGTACACCATCCGCAGGCACATGCGTGAAATCCTGCGGGCCTACGTGCGAGACACGCAAATTGCTCGGCCCATTCACGTGACCGACAAGACTCGCTTTGGTTTCCAGATGGAGTCGCTCGGTCTCAACATCGGATTCAGTGCCGGGCAGTCACTGATTCCTGACGGCAACGTCCTTGTGCTCTCTGTCACTTTGGTGGCTGTCCTCGCGCTCGCTCTCTTGTTCCACCCTCATTGACGGGCGCCGCCGGACAACCAATTCCAGCAGTCTCCCTCGAAAACGCCGGAACTCAATTCATGGTTGTCGATATCTCTTCCTCCTCCTCTTCCTCTGCATCATCGGCCGATGTGGCTTGACGCTCGACTCCCTCGAGTGGTTGCTGTTCCGAAGTCAATGTCGCAGCAGAACCATTGGCGCCACTCGTCATTCCATCAACGAGATCGTCATCAATCTCAACCTCACTCTCTGCCGCAAGCTCCTCTTCCTCGACTCGATGACGTTGTTGAAGTTGCACAGCCATCATGTCGAGAGTGAGAAGGCAGGGAAGGAGGTCCAGAAGCACCAACACGACGACAGCAACAGCAGCAGAGAGAGAGCAGCAACCAAACAACGAAGACGAAACAAGACGAGGAAGAGAGAGAAGGAAGGAAAGGAGCGGGTTTTACATTGGTAAAGCTCTTAGCGCTCCCCTCAGGCCTATCACTGCTCTATAGTACTCTTCCTCTTCTCCTGCTGCCGACAAGAGCCTTCCTCACACCAACAACCTCCTCCTCAACCTCTCTCTTGTGTTCGACTCTCTCTCAATCGATCTCCTCTTTGGTGTTGTTGGAGGAGGAGGAGGAGCAGAGCTCGTTGGTTGGTTGGTTGAGATCGATTGCCAAAGGAGAGAGAGAGGCAGGCAGAAGGAGGAGGAGGAGGTCTTGAAGGGCTGCTTCTCTCTTGGTGGTGTTGGTGTTTGTGTTTGTTTGTTGCTCCTCTGCGCTCCTCCTCCTCCTGCTCCTGTTGTTGCTGCTCTGCTGCGCGTGTGCTTCGGCCCTTGCTCGCTCGTCGTCGTGAGGCCCGCACGCTGACCGACAGAGACAGAAAGAAGAGGAACGGCAGAGGTGCTTCCAGAGGGAGGGAGGGAGTGAGTCGGTCGGTGAGTGCGGTGGCGTTTGAGCGCGCGCATTGCCATTCACGAGTGAGAAGGTCGCTGTCGACGCGCGCTACGTCATTGCGCTGCCGAGTGCCGCACACGCCGTTGAGCCTTGCTGCTGTTCTGCCGCGTGGATTGGAGTGCGACATCACGGTTGAGTCGTATTCGTCGGTGTTCGGTGATTGTTACTGCCATTCTCATCGAGCAAGTGCCCGTTCTGCCGCGCACCACCACCGCGCCGTCGTGCTCTTACACACACTCTCGCTCACACGCGTACTCGCATCGCGACAACAAGAAGCCAGCCACGAGCCGAGAGCCACAACACACGCGAACGAGCTCCAGTTCTAGCGCTGCACCATGGCTGACGAAGATCAATTCCACCTTGGCCCTGGCCAAGAGGAGGAGCTCAAGCGCGACACCGCCATCTTGAATCTCGCCTTGCAATCTGGTACGCGAGCGTGGCGTCGCTGCAACACTTGCGCGAGCGTGTGCGCCAACGCAGTAGCGCTCCTCGCATGGTGAGTACCTCGTGCTGATGGCTGTCGACTCGTTGCACCTTGACCGGCGATGCGGATGTCGCGGCGAGTAGTCGAGGGCGATCTCAATGGTGTCATCGCGCAGCTCCAGCGACTGCGTCGACTGATCGACTTCCTGATCGCCCATCACCCCGACGAAACCACTGTCACCATGAGCGCGGCACTCTTTACCTTCCGCTCCATCGTACCAGTCGCCGTGTCGTCTGTGCTCAAAAAGTCGTACGTCGAGAGCCGTATATCAGCGTGGCCACGATGCCCGCTGCATTCACTAACGCTCTCTCTCTCTCTCTCTCTCTCTCTCTCTCTCGTTTCGCCATCAGGGTCACGGTACCGGCTTTGGCGATCACGGTCAACGAATTCTTGCAAGGAGCCATCAAGCTTGCATTCCACTATTGGTACTTGGACTTTCCCAACTTGTTCGATGCCCTTGCGCGAACCTTCTCCGTGCAGCCGTTCGGGTTTTACAAGTTCACCAAGTACACGCTGATGCCAGAGGAGGTACTGTTTTCACTGTCGCAGGCGGTACTGCGAAATGCACCAGCTCGCTCACCGTGTGATGACTATTGCGCCTCTCGTAGAGCGACTATCTCGGCGATGTCGACGAGCAAACCAGCGCCTATGCCAACCGCGACACCGACATCTCCAAGTACTTCAAGTACAACATGCTTCTCTTTGCGCAAGAGCGCGGCTTCGAGCGCATCCTCGAGCGCCTGCACAACGTCGAAAACAAGGCCTCGCCCGTCATCGTCAAGCACCTCGTGCGGACCGTCGGCAAGCTTGCACCGTATCTCTCCAAGACCTTCCTGAAGCCGTACGCGATGCAGCTCAAGGACGCGGTCTTCTCGCTCATCCTCGGCCTGTCGCAAGACGAGCTCAAGAATGCCGACAAGAAGATCTTTACCGACATTACTCTGTCGATGGACACTGTGCTGCGTTGCGCCACCTCCACCAGCGAGAGCAACAAGATTCTCAACACCTTCAATCTGGATCTTGCTCTCAAGGTGCGTGCGTGTGTGCGTGCGCCTGTCAAATCAACTTTCGACGCTAACTCACTCACTGGTTGCTCTTTCTCTCGCTCTCTCTCTCTCTCTCTCTCTCTCTCTCTCTCTCTCTCTTTCTCTAGTGCTTCCACTCGACCAACCTGCCCAAGCGCGTAGCAGGTTTGAACGACATTCGCGAAGTGATTTTGCATGCAAGAGACTCAGCGCATGACGACATTTCGTTTGGTTACTCGTGCGAGTACGTTGGCGCGATACTCTGTTGCGAGATACACTGACTCACTTACTGACTGGATCCTGAATCAGGTTTATCATTCAATGGCTTCGCGAGAACAAGATCATGAACCACATCTACGGTGACAACCTCCATCCCGAGATCATTCGCCGCGCGAGCGAGATTCCCAAGTTCCTCTCGAAGCGCCAGCAGCTGACGCTCGAAGACCTCGACCTCATGTGGGAGGCGTCGTCGGGCAAGCACGAGTCGGTCAAGCACTTGATGCAGCAGGCGCTGACCGACCTCTCGGGCTCGCTGGTGGTCGAGCAAGCCGAGTACCTCTACCAGAAGCTCCGATCGCTGAGCTTCGCCGACTGGGATCTCGTGACCATGAACCTCTTCCGCTCGCTGTGCCTGCGCTGCCTCAACCACGGCGGCACCGGCGATCGCGAGCACTACCACGGCTTCGACATTGCATGGGACCTCGTGCAGGACGAGACCGAGACGACCGAGACGGCACGCGAGCAGGCCTTCTTGTTTGTGCGCGACTTTTTGCGCTGGGACGTGTGCCAACGCGTACGCGAGCCGATGATGACACGCTGCTGCCAGAATCTTGAACAGAGCAAGTCCATTCCGTCATCGTTGCGAATTCTGCAAGATGCCTTTTGTACGTATTCGGCTGTCCCTCTGTTGATACAACAATACTAATTCTCGTCGCTCTCTCTCTCTCTCTCTCTCTCTCTCTCTCTCTCGCTCGCTCTCTTAATCAGTGATTGGCAATGGCTTGAACCAGCCAAAACTCACAACGACGGCAATCGAGTGGGCCAACCGCGAACACTCGTTGCTTGCCATCTTCCTCAAGGACCTCATCCACTATAAGAGCAGCGCGCGTGCCATCTACGACGCGCACGTCGCCGACGGCACGGTGGGTAACGTCGACTGGAACCAGATGGTGTTCCCGGGCCATCGGCTCTCGCACTATTACGAGTGCCACGCGCGCGTCAACTTCCTCCAGATCGTGCTCAGCAACTCGCCGCTGCAGCTGCAGCCCGAGCAGCTCGACGCCATTTGGACGTGCTTGGTGCAGAACGCCTTGACCCGCGAAGAGAGCGACCAGTGCATGCAGTTCTTCCAGTCGATGCTCACGCAGCAGCAGGAGCACCGCTTGTCGGACTCGACCGTTGCGTACATCTTTGAGCGGCTGCTGCCATCGGTATCACTCGACAAGCTGTCCGAAGTCGGTTTCCATTTGGTACGAGTGTTGCTTGCCACTTCCCTGGTTGTTTGCTGCTTTGATTCTGACCGCACTTGCTTGCATTGCGTACACTAGTTTGAGTCGCTCTTCCGTACCATCAACTCTCGAGCTGGCCTGCTGCAGCTCGGTGAGCGCGGTGGTATCGTGGTGAACAACTTTAACCTCACCGGCCTGCCAATGTTGTGGAACATTATCCTCTTTGCTCACGAGCGTGGTGTGGTGGCTGCTGCCATCAACTTGTGGATTTTACTGCATCAAAAGGTACGCGGTGGTGATGCTGCTGCTGCTGGTGCTGGTTCAACTGGTTTTTTGGCGTTGTTACTTACCCTCCTTTAATAGACTGCCCCGCATGCTGAGGCTGTGGCACAGCTGGAGCAACGCCGTGAGGCATGTATGCTTTCGTGCATGTCGCATCTCGAAGCACACGCAAACCCCAACGGAAATATGGAGTCGATTTCGCGCTGTTTGGCTGTGATTCGCGTACGTTCGTGCTCGTCAATCCATCACGTGAACCGAGAGGAGACGCTCGATGATACGTGAAACTCAATGCTCATGCGTCTTCTTGCTTTGATGCGTGCTGTATGCAGCGATTCATCGATGAGTTCGACCCGCGTGCTGCCACGTTTCAGCGCCATGGCTCGATCATTCGCGGCACGCCGATCCAGGTTCAAGCGACACTGGCCGAAGGCAAAAAGTACGCGATCGAGACGCATTCGAACGACACGGTCGGCGCCCTCCGCACCAAGATCAGCAAGGAGGCCAACATCCCGTTCGAGCGGCTGCGGCTCATCTTCCAAGGCAAGGAGTTGCACGTCGACAACGACACTCTGGCCAAGTGTCGCATCGCCAACGCCTCCTGCATCACGATCACCAACAGCCCGACGCCGATCGTCAAGGCCGCGGTGCCCGACAGCTTCCCGAGCAAGACGCTCAGCACGCCCGAGAACTTTGACCGGCTCTTCATGTTGCTGAACCTCGAAGAGCACATTGCGCAGCAGGCATGGGATTTGATTCTGTTCCTGCCGACCAACGAGCGTCTCCGTCATGCACTGCAAGATACGACGCAAGCGACGGTCGATTGGAACGCGATTCTGCCACCGCGCAATACCTTCCGTTTGTTGTATGCACTCCAAATCGTTGATTCGATGTTGGATGCCTCGGAAGCGACACCAGAGGTACTGTGTGATCTCTCGCTCTCTTGTGTGGAGGACATTGAATCTAACAGGTATTCATTCACATGTAGAAACTGATCGAAATCCAACAATGGTGCCGATGGTTCATTGAGCATGCTGGTGTTCAACACCTCGTTCACATTATGATGGCGGCCAATCTCACGGCCTCCGAGCAACTCAATTCACAGTCGTCGTGCCTCAAGGAGACGCAGTGTGCCGCGCTGTTGCACAAGATCACCAACATCTTTGTGCTCGATCCGAGCAACAAGCTCCAGCTGCGAGATGGCGGCATTCTGTTGCGAGGTTGCTGTAGCTCGATTCAACAAGTGGTTGCTCGCTTGGTGGATGTTGTGTGGGAGATTTCACGCACAGCCGTTGAGCAGTACGAGCCGTATTGGGCACCAGCAACTGAATCCGAGATTGTTCGAGTATGTCATCATCCTCCACTCACTCTCTGACTCATTCACTCACTGACTCACTCCCTTGTACTCGTCTGTGTGAAGGCGGCATTGGATTTGTTAGTGGCTTGTTGTCGATCAGATTCTGAATCGATGACATGGTTGGTGTCGAGTGGTTCGTTCGTGGATTGGTTGAAGGCGATCTTGCTCGATACGCGGCTTTGGCGAGCTCGCGAGTTTGCAGCCATTGGCGTGTATTCGCTGTGCACCTCGACGCCGTTGATCAACTACGCGTCGGGTCAGACGCACGCGATCGTCGACGTGCATGCACCGATCCACGCACTGTTGCTCGACAAGCTACTGCCGTTCCTGGACGAGTTGTCGGTCGGCAACCTGCAGTGCGAGCAGTACTTTGTGCTCGTGAGTGAGTTGGTGCGCGGCACGTTCGAGGGCGCGTCGGCGGCGCGCGACTTTAGCGAGCTGTTCCAGAAGCTGGCGCGCATGGTGACCGAGCATCCGGTGGTCGAGACGCGACACGCGACGGTCGAGGACAAGCACCTGAGCGGTATGGTGAACCTGATGCGCGTGCTGGCGAGCAAGGACATGCGCTTCAAGCAGTTTGCGCACGACGAGGGTCTGCTCGACGAGCTGCTCGACAACTGCCTGTTCCGCATCCCGACCGCCGAGCACCACGGCGAGCTGGCGCCGCCCAAGTGCAAGGCGCCGCCGTCGCGGCTCGCGGCCTTCCGGCTTCTCGAGGAGCTGGCGATCGGGCACGCGCTCAACCAGCGCCGCCTCACAGACGCGTTGCTCGAGCACCACCTGGTGCCACGCACCGAGGAGGCGCAGCGCCGCCGCCTGCAGTACGGCTGGCTGTACTCGCCGGCCGGCATGGAGAAGGCGGCGTGCGGCTTCGTGGGCCTCAACAACCTCGGCGCCACGTGCTACATCAACTCGTTGATGCAGCAGTTCTTTATGCACGTCGATTTCCGCCACCGCATGCTGGCGTTGCGCGACCCGTCGGACGACAAGGACCTCAGCCTGCTGTACCAGTTGCAATCGATCTTTGGCAACCTGCAGGAGAGCGAGAAAAAGTACTACGATCTGCGAGGCTTCTGCAACGCGTATCGCGACGACGGACAGCCGATCAACCCCGGCGTCCAGATGGACGTTGATGAGTTCTTCAACTTGCTGCTCGACAAGGTCGAGAAGACGCTCAAGGCTCTTGCACCACCATCGCCATCGCCATCGAACGACGAACAACAACAACAACAAGACGAGGCGGCGCTTGCATCCAAGAGTGCTGGCTCATCGATGGATGTCGCATCCGAGGGCGATAGCGAGAATGCAATGGCAGTGACCACGTCACCGTCGTTGGGTGGTGCGACGGCGGCAGCGGCAGCAGCGGCGGCGTACAAGACCGAGGATCTG
>Ga0209914_1003622_pt1 | contig 10582 bp, 7 predicted proteins | sample ThiBiot_500_plan_FD_183949 | JGI IMG/M metagenome (GOLD analysis project Ga0209914, IMG submission 183949) | Wastewater bioreactor microbial communities from Cape Town, South Africa - Thiocy_cont_500_plan (SPAdes) | ecosystem: Engineered > Bioreactor > Thiocyanate-remediating > Anaerobic-Aerobic ...
AAACAGGAAACTCAAGTGTTTCTTTCTTGTTGAGTTGAGTTGATTGTTTGTCTTCTATTTCTGTCACGTTGCTGGTATAGTTCACAGTTGGTTTATATAATCTTTTCTTTTTTTAACGATCAACAATAATGTTTTATCGTCAAGAAATTGATGGACTACGAGCAATTGCTCTGTTACCAGTTATATTTTATCATGCTGGTTTTATGTTATTCCCTCGACTGTAAGGAGGGTCATATGAAAAAAATTCGTTTGTTTGTCTGTCTGCATCGGGGTCAAAAGAACATCGATTTAAGAACTCACTTATAGTGACCAATGATGGTTGGGACTTGGTCGGACCTTGGGTAATCGAGGTCAGGGAGTCCGAATATGAGTCATTCTTGGGGTCAAAGGTCAAAAAAAACATCCATTTTAGAAGTCGCTTATAGTGACCAATGGTGATGGAAACTTGGTGGGACCTTAGGTAATCAAGGTCAGGGAGTCCGAATATGAGTCAGTCGTGAGGTCAAAGGTCAAAAAAACATCGATTTTAGAAGTCGCTTATAGTCACCAATGGTGATGGAAACTTGGTCGGACCTTATGTTTCCGAGGTCAGGGAGTCCGAATATGAGTCATTCTTGGGTTCAAAGGTCAAAAAAACATCTGTTGAAGAAACTCGTAATACTGACCAATGATGGTTAGAACTTGGTCGAACCTTGGGTAATCGAGGTCAGGGAGTCTGAATTTGAGTACAAATCGAGTTGAAAGGTCAAAAAAACATCGATTTAAGAAGCCACTAATAGTGGTCAATGATGATGGAAAGTTGGTCTGACCCCAGATAATCGAAGTCGGAGAATTTGGAATTTGAGTATAAATCGGGTTCAGAGGTCAAAATAACATCGACTTTAGTAACTCCTAATAGATGACAAATGATAGTTGGCACTTAGTCGTACTTTGGACAATCGAGATCGGAGAGTTTAAATTGATAGGTAGATATTCAAAATTTTCAACTGAATATTTTTGGAAACTGACGATTTTTCGAAGTGTGGAAGTGTGTATTGCTCATTAGAAGATTCGTATTTTGGAAAAAAAGAGATTTTTCCTATGATGTGATTATGTTAAATCAGATATGACGTTTCCGAGTCGATTGTTGTCTTTAGAAAACTATAAAGTGGCCCTTCTCAGATATCTATAATCATTTAGACCTAGCTATTCGATAACTACCAATACTGGAGCCCGAAAATGTGGCCGCTCGAGTCGGAAGTGGCGGACCGTAGGGACGCCGACGACCGACGAGGTGTTGCCTGATATGATGTATGGTGAAACTTTATCATATATACGTGTAGTCGATCGTTTTTAGTTCAAACTTTTATATGCGCTCACACTAGCACATTCAGTCGAGGGTCAAGTGAATCGACTCTCGATGAACGTTACTTGTTATTTAGTGGAGGTTACGTTGGTGTCGATATATTTTTTGTCATTAGTGGCTATTTGATCACGTCACTTATCGACGTAGAAATTCAACAGAATACATTTTCACTTATTCGTTTTTACGAACGACGATGCCGTCGAATTCTACCTGCTCTCTATGTCATTTTACTTATCAGTTGTTGCTTTGCTTACTATTTGATGTCTCCTAGTCGACTCGAAGAATTCGGTTATACTTTAATATCGATTATTACATTCTGTTCAAATATATTCTTCTGGTGGAAAGATGATAAATATTTCTCACGAATAAGTGAGTTAAATCCTCTGGTTCACACGTGGAGTTTGGCTGTAGAAGAACAATTCTATCTCGTTTTTCCATTGCTATGCTATTTGTTCGCCAAAAGACGACACTATCTCATTGTTCTTCTTGGATTTCTCAGCGTATTTAGTTTTTTTCTTGCACAATGGGGTGGTAATTTCGTATCTGCGCCAAATCCAACATTTTACTGGTTTCTACAACATCCATTAGCAACATTTTACTTGCCTATAGGACGCATATGGGAATTACTTATGGGCTCTTTCGTTGCATTCTATTTAAGAAATAACAATTCAATAGAACATGTTGAAAACAATGTTTGTATCTCAAGATTCGTCTCACAAATTCTTAGTTTATTAGGACTTTGGTTGATTTTGACATCAATCTTTCTCTTGGATAGTCGTATCATACCTCCCTTCCCTAATTGCTATACATTGATGCCAACAAGTGGAGCAGCTTTAATTCTTATGTTTGCAAATCAGAATACTCTAGTAGGACGTCTTCTATCCACACAATTATTACGTTGGATTGGTCTAATATCATACAGTGGTTATCTTTGGCATCAACCTCTCCTAGTCTTTATTCGTTTACAATCGATTACATTGAGCACTATTGAATCTATTGTTTTAATTGGTATTGTTCTGCTGCTTGCTGCATTCACTTATTTCTTCATCGAACAACCATTTCGCAATCGAACTCTCTTTTCTCGAAAGCAAATCTTTTGTATTTCATCAGCAGGTGCACTCATCATATTCTTGATCGCCTCGTCATTGCTTATTCACGCAAATAATGCTCCGGTATCGACGAAAGTCAATAATACGACAATCATCAGCAACGAATCACGATATTTGATTATAGAAGAAGAAGATACGTATTTGAAAGATATTGATCCTTTCGAACTTTCGGATTATACTACACGATTATTTGATGGTCACATGAGAAAATATCCAACATTTTCAGATGCATCAAAACTGACCAATCGAAGACTTTTACTTATTGGCGATAGTTTTGCACAAGAATTCATGAATATGGCTATGGAAACAAAGAGTTTGCTTGATTATGAAATACGTTGTTATTACGTTCGATGTTATTGTCAAATCTATATCGGTGCTGAAGATAGACTTCAATGGATTGCTCCAGGCCATCGAGGAATGTGCATTAATGATAACGATGTTCGATCAGCTTTGCCGATGATTCGACAAGCAAATGTCATCATATTGGCCGGTGCTTGGAAGAATTGGAGTGCCGAACGATTGCCAAAGACAATCGAAGCATTTAGTTTAACAAAAGATCAAAAATTGCTCGTACTAGGAGCGAAAAATTTCGGACAAATCAGTCTTCCATCGTACAAAAATAAATCGTTTGCATATCGAACGGGATTATTTCAACAGCCTGACGAAGAATTTTTGTACATCAATGCAATTATGAAACAAACTTTGCATAAATCGATATTTATCGATGCATTGAATATGATTTGCACATATCCTAACATGACATGTCCAATTTTCACTCGAAACGGGAAAATCATAACGTATGACGGTTGGCATTTGACAAAACATGGCGCTCGATACGTAGGTAATATTCTTTTTAAAAACTATCCGTTAAATCAATTGTGAAGTCAAATAAAAACATGTCAAGATAAAAAAAAAAGTTCAGCTTTGTATATAAACTCGATAGATACTAGAACGCATTTGACAGTTAATATAAAACAACAACACACACTAACATGACTGATTTTCCAACTGAAATACGAGGTTTTATTACGCGTTTGTATCCACATAATCATCGATTATATTTTCATACTTCTGCCGATCGATCTCCATATGGTTCAATGCAAAGTGATTACAATTTCATCAATTATTCTGCACCGAATTTTCGTGCTACGTATAAACTTCTGTTAAAAGCTGCCGAACACAAATGGATTGTTGTTGTTAAAAGGGCTGATTCAATGCGAAAACACATACAAATCGATTCGACATGGACTCATTATAATGTTGACTTTCTTTATGTAGATTTCCGAGAATAAAACATATACAAGGATAAATCTGAACAAATGTGTGGTACATCACATCGAGGTAGAATGAAAGGTCATGACCGATGATTCATGTGTCATGCAACATTTTTTTTTATATATATAAACGTTGACATCGGTGTGCATACAACATTCTCAAGTGTTTTTAACGCACAGCTCAGATAGAATAAATGACGACGGATCATGTTATTGAATTATCTAATGAACAACCAACGAAGATATCACCGCCACCCTGTAATGCTGATGAATTTATTAAAAAAGTGTTTCAGATCGTTCGAGCCAGAGAACGAAGAAAACTGTGGTTTATGTTTCTCATCATTATCGTGTTAATTTTACTGAGTATCATTTGTTTCATTTGTACGGCTCAGTATAATACGCTTGCAGTTATTCCTGGTATATTTTTGATTGTAATTGCGTTTGTTTTAACTATCGTTGTGTTGGTCTTTTGTTGTGAGTATTCATTTGTTGGTGAGAATCATTTAAAATTAATTGGTAACGTTCAACATCTATGGCAATTAACAGATGAAACTTGGAACAAACAAGTCGATTCATTACAAACCGTACCTTTCAAAGTAATCGGTTGTTGTCATGGCAGTCGATATCAACGATTGAAAAATCGTCTTTATGGTAATATTATTGTCACACCTCGAGGAATTTTGATCGACGAATTATATTTCATTGACTATGGCGAAGTTTCTGTTAATCATATTGCGCAAATCACCGATAGTACTGGAACATATATTCTTCGCATGCATCTCAGTACACGTATTAATTATAAAACTGCTTGTTCAAATGGAAAACCTACGGAATTTGATTTCGATCTGATCATACCATCCAATTTTCAACAACAAGATACATTCAAATTACATCAACAGATTTTATCGCAATCTCGTATTTGTCCTGTTAACTTTCATTATGAGCAACCCGACTGGCAACCCATTATTCCGTTTCTTCTTCCTATTGCTTTCTAGAAGTTGAATAAAAAGATCTATAGTAAATAATTATTAAACGAAATTTCATAATTTTCGAGGATATGGGCGCCATCTTTAATGTTATATGTATACAAATCCTCTCTTTAATTTACATTCTACTATACTTGTTCTTCGTATCATATCGATTTTAAACGCACAGTTTAAAGATACAATAAATGACGTCAGATTATGTTATTGAATTATCTAGTGAAATATCGCCACCACCATGTAATACGGTCGAATTTATTCAAAATGTGGCTCGGATTGTCCGAGCTAGAGAGAAGAAAAAACTATGGATTATGTTTGTTGTTATTTTGTTGTTAATTTCACTCAGCATCATTGGTTTTGTATTGAATAAGGAGCATGGCACAGTTTTATTCGTTTTGGCTATATTTATGATTGCATCTGCATTTATTTTAACTATCGTTGTGTTGGTCAGTTGCTGTGAATATTCATTTGTTGGAGAAAATCATTTAAAGTTAATAGGACTTGTTCGACATGTTTGGCAATTGACAGGTGAAAATTGGAATAAACAAGTCGATGCATTACGAGTCGTACCATTTAGAGTTATCGGATGTTACAGTAATAGTCAACATCAACGATTAAAAAATCGTCTTTATGGTAATATTATTTTGACAGAGAAAGGAATATTAATTGATGAATTATTTCTTATTGATTTTGGCGAAGTAGTTATTTCGAATATCGCACAAATTATCGATGGTACTGGAACAGTTATCTTTCGTATGCATCTTCTTACACGTATTAATTATAAAAGTACGTTTTCAAGTGGAAATCCCAAGGAATTTGACTTTGATTTGATTATACCAGAAAATTTCCGAGGAGAAGCATTGCTTGATCTTCAACAGCAGATGTTATTACATTCTCGTATTTGTCCTGTTAACTTTTTTTATTATTAACCGTTTCTGTTTTTTTCTTCAAATAAACATGATTTGATTTGATGAAGTCGATTTAGATTTCTTCATCATATCGTCGAATTTTCAATTAAAGATTTTAAATCTTATCATCGATTAAAATATAAACGGCAAAGAATACGTACCAAGTCATATTTTTGAACTGAAAAATGCAAGAAATAAGATGTGTCTTTATTATTGGGAAGAAAAAATATTTTGACAACTCAATGTCCATGAAGAGCTTTCGCTTGCTCTAGCGACTTTTTCCATGCTTGTAAATCAGGATGATTCGCAAGTAATGAAGATTCCCCAATATTAACGGCACGTTCTAAGAATGAAAGTGCTTTTGAATAGTCTTTCATTTTGTTATATACGAGACCAATACTGTTATAAGATCGTGCTAGATGAAAATGATTAGGGGGTAATGATTTTTCTTGAATTTTGAGCGCCTTTTCGTGATATGTTAATGCTTTTGCATATTCACCCATGTTATTGTAAATTGAACCAATATAATTGTAAGATCGTGCTATATCAGGATGAATCCAGTGGAGAGAGTTTTGTCGAATCTTGAGTGCTTTTTCATTATATGCTAATGCTTTGGCATAGTCACCCATAGTATTGTAAACTAAACCAATATCGCTATAAGATTGTGCTAAATGCAGATCATCCGAAGGTAGAATTGTTTTTTGAATCTTGAGCGCCTTTTCATAATATTTCAATGCTTCAGTGTATTTTCCTTTCTCGTGAGAAACGAATCCAAGTTGGTAGTAGAGCAGTGATATTTGCTTTTCATCGTTTTCCTGTTTAATGAATTTCTGACATAATTTTTCAACGACAGTGTACTGACCAGCGTCGAAAAGTAAATTAGCTAAAGAGTTCCAAGCAGTGGGCCCTGCATAGTGTTCTCGTATATGTTTTTCAAGAGCCAATAATTCGGGATCTTGATCAGTAACTTGCATTAAATCGATTTGGTAGAGACGGCTGTTCCCATCGATACACTGTATATCGCGGATCCGAAACACTGAATGTGGTCCCAAAAGGATTTCTTCTTCTCCTTCAAAGCAACTGTAATGTTTGATAAAGGCAAAAGGAATGGTTGACTTTTGTGGATCAAGATCTATTCGAAAGAAAACACCAACATTTCCTAACTCTGTGAGATGATGTATAAGCCGCAAAGTATCATCTTTCGTTTGAGTACAGCTCAAGAAATGGTTAAATGATATAATTCCGTTTTTTGATTTTTTTAACTTTTCGAATTCGCTTTCATGTAAACGTTGACCACGATACACCGTGATTCTTGAGTTGTGATGATGATGATGTTCATCAAATTGTTCAGAATAAAGTATCTCAAGTTGCCGATAAAGATCTTTGATATAGAGGCCCATTATAAGCAATATAGTAAAATCCATTGTTTTCAAAGCTTCATTAAGCACTCTATAGATAAAAGTGTTCCGTGTATACCACCATATAGCCTTATTTTTTTCATATTCTTTCTTGAACTCATCAATAATCTCTATTTCGTGAGCGTTATCTTTATACTGTTTGCGAAAGAATTGAATGAATTCTTGAAAGTCTTCGGAAGTGAAATTAATTTTAAGCAAAATTTCCATGAAAAGTTTTGTGTATATATAAGACGAATCTAATTTACCATTTCCTGAGTAAATTTCTTCAATAAATTTCAAAGATATGGATTCCTGTTTTGTTTCTTGAATTGCTTGTTCGATGGATTCACACAGAGGATCAATATTAGTAAAAACATCCCTCACTTTGGTATATTGTTTAGCCCATATTTCATGATAAGATTTATTACCACAGAACACAAATATTGAATTGATCTGCTGTTTATAATGAATAGTATCGACAACATTTTGACCTAATGAACCAGAAACAATTAAAAATATTTTTTCTTCACTAATCTTTTCAAGAAATTCTTTGCATGCATTCACATCAGTAAAAGTATTGACATTCTTGATAACTTTTCGTAACTTTGCAATTGACCTTCTCCAATCATCTCTAGATTCATCGATATTAGAATCAAGCCATATTAACAAATTTCTCGATATTGTTGCTGTACTTCGACCTAAAAATTAGTTTTGCTTATAAACTGTCTAATAACACTTCATAGAATTTTGAAGAGCAACACGTTTATTCTATTACTTGCAGTTGTCATTGTCTTACCTGTTGATAACTGAGATGCACTCGAAAAAAGTTGCTGTAAATGTGCTTCCATAGATTTCTCTTCTTCTAATTGAACCATATGAAGATTATGACCGTGATCGAGACTATCGATAATTTTGAATTGAGTTCCTGCAATAATGAGCATTTCATCTTCATCTGGAAAACAGGAATGTTTTCGTGTATCTTTCACTGTATCACATTCAATAGCAAACATTGTTCTATCACCTTTTTGACCCAAGAAAATTTCTTTATTTAGAACACCGATTGAAGCCGTGCACGAAGAAAACGCCCACCATACAATCGCTCCGCCTTTTTTATATTCTTTATGTAAGTCTATTTTAACTCCACGATAGACTGTTCGGTGTTTGGAAGGCAACCGTTCTAGCGCACTGAGAAATAACTTCACATATCGAAACCAAGGTGTCAATTTGTCCTTGGCTTTTAATCGAAGTGTACTATTTAAGGCGACATATAGACATTCATTTCGTGGTTGCCATTCCATTGAATATAGTCTGATTGAAGCAGATTCATCGAGTGTTAATCCATCAGCTGGCGGGTTTTTACATTCTGCTTTTGCTTCATTTGCCTTCCGTAGGATGTCGGGCAGCATAGAGATGAGTGGCTCAACGGCTTTTTCAAGTGATACGATTGGCGTATCTTCATAACTAATGAGTGGTATATCTTTATATTCGGTGATTGTTGTTTTCATGGCTTCTGTTTCTGCCGCCACATCTGTGATACGAAAAATTCGTTGTGCAACTTCTCTGCGTCGATTTGACGTCATTAGTATCAATGAAAGATTGTAATAATATCTAAAGATTATAATTATTCTGTAGTCCGAGCATCGATGAATTACTGAAACAGTCAAAACAACATAAAAAACAGTAACTTAGAATGTTCATTTGCCATGCTATCTTTATTCATAAATCAGTTCAGTTTATATACAATCACACAAAAGAAAAAGCACAGTATCGTAGGGAATATCCAGAATGACATTCCTACCTAGATGTCACAGGTGGGATTATTTCCATGAAGGAAAACGAACAACTGACATAATAGAAAAAGGGAAAGAGACTATACTTCGCTCTCCTAACATCTCCTTTCTTTGGTCAAATGAGCGATCCATCTGCTCATCGAAAAAAAACACTAAAGAAAAGAAGTCGAACATTAATAGTTGCGTGAGCTAAAATATAACAAATATAAAAAAATAAAAAATAAGTCGACTAAGTAAGAGTATATCATACACATAGTAACGACACGTTTATATTCGATGATCAAAAACAATTCATGTCTCACCCCTATTTAATTGTCCATCCATAACATTCGATATATTTTTGCAAGTGGTTGTACTCATTGTCGAATTGCTGATTTTCTCTATTATTGAACATCTGATTCCAGCACGTGCTCACGGTAGTCATACTATCGTTTGATTACTTCGAATAAAATTCTTCACTAAAATCCTTTGCTCCAATTTCGCATTACCAAATACACGTCTATTTTCACGAATTCTATCAATTCGATCTTTTATCACCAGATCCTTCATTTTCTTGTCATTTTCAAACATGAATTCGATGGTTGAGTACTATTGGTTCTGTTGTCCACCATTGATTTTGTGATTGCATTTACTTGTATGCTATTTAGTCGGTTGAGATTGAAAACAAAATTGATTCTTTATTCGATTAACTTTATCTTCGGCGCTTCGTAATATTTCAACATTAGCAATTTGATTACTAATTGTTGTTTCTATTGGAATTGACAATGAGGAATATTCGCTGACCCTTCTCTGAAAGACATTTATTATGCTCACTTTCGAGTGTATGAACAGATGCCTTAAGTCAATTAGACTAGACGGGATATAGATAATTCAGTTTAGCGTCTAAGTGAATCATCTTAAATGCTAACAAAACTTAACATGATTATTAGTGTAAGGTAGGTCAACAAGGATTTCATTCGAAGTTGACGTTTATACAGTCAATGTTTCGATAGGTTAATCATATCAATGCGATGAAATCCTATCAGATTCTTTGTGACAGAGCTTTAATGGCAGCTAACTAGCGGGATATCGAAAGATGTCGAAATTCCTCAAGCTTTAAGATCAGTTTTGTGTGCCGCATTTCATCTCAATTTGGTATTTGAAACAGCTTATACTGGCAAATTACATTGCACTAGTAGCAAACTACTATATCGAATTAGGTGAAATGACGTGAATGTAAAATAATCCTTGATAAAAACAAAACTACTTACGAGTAAATATATTGACGATTTATTTCGTTTTGAAAGTATACGACACATTTGCACTATATCTTAAATCCTGCTCTCTTCATCTGTCACAAAATCAACCAAGCGTTTATTCTCGACAAATGAAGAGATAAATGGTAAGCACACCAAATTTTTTTCCTAGTATATGTGAAACATCGTTTCAGGCGTCCTACTATGGAAAATTTTTCGTTATTTTACACTTGAATGGCTCACCTAAATCGATACACCATGTTTACCTTTGATTGACTATTTTCTTTCGCGCATTAGTCATCATAATTTCATCTATGAAACAAGTAACGCGAATCGTAGGTTTCGCTTTTGTCGAGGATTAGTTGCGATTGAGAGTCTTACATCTGTTATTTTTCATTCACAAGCACATTGTATGTGAAGAATATTTTCATATTTATTCAAACGCAATTCTGAGAAACATACAACCTATAAAAAAAGTTACAAGTACGCGATCGTTTTTGCTTAAGCATTTCTTAGTATGAGTTTAACCCAAACTTCTTCG
>Ga0209914_1003624_pt1 | contig 10581 bp, 11 predicted proteins | sample ThiBiot_500_plan_FD_183949 | JGI IMG/M metagenome (GOLD analysis project Ga0209914, IMG submission 183949) | Wastewater bioreactor microbial communities from Cape Town, South Africa - Thiocy_cont_500_plan (SPAdes) | ecosystem: Engineered > Bioreactor > Thiocyanate-remediating > Anaerobic-Aerobic...
GTTGGTTGGTTGGTTGGTTGGTTGGTTGGTTGGTTGGTTGGTTGGTTGGTTGGTTGATTGGTTGGTTGGTTGGTTGGTTGGTTGGTTGATGCATCAAATACATTCACGACTCACATTTACCACATTGATTGGACTCGAACAGCTTTGCGATTCGAGTTTGATGCTCGGTTCATCGAAGCTCTCAATTTCATTGCTTGACTCATCATCATCACCATCATCATCATCAAAAGAAGAAGAGGAGCAACAACAAGAGGAGGAGGCTCGTGGATGATTGAGATATGATTGAGATATGATTGGTGTGTGTGTGTGGTTGGGGTTGGTGCTGTTCTTTCCTTCGTTCGTTGGTTCGTTGGTCTCGTTGTTGGTTCGTTGCTCGCTGCCTTGTGCGTTGTGGTGTGTGTCTCTCGTGTCTCGATCACATCATCTCATCTCATCTCATCTCTCTTGGCGAGTATCATTGATTGAGATTGAGATGGGAGACGATGCTCTTGCTCGTGATCCTCGAATCAAGCTCTCGATCGGGACTGACGAGGAAGGCCGTGCTGATGGCCAGTTCAATCGCGCTGCTGGCTTGGTGTTCGACCATCATCGAGGTCTCTTGATGGTCGTCGACTCCGAGAATCATCGAGTGCAAGTATTCTCGTGTGATGATGATGATGGTGGCTCGTTCGTGTCCAAGTTCGGCGCGCAAGCTCGCCAGCTCAGGAATCCTGATGGGATTGCGATCGATCACGATCATGATCGCATCCTCGTCATGGATAGCGCCAATCATCGAGCGCAATCATGGTCATTGGGCGACCAATCGTTCTTGTCGCGCATCGGCAAGTTTGGATCAGGAGATCTCGGGTTCAGGTATCCGCAAGGCATTGCGATCGACAAGCATCATCATCGCACGATCATCACCGATAGCTACAACCATCGATTGATGTTCTTGTCGTCGATCGATCTCTCGTTCTTGTTCGAGGTCGGCAGGCAAGGACATCGACCTGGCGAGTTCGACGCTCCAACAGGCATTGCGATCGATCATGATCGACATCGAATCATCGTGGCAGATGCCCTCAACAGTCGAGTGCAAGTATTGTCGTCGATCGATGGCTCGTTCTTGTTCGAGTTCGGCTCTCAAGGCGATCAACCAGGCCATCTCGACAATCCTCAAGGAGTGTGCATCGACAATCAAGGCCGAATCATCGTCGCCGACTACTTCAAGTATCGATTGCAAGCATTCACTCACGAAGGCCATCACATCTCATCGTTCGAGTGTGGCACCGCGAGCCCACGCGGAGTTGCATTCGACGAGCATCGAGGTGTCATCGCCTTCTCGGCAGGCAATCGAGTGCATGTGATTGGAGCCAATCAATGGCTCCCCGACACCAAGTTCACATGGCGTCCTGATCGTCATCGATATGCACCATCATGGATGAAGCGAGTAGTGTCGACGATGACGATGATTCGATCGCTGATCGATGAGTCGTGCGCGATGTCGATGATTCCGAACGAGCTGTTGTTCGAGATCTTCTCGTTCCTTTGATTGATTGGTTGATTGATTGATTGATTAATTGATTGGTTGATTGGTTGATTGGTTGATTGGTTGATTGGTTGGTTGGTTGAGGCATCAAATACATTCACGACTCACATTTATCACATTGATTGAACTCGAACAGCTTTGCGATTCGAGTTTGATTGATGCTCGGTTCATCGAGGCTCTCAATTCATTGCTTGACTCATCATCATCATCATCAAAAGAAGAAGAGGAGCAACAACAAGAGGAGGAGGCTCCGTGGATGATTGAGATATGATTGAGATATGATTGGTGTGTGTGTGTGGTTGGGGGTTGGTGCTGTTCTTTCCTTCGTTCGTTGGTTCGTTGGTCTCGTTGTTGGTTCGTTGCTCGCTGCCTTGTGCGTTGTGGTGTGTCCCTCTCGTGTCTCGATCACATCATCTCATCTCTCTCTCTCTTGGTGACTATCACTGTGAGATTGAGATGGGAGACGATGCTCTTGCTCGTGATCCTCGAATCAAGCTCTCTATTGGCACCGAGCAACGTTGCAGTCTCGATGGCCAGTTCGATCGCGCTGCTGGCTTGGTGTTCGACCATCATCGAGGTCTCTTGATGGTCGTCGATTCCCAGAATCATCGAGTGCAAGTATTCTCGTGTGATGATGATGGTGGCTCGTTCGTGTCCAGGTTCGGCGAGAAAGGCACCCAACCAGGCCAGCTCAGGAATCCTGAGGGCATTGCGATCGATCACGATCATGATCGCATCCTCGTCATGGATAGCGGCAATAGTCGAGCGCAATCATGGTCATTGAGCGACCAATCGTTCGTGCCATGCATCGTATCAGGAGATCTCGGGTTCGGCGATCCTTACAATGTTGCGATCGACAAGCATCATCGTCGCACAATCATCACCGATGCACTGAACGATCGATTGGTGTTCTTGTCGTCGATCGATCTCTCGTTCTTGTTCGAGGTCGGCGGCAACGAAGGATCTCAGCCTGGCGAGTTCTACTTGCCAACAGGCATTGCGACCGATGATGATCGACACCGAATCATCGTCTGTGATACCTACAATCATCGAGTGCAAGTATTGTCGTTGATCGATGGCTCGTTCTTGTTCGAGTTCGGCTCTCAATGCGATCAACCAGGCCATCTCGACGAGCCTCGAGGAGTGTGCATCGACAACCATGGTCGAATCATCGTCGCCGACTCTTACAACTATCAATTGCAAGCGTTCACTCACGAAGGCCATCACATCTCATCGTTCGAGTGTGGCGACGAGAAGCCATGCGCAGTTGCATTCGACGAGCATCGAGGTCTCATCGCCTTCTCGGCAGGCAATCGAGTGCATGTGATTGGAGCCAATCAATGGCTCCCCGACACGTTCACATGGCATCCTGATCGTCATCGATATGCACCATCATGGATGAAGCAAGCGGTCTCGACGATGACGATGATTCGATCGCTGATCGATGAGTGCTCGGCGATGTCGATGATTCCGAACGAGCTGTTGTTCGAGATCTTCTCGTTCCTTTGATTGATTGATTGGTTGATTGATTGATTAGTTGGTTGGTTGGTTGATTGGTTGATTGGTTGGTTGGTTGGTTGGTTGGTTGGCTGGTTGATTGGTTGGTTGGTTGATTGGTTGGTTGATTGGTTGGTTGGTTGGTTGATTGGTTGATTGATTGAGGCATCAAATACATTCACGACTCACGTTTACCACATTGATTGGACTCGAGCAGCTTTGCGATTCGAGTTTGATTGATGCTCGGTCCATCGAGGCTCTCAATTCATTGCTTGACTCACCATCATCATCATCATCATCATCATCATCATCATCATCAAAAGAAGAAGAGGAGCAACAACAAGAGGAGGAGGCTCCGTGGATGATTGAGATATGATTGAGATATGATTGGTGTGTGGTTGGGGGTTCGTTGGTTCGTTGGTTCGTGTTGGTTCGTTGCTCGCTGCCTTGTGCGTTGTGGTGTGTCCCTCTCGTGTCTCGATCACATCATCTCATCTCTCTCTCTCTTGGTGACTATCACTGTGAGATTGAGATGGGAGACGATGCTCTTGCTCGTGATCCTCGAATCAAGCTCTCTATTGGCACCGAGCAACGTTGCAGTCTCGATGGCCAGTTCGATTGCGCTGCTGGCTTGGTGTTCGACCATCATCGAGGTCTCTTGCTTGTTGTCGATTGCCAGAATCATCGAGTGCAAGTATTCTCGTGCGACGATGGCTCGTTTGTGTCCAGGTTCGGCGAGGAAGGCAGCCAACCAGGCCAGTTCAAGTATCCTGAGGGCATTGCGATCGATCACGATCATGATCGCATCCTCATCGTCGATGGCAGCAACCATCGAGTACAATCATGGTCATTGAGCGACCAATCGTTCTTGTCGCGCATCGGCAAGTTTGGATCGGGAGATCTCGAGTTCAGGTACCCTCGAGGCATTGCGATCGACAAGCATCATCATCGCACGATCATCACCGATAGCTACAACCATCGATTGGTGTTCTTGTCGTCGATCGATCTCTCGTTCTTGTTCGAGGTCGGCAGGCAAGGACATCGACCTGGCGAGTTCGACGATCCAACAGGCATTGCGATCGATCATGATCGACATCGAATCATCGTCTGTGACGCCCTCAACAGTCGAATGCAAGTATTGTCGTTGATCGATGGCTCGTTCTTGTTCGAGTTCGGCTACAAAGTCAATCAACCAGGCCATCTCGACAATCCTCAAGGAGTGTGCATCGACAATCAAGGCCGAATCATCGTCGCCGACTACTTCAAGTATCGATTGCAAGCATTCACTCACGAAGGCCATCACATCTCATCGTTCGAGTGTGGCACCGCGAGCCCACGCGGAGTGGCGTTCGACGAGCATCGAGGTCTCATCGCCTTCTCGGCAGGCAATCGAGTGCATGTGATTGGAGCCAATCAATGGCTTGCCGGCACGTTCACATGGCGGCCTGGTCGTCATCGACATGCACCATCATGGATGAAGCGAGCCATCTTGACGATGACGATGATTCGATCGCTGGTCGATGCGTGTTTGGCGATGTCGATGATTCCGAACGAGCTGTTGTTCGAGATCTTCTCGTTCCTTTGATTGAATGGTTGTGGTTGATTGTGAGCCGTATCCCTATTCAACTCTTCAATCTCTAGCGCGATGTAACGTGGCAAACCATACAAACAGCAATATACACACCAGGACACAGAACGATACAAGCGAGCACGCAGTCTCATTCGTGCCCTGTCCCTGCCGCCAGCACCACCTCCTCAACGCCATCGACCATGACATCATCGCTCCTCGTACCAGAGGATCTCACGCAGACTGCGTACTCTGGATATCTCGTCTCTCATCATGGTGGTAGCTCGTATCGATTTCGTATCGTGCTACCAGCTCCTTCGAGTAAGCTGAATGATATGATGCATCCGCGCCATTCAAGCGAGAGTGTGAGATAGAGAGCTCACCAACTGCTCTATCGTATCGTAGTACTCAAAGGCTCTCAATTGTGGATGGATGATACATTGAGATCGTTGCTGAGTCCGTATGCAGCGACCGTGAGACAACGACTCGAGCAGAGCGACTCGCTCGATGCCTTCGTACAAGAGCTCGATGTGTTGCTGGTATCATCTCTCGATCGAGCTCAATCAACTCGATACACACGCCCGATATCGATCGCTGTTGCTGATGCTTGATGCTTGATGATGGTGTGGTACGACTCGTATCTGATCAACCTACACCACCATGGAATGATCGTATCGTCGAGTAGGATCGAGTGGTTCGAGGCAAGCCCGTGGCTCAACTACCTCGAGCGCTGCTGTGCTCTCGTTTGGTCGATGAACTCGAATCGCTCGAGGATGGTTGGTCCTCACTCGCCAGCATCGATGCATCGTTCACCAAGCTCGTATTGAATCTACGGTACGTGCTCGACTCCAATCATCAATCATCAATCCAATCATCAATCCAATCATCAATCCAATCATCAATCCAATCATCAATCCAATCACCAATCCAATCACCAATCCAATCACCAATCCAATCACCAATCCAATCATCAATCGAATCATCAATCGAATCATCAATCCAATCACCAATCCAATCATCAATCCAATCATCAATCCAATCCAATCATCGAGTTGATTCGATGTCCCAATGTATAGTGATGATGCTGGTAGGACACACGCACTCTCGATCGAGCTACCTCCGTCGTATCCACAGACAGCGCCAATCTGCTCGTGTGTACTACCAGCACCCGTTCCAATCGTCTGGGATCCTTCCTCATCAACCACAGGTACTCAACGATACATCCTCTCATTCGCTGTCCAGAGAATGTGAGGCCTCACAAACACACTCCCTGCCATTCGATCCAGCGAGTCTATCCGCTGTCAAGAGACAGTTTGCTGCAGCCATTGCAAAGTATCAGGATCTTTGGTTGGTTCTCGAGGATCTCGATGCCAATGCATGGGTGCTTGAACCCGAACATCCGACACCTGCAGACGTTGCTCGACGCATCGGTATCGGCAATCATTGCACGTTGCAACTCTCGTTGGTTCGTCAATCCCCTTGAGCTGCACACTGTGGACCTTGAATGAGCGAGCGACTGATTCGCGATGCATTGCATGGAATAGGACATTCAAGCGCCTCGCAGGATGCCGGACATGGTGTTCATCGGATCAGATCGCAAGGTAGCCGAACTCCGAGCCAAGCTACAACGCAACCGACACAACTGGTACGATAACACACTCGTAACTTACTCGCTACCTATCACGAACCATAGGAGCCATAACGTTAACCCGACCACGACAGGGACACGAAAGAGTTGGTTCGACTCAACATTGAACGAGTGCTCGAGTGTCAGCTACCATCACCAATGGCACCGAGCGAAGAGGAACGCAGTAGTATGGAGTGTGGCATCTGCTACGCGCACAAGCAGAACGGCTTGCTTCCTGACAAGGCGTGCGAGTGTGGTCGAATGTACCACACGACATGTCTGCTCGAGTGGATTCAATCGCTGCCCAACACCAAGCGCTCGTTCGATACGTTGTTCGGCAAGTGTTTGTACTGTACGCAACCAATCACCGTCAAGACCACCACGTCGACAACGACTTTGTAAACATTATTATACCCATCGAGCCATCGTTCGATGGGTTATACAACCTGAACCACCCACTCGCTCTCACTCTACTGGACGATAAAAGTCAGTTCGCGACTGAGCAGCAATCAACTCGTCCATGTCAGGCTTGCCGGCTTCGTGGTAGTCCGTGTGAAAGAACGACAGCGCAACCAACAGCAATCCGATGGCTGACAGCAAGTGCCACACATCATGAGCATCATAGAATCTGTTGTTCGATTCAATGATGTTCGTCAGCAACGCTCGCGAGCGACGCCAGCTCAAAAGTACAAGACGTACTCGCCAATGATACAATTGCTATTCAAGGCACGAGAGGCAGCAGGAGAGAGCTCCTTCGCCGAGGTCGTTGGTATTCCAAACATACCCGAGAAGAACAGCAGTGATACTCCCAATACAGCCAATGTCGAGGCATACAAGATCTACTCAAGCAAGGGTTTGAGTTCGATATCGAGTTCGACGAGCTTGTGAAGCTACGTACACATTGGCCAAAGAGTACACGCTTTCGTGAAGCACTCACAGAGCCCGATCGCCGCGATAGAAACCACATCTTGAGCTTGTTGGAGTGGTACACCAACACTGGCAACACCAACAACGACACGACGACACTACCGAGAATCAAGCTCGAGTTGCTATTGGCCACCAAGCTCACGAGTGCAAAGAAGGCCGAAATCAAGAATGCCAACGATACGAATCTAGAATCCACATGAACGAGTGAGTGAGTGAGCTTGATAGTAGATATCGAGCTAGTGAGAGCATGATGATGGTGATGATTGTGTAGTACCCCCAGAACCAATTGTAGAGTACAGTTCGCTTGTTTCGAATTCGATAAATGGTGTAGACCGTGCCAGCCAAGAATCCCGAAGTATTGAGCATGAACATGAAGAAGAGGAAGATATCCTCGTAGGTGCGCGTCTCGAGTTGAGCGGCAATGGTGCCGAGGTAGTTGATGAGCAGCAACACGGCGACGGCGACAAAGGTACGCCACGCACTCCAGACCCATCCGAAGCGCTTGCGAAAGAGCTCGACGAAGCATAGGATGGCGATCGTGAACATAAACACCGTATCGACCTGGAAGATGACGGTGGTCGGGCACAGATGGTACATGGCCGAGAAGATGCCCTCCCACACGATGCCGATGCCCATGGCCCAGCCGAACGAAAAGTCTCGCGGTACCAATCGAACGTACTGGCGACCTCGCCGCGTGCGCCATAGTTGCACCGCGACAATGTACAACATGAACAGCACGCCGACGATCAGGTAGCCGACGTTGCTGTAGACGTTGTTCCATGCCATCATCTGGAACGTGCCCTCGCCCTTGCCGAACGTGTGTGGCCGCATGCAGAGCTCGTTAAAGTAGCAGAGGTTTCGATCGCCCGTGTTGAGCATGTCCATCTCTTGCGTAATGACTTGCAGTGCCGGGATGCCGAAGAACATGCCGAGCAGCATCGTGTTGCCAATGTACTGACGATAGCGCCACACGTAGCGCAGGCAGTTGCGCTCGAACGGCGTCAGCCTCGCCTCGTACTCTTTGATCGATTCGGCGTTGCCTCGCATAGAGAACTCGAGTGGGTGATACACGTCGTCCTCGAGCTTGGCACGTTCTTGTGACTCACTCAATGGCGGTGCGTTATTGAATGATGGAGATGTTGTTGTTGAGGTTGTCGCTTCGGATGATGATCGTTGATGGCGATGATCCAATAGCGATGACGATGACGACGATGACGACGATGGCTCGCGCTGTCGTGCATTCGCGTCCGCAATCTTCAATCGCTCCTGCTCTCGCTCGAGTTCGGTATCATCCGATTCAGGTTGACTCCAAACGAACCACGCAAACACCACACCGAGTATGGTGAGCACCACGATCGAGAACACGACCACGGTCAGAAACTCGTAGAGAAGATACTGGCTGTACGGCAGGCCTTCCTGTACTCGGAGTGTGAACTGCTTCTGCCGCAGCGAATCGACGCGAAAGTACCACCGGCCACTACGAAGCTCCGGACCGAATCGCGTCAATGACAAGAGCCCTTGTGTCGTGAACTCGAGGAAGGTCTCTCGAAAGTCGATCGGATTCTCCAACAACATGGGACAGTACGAGTTGATGGCCGTCAAACGTGCTGGTATCGATGAGGTCGAACTATCGTCTAATCATCAATTGATAGGGTGTCAGAACTCAATCCATTGAATCGCTCCATTTTGAACAGTTGCATTGGAGTCATATAAACCATACCCGTGATAAGCACCTCGAGTGGAGCGTAGGAGACCATGCTCGCGGACACGTCATAGTACCAGAATCGAGCATTATTGATCGAGGTCGATACGAGATTGACCGATCGTGGCTCGAGTATCATGTCATGCACCGGTTGTCCCAATTGCAACGATCGCTTCGATACCATGACGCCGAGTTCATAGGGAGCGTCGGGATCACCTGTACAATAATGCCACGGAACGATACGCAACCACGATCGATGGCATTCGTTGGTTGGCATCGATCAATGTTCAGGCTCGTTTGTGATGAAGCAACGAACCGAGCACATAGATGTGAAACGTCGTGTTGGTGTTGGTACACGGTTGGCAGAAGAGACGTCGCGATACGAGAGGCTTCGGGTCGGTGCCATTGGTGCTTGGAGGAGCTTGTGATGCCGTCACATTGTTCACTTGAGCAGCGACATTGCCAATGTATCTGACCATTGAGAGAGCGAGACCACGCATGGATCTCGATCAGACCATTGAACCACACAACCCATGCTATCGTGTGTGGTGTATCGTTGATCGTTCTCTCCAATATACCGATAGGTGGCTGATGAGACGTGCGCTTGCATCGATGAGGCGCCATCGAGCGACGCTATCTGCACGGTCACCAAGTAGTCGCATCCGAGACCATCAAAGAGGAACCTGCGCCCATCGTTCACACGACCTACCAAGCACCGAAGCGTGCGTGGTTCACGTCACTCGTTGGTACGCTGCCAACCAAGCTCTCATGACGGGAGGCAGCAAGATACCATCGACGATCGTGGCGTTCGACAGCCAGATCCAAGACGAGCCATTATCGTCCAGCTCGGCGGTTCGATACGGCCATGGCTCTATGGTCATCGAGTTCGCAGCACGAACGGCGGTAACAACACCAACACCGACGAGCCATAAGATGGAGAGAGTGTGAAGGAGGGCCGTCAAGCCCGTGGATCGTTGTGGCGGCATTGCTGAGCGAAGGAACAAGCGAATGAGCCGAGAGAGAGTCGAATGTCTCTGGCACTTGATGCCTGAGCGAAGATGTGTGCCTCATGCCTGAGCGAAGATGTGTGCCACGGACCTGATACCGAGACGCCTCCCCCGAACCCCCCAACCAACCCCCAAAGAAACCACCTGCTTGATGCCTGATGGAAGATGGCCCCCAGCTCGGGACCCCCGACCCACACAGACCAGAGAGGAGGAGTGGTGCCGTCTCGAGCGCTGTCTGTTCCGCACCTCGCTCGATCGCTCTCGCACCGTGCCAGAGAGAGCGCACCCAAACGCAGATCGACCGACCTCCAGACCAATGCCAGACCCCACCACACCATCACACGCTCAGCTGCGCCCTTCCATCACACCACTGCGTCACAGAGCTTCTTCTTCTCGTTGTTCTTGCTGAGAGCACAAAACAGAGTCGTGTCGTTGTTGTTTGCTTGCATCGCATGGCGTTCTCCTCGTCCTCGAGCTCCTCGGGCTCGCTCCCTGCTGCGAGCGCCGCTGCCCTCTCGGCCTCTCTCTCCAATGTCTCCCACCCAACGCATCATCATCAACGTCACGATGGCGCTGATGATGCGAGCACCATGACGACGATCTGTGCGATCTGCCAGCACTCGCCGCGCAGTCCTCTCGTGACTCAGTGCCGCCACTGCTTCTGCGGTCGTTGCATCAAGGCCTTGCTCGACAACGCGTCCATGAGACCCATCGACTGTCCTGTGTGTC
>Ga0209914_1003632_pt1 | contig 10548 bp, 15 predicted proteins | sample ThiBiot_500_plan_FD_183949 | JGI IMG/M metagenome (GOLD analysis project Ga0209914, IMG submission 183949) | Wastewater bioreactor microbial communities from Cape Town, South Africa - Thiocy_cont_500_plan (SPAdes) | ecosystem: Engineered > Bioreactor > Thiocyanate-remediating > Anaerobic-Aerobic...
GTTGGTTGTATTGGTGATTGGTGTCGCGTTGGTGATCGAGGCCGTGGTGGCGGTTGAACCCGTGGCTCCTGTGGCCTATCGTCGTGGCGTCAAGAAGGGCATCAGGTACACGACGCTGGTACGTATCGCGACACCACACGCGCACGCAAGACTCCTCCCCGCGTTCTGATTCATGGTCTCTCTCTCTCTCTCTCTCGTTGTAGAGCAAGCCAGAGCGATGCACCGGTAAGGCCGAGGAGGGAGACATTGTTGATGTCTTCTATCATGTACGCCGTCGTCGTCGTCGTCTTCTGCGTCGTCTGCGTCTTCGTCTCGCAAGCAAGCTCGATCTTGTTGTGGACCAACCGACGACGAGCACGATCGTGATGATGACGCGCTGATTCTGATTCGTACCTCAGGTGATGCGCAAGGATGGTACGCGAGTGCTCTCGATGCAGGAGGATATCGTCATCCTCGGTGCTGGCAAGTCGCTGAATGGTCTCATCACTGGTATCGAGTACGGCGTCCTCGGTACGTATGGAGTGGAGTGATTCGGGTGCTTATGTTGGAGTATCCACTCACTGTGTCGCCTCGCTAGGAATGTGCCGCGGCGAGAAGCGATTGTTGAAGCTTGAACCGAGCGTTGCGTTTGGAGGTACGAGTTTGCAGCCTCGGTACTCGCATACGTGTGCATATGGTGCTGAGGCAATCTTCGTGTGATCGGCGCCATTCCTTTGCAGCCCGAGGTCACTCGGAGGGCATCCCTCCCAACGAACCCGTCAAAGTGGAGGTGATCTTGGTATCGTTCAACCGCAAGAAGAAGGACCGCACGCCTGACGAGGACGACAACATGAATCTGCGCAAGTTCCAGAAGAAGAAGGCGTAAGGAGCAAATAGGCAAGTAGCCTATTCGCCGGCTCGTTTCGAGCAACTCGAGCGAGTCGAGCAAGTACTTTATTCACCAGGCTACGCGGCCAAGCAAGAGAGCCGGTAGAGGAGGAGGCACACGAGATTGGTTGGTGCTTGTAACGAGGCCGCAGCAGTCACGATCGACCACGCGTGAATGCGATTTTGTCGGCCGCGGAGGTTGTGTGCGACCAGTAAGTGCCAGCTCCCAAATACACAAGTGCAGCAGCCTCACGAATGATCGAGCATTGAACTTGAGGCCGACGTATCGTGGCTTCGGCCGTCCTAGCACGCGAACTTGTTGTCGAACGCGGTATCAGTAAGGCACCGAGCGGCAGCGGAGCAGGCCAGCGATGTACGTGCCACATATGTTCGAGGTGCTCAAGGGTGTAGTGACGCTATTGTGGCACCGCCTCTCGTAGAGGAGGAGGGCAGCAGCAGCAGCAACGAACCTTGATTCCTTTCAAATGCCAACTAGCCAAACAATCAACTTGCGAAGCTCCAACTCGGCACAAGAACTGACCATTGATTCATTCATTATTGACTGATGATGACAGTCGATGGTTGACGGGCACCAAGTTAAGGTCGGCTTATGAGCATAAAGCGGAGTGGGAGAGGTGGGTGGTGGGCAGAGAGACCGACCCGATCAACCGGCCCACCAAGTGAAGTTGTCATACCATCGAGCTTTTCGGTGTGTTGTTGTTCAAGCGACAACAACAAGAGCAGCAAGCAAAAACCCCACTCGCTCGCTCTCTCCTCCTCTCTACCACCTCAACCAACACCACCTCAACCCACCAACCCGAACAAGCAATATTCCTCCCTCCCTCCCTCCCACTCCTCTCTACACACGCGCACGTAGCACTCATACACACCCGCGCGCTCGACTTCTCATTCGCTCGAGCTCTCGAGGTGGGAGGTACCTCTCGTCCTCCCTCCTTTGTTTAGCGTGTGTGTTGTGTGTGGCGTGTGCCTTTCGCTATCTCCGTATATCTCGATAGCTGTGTAGATCTTGGTAGTGCGCGTGAGCGTGAGCGTGTGGAGTTTGGCAGTGACGGAGAGACAGTACAAGGGCCGATAGCACGCTCGACTCAGCTTACGTGCGTGTTGGCGGTAGCGCTCTAGCCGTGCCGCGCGTAGCTCGAGATACTTTACACTCGCGAGAGAGAGAGAGATCTCGAGCGACACCTCACGCTGAGCGAGAGCGCGCGCCCGTCGTCGCCGTCGCATTGATACTTCATACACCTACTCGGAAGTTGGTTGACTGTCGCGTGTACGCGGCGGCAGTGTGGTTGATCGGCCAATCAATCAATCAACCAATCCAACGAGCTCCACGTCGTAGTGGTCGAGGTCGTGTGTGTTGTCAGCCATCGCCATCGCGTCATGGCGTCGGCTGCTGCTGCCGCGGCGGTAGCCGCACCCAACCGCTTGATCGACTACTTTGTCGTGACTGGCATCGGTGACTCGTTGAACCTCGATCAGAACCGTGCCATCGCCAATATCGATGTTTGCAACAATGTCTACAAGGCCGAGATCATCGATCGCTATCCACGCGAGAACTACCCCGATGCGCCGCTGCCCAAGCACGTGTGGATGTTCTGCTTCCCCGGCGGCGTGCAGCTGCAGCGCGAGATAGCGACTCGCGAGCCGCGCTTCTTCGTCATCACGCTCACCGACATTGATGGAACGCGCTTCTATGGCGCGTGTCTCACGACCTATCGGCCCATCAATCCACACGAGCTGCTCATGCAGCAGAATCAGCAGCGCCGCAAGACCGAGCTGCCCTCGGCGCCCGAGCGCACCGAAGGAAGCGAGTCCGACCTGACGATCGCCGAGAAGTCTGGCGCCACGCCCGGAACTCGCACGCGTTCGAGCACCGCCAACTCGACCCCGATCCCCGAGACCTCGACGCCGGGCAAGGTCGAGCTCGCCTCCGTCACCACGGCCGCCACGGCATCGACCACTCCAGCATCAGCCACTACTCCCACTTCGGCCAGCACCGCGCAATCGACCTCTGCATCTGCTCTCCCTCCACCACACCAGAGTGCCTCGACGCCATCAGCCTCCGAACTGTTGCATAGTGGTTCGACAGCCGCGTCGACTCCGTCCTCGTCGACCTCGTCAGCTACCTCGACATCATCGTCATCGTCGTCGTCGTCGTCTTCGATCTCAACAGCAGCCGCCACGAATATTACCACCGAGATTGCATCTGCACCCTCCACGGTCTCTAGTAGCCCCTCGCTCGATAACCTCGGCTCCGAGGTCGCGACGATCGAGCTACCTGTCGCCGATCCATCGCAATCGGAATCGCAATCGCAGCTCCCGTCTACTGCTTCAACCGTTCCAAACGGCATCGTAGTCACACCAATCGATGGCGAGCTGACCGCGGAAGTGACACACGCCACGCAGAAGCCGACCTCTCCTTGTGTCGTAGTCACTACGGCGGACGCGCCCGATCAATCACCGCCGCCACCGGCCACTCGCATTCAGATCGACGGTGGTGCCAGCACATCCGAAGACGATCGCGATGCCGACGATGCTTCCATTCCCAAGATCTCTACCTCTTCCTCGATGCCTGAAGACATTAATCTGATGGTGTCCGCTGATGAAGATGACGCTGGAGGCGATCCCTTTGCACCGTCGGCCTCCAAGCGCAGGCGCAAGCACTCGACATCGTCGTCATCGACGTTGGCTAGCAGCACTGCCTCCTCGGCCGATACCAAGAAGCGCGACAAGCGCGACCACGACAAGAAGCGCCATCGATCATCCAAAAAGTCCAAGAGCAGCGACGGCGAGTCGTCCGGCAAACCCCGCAGCCGTCGCAGCAGCCGTAGCAGCGACTCGGCCATGTCCGACAGCATGATCGAGCCAATAACCACCGAGCCTGGTGCCTCGAGCAACCCCACCACCACCACCACCAATGCCAGCAGTGCCACCAACGGTGCGACTGCCTCAGCCGGCGTGCCGTCGATCGCAATCTCGGTAACGCAAGTACCGCCCTCTGGCGCTGACACTTCGACCGAGCAATCGTCGAACTCGACGCAGCTCGTCCCGGCGAGCGATCAGCGCAGTAGCTCGGGCACGCTCACTACACCGCGTCACGATGGCCCCGACGATAGTGGACCCGTCACTCCACGCCGTGCTGCCGAGCAACAAAAGCAGCGGGTTGCCGATAAGCGCGATAACGAGATCGTTTATGCTCCGCAGTGTATTTGCATCCTCAGCCATCACCCGTTTTACTCGACCTTCCGAGAGGTACAACAAACTTGCCACGCCGTCGCTTGTTGTGTCCTCTCTCTCCTGACCGCCTCTTGGTTGGGTTTGCGTAGATTTTACGAGAGCTCTATCTCCTGAGCCGCTCGTCGTCGCACGTATCGATCGAGAGGCTGATTTCTTACATTTGCCTCGAATTGCCGCTACCACCAATCGGCGGCTCGCTGCGCTTCTTCCTCGGAGATCACGCCATAGTTTGTTCGCGTCCGCCGCAACACTCGTTCGAGATGGCTGACGTACGTCGAAGCTCGCTCACCGTGCCGATCGTATGTATGCCGCTAACCCGCTCGCTGGCAGTATTCGATGCAAACCTTGTTCTTCTCTCTGGGAGTTCGAAACACCATCAAGCTGTTTGCGTGCTTGTTGACCGAGCAAAAGATAGTCCTCTGCAGGTACCGTCATTTCTCTCTCTCTCTCTCTCTCTCTCTCTCTCTCTCTCTCTCTCTCTCCCTCTCTCGATGTCGCAAACAATCGTGTATCACTCGCTCACTACGATTGAACTGCGTCATCCAGTCGCTCGAACAATTTACTCTCGATCACGGCACAAACCGTCACGCAACTCATGCACCCATTCATCTGGCACCACATCTACATTCCTATCCTACCGCACTACTTGCTCGAGTTCGTACAAGCACCCACTCCATTCGTGATGGGAGTACCGGCCGAGTACCGCAACCGCCTGCCTTCTGGCCCGGAGATTGTGTTTGTAGATCTAGATAACGGGTACGTAACAGCTGTCGTGCAAGTGCGATCGAATCACCGAGTGATTGACTGCCTAACTGATTATTTGAATACGATTACCACTGTCTCGTTCTTGTCCTCGGCTGTCTGCAGACGTATTAATTGCGGCAACTCGCCCATTCCATTTCCAAAGCAGTTTGAGGATCGATTGGTCGAGCAAGTTAACGCCATCCTATTTCCCCAGGTTCGTGATTTGCTTGCGTGTGCGCGCGCGCAAGCAGCACCTCGTCTGACCATCGATACTGCCGCATACAGCTGGTGGATTTGGATAGCCCGTTCCCTCAAGTCGAGTCCATCGCACTCGCGAGGCCATCTTGCCCCTCGACCTCGGCCATGGCTCCGAGCGAATACGACCGCGAGATCAATCGCAAGATTCAGAGCGTCTTCCTCCAGTTCTTTGTCGATAGCTTCAAGGACTACAGTGACTACATCTCGTTCATGCGCAAGTATCCCGAGCCGGTGACGATCTTTAACAAGGCCAAGTTCGTCAAGGACCATCCAGACGCGGTGGCCTTTCTGTCGGTCTTTGTCGAGACGCAAGCATTCGCTTACTTTCTCGAGAAACATCACCAGCTCCCCTTCAGTCTCTTCAATGATGTACGCCTCGTCGTCATCATCATCGTCATCGGGAGCTCTCTCATTGACTCACTGATTGATTGGTTGATTCTCGATCATAGGCAATCATGGCCAACAAGCTTGGTCTCGGCGACAAGATGTATCTCACGTCGCTCGTATCGCAGAGAGCATTCAACATCTTCGAGAACGGCATACTGAAATCCAGCCCCGAACAGTCGCAGCCGGCCGAGATCGTGATCCAGCCTCCTGCTGCATCGACCGATCTCTACAGCTACTCACAATTTCCTCAGCATCTGGCCGACGAGTTGCTGCCATTCGAAGGCGCCACGTTGCCTCCATCCAGCACGGCGATCGCAGCGGTGCCGCCGCTCGATCATCAACGCCAACCGCTCGAAGACTTGTTTGCGTTCCAGTATCGAACCAACCCGGTCAAGGGAACCTTCTATTTGCAGGACTCCAGCACTGCTCCGCGCGCCAAGGCCGAGGAGTTTATCAACACGGTTCGTTGTGCAGCGATATTGCCGCATTATGCTGCCGCAGCTACTGTTGCAGCAGCCGTCGCTGACTTGCGATCGCTTGTTGACGGCGATGATCCACCACACAGTGTATGGCCAAGGTGCTTCACTCGGAAGAGATTACGTCAGAGCAACAGTCGCTACTGTACCAGCTGTTCAAGCTCGACCACTCGCGATTACACTTTGCCACATTCCTCAAGAAGCACATGGAAGACAACAAAGGTCGAATGACCGAGCTTTCGCTCGAATCCTATTCGGCTCTGGCGGCGATCATTCTCGAGTGCCTCACCGAAGCCAACGAAGCAGTACGTCTTTCGTGAGCTTGCTTCTCTCTCTCTCTCTCTCTCTCTCTCTCTCTCTCTCGTTCGCTTGTGCTGACTCTGACTCGAATTGTCTTAGGCCGACTTTCGATCACCGCATATTCTCGTTTGCGTTTCAAAAGGATTCGTCGGACCGACCGGAGAGTCGATCAACGTACGTTCCACTCTCTGTCACGCAAGTAGTCTCAAGTCTAAGTGCCTCTCGTCATCATTGCGATTGGTTGTTCAGGAACAACTTCGCGATTCACCTGTTTGGAAGAACCGCTACTTTTGGGAGGCGGCGTTCTTTGAGCACGTGGCACGCGAGCGAACGCAACTCCCGGTCGAGTTGCATGTCGATGTCAAGAGCCTGCGTTGGGAAGACATGTCACAACAGCAACAGCAGGATGCACTACAAAAGGAAGCCAACCTCTTGTTCGGCGTTCTGGGACAGTTTGGTACGTGCGCTGCTGTTCTTCGTACCGGCGCTGGAACTCATTGGTACAACAACGACGAACGGTACAGCGATCGATATGCTCAACGTCGGCTTGGCGGCTGATGATGTGCGACACTTCTTGCGCTCGATGGGTAACCTGAGCTCGCTCAAGCTCGAGCAAACGATGGAACTCGAAAAGTTGGTGCGCAACATGGAGGTGGTGAACGCCAAGTTCGAGGAGCAGATCGACAGCTCGGCCAAGAAGAAGAAGAAGGAGGTCGTGCGTGAGGAGGCGAAGCTCGAGTACTTTACCACCTCGCTATCCAAGGTCTCGGAGCGTACCGAGACGCAGCAGCTCTACGAACGCCTCATGTCGGGCGGAGGCGACACGACGCAGCCGCAGAAGCGACCACTCAGCACCATCACCAAGCGACCGCGCGAAGAGACCTCCGAAGTTCGCGACGGCTGCACGATTCGAACCATCAAGGCGCATCGACGTGGAATCGAATGCATGGCACTCCACGATCAGGTGTTGATCAGGTTCGTGAGTGCAGCGTGGTGCGTGCAGCAGAGAGGGGGAGAGTTCTGACTGGTGATTGGGGCGAACGGTAGTGGTGCTGTGAACGGCCAAGTGAAGGCTTGGCGTATTGCTCCCGGTGCCAATGACCCGCCGATCGAGTTGGATCCTCATGGTGACCGCGTTACATGTCTGGCATTCGATGGCGAGATGGCGATATCGGCGAGTGCCGACAAGGTTCGTTGTGTTTGACACTTGGCACTCTCGAGCATTGGTTGCCGACTCACCTGCGTCATCGTGCGTGTTTCAGCGAATCATGGTGCGCGATGCGGCCACCTGGGCACTGAATCACGATCTGCGCGATCACTTGGACCCGGTGCTTTGGATCGAGCTTCAGCAAAACACAATTGTGAGTGGCTCGGCCGATAAGACCGTCAAAGGTACGGGCGCTCGCGTGCTGCACCAACGAACGATACAGTTTGCCTCACACGGTCTCCTTTCGCATAGTGTGGGACGTGCGCATGGGAGAGTGCGTCGGTACAATGACGGGTCATCATGGTAGCGTGTTGTCGGTGCGAGTCAGCGACCCGTTGGTTGTGTCCGGCTCGCAAGATGCCACGGTCAGGGTACGAGGCACTCTCAGGCAAACGGCAGTGGTAGTTTGTCATCGTCACCGAGGCTAATGATCCTCGTCGTCGGTAGATATGGGATTTGCGTCGTATGATGTGTATCCAGACGCTCTCGGGACACAGTGGTTATGTCACGCAGGTCGAGTTTGACACGTCTCAAATTGGTACGTACGAGTGAGTGAGTGAGTGAGCGAGCGAGTGAGCGAGCGAGTGGCACAGACGCGCGCTGACGAGTTCGAGGCGTCTTTCTATAGTGAGCTCGTCGAACGACGGAACGTTGCGAGTGTGGAGCCTCCAAAAGCATACGTTGATGCACACGTTGGCCGGACACGAGAACCCGGTTCGGTGCTTCCGAGCCATCGGGCAAGTGGTGGCGAGCGGTGCCGCCGATGGTGTCGTCAAGGTCTGGAACTCGGAGACGGGTGAGCTGATCAATACCTACAACGAGCACAAGGAGGAGGTGTCGGACATTGCGCTGCTGGAGAACGGCGAGCTGTTCACGGCCTCGTACGACAAGAGCATCCGATGCTTCGATCTCGAGAGTGGTAAGAGCACCGGACGCTTGATGGGCCACCAGGACCTCATCAAGTGCATTCGAGCGCAGCCGACCGAGTCGGGCTCTCGCATCATCAGCGGAGGCTGGGATGGATTGATCAAGATTTGGGATCGTCCGCGCAAGGTCAAGCGAAAGAAGAAGATCAAGGTGCGTGCATGCGTGCGAGCGAGCGAGAATGGACTCGTCTTGAAGATGGATTCGCCTGGCTTACGCGTGATGTATGACCACAGGATATCTTCAAGTGGCCGTAGAGACTATGACAGCGAGCCCAAAGTCGGTCGATCGAGAGGTTTTGTTTTTGTGGCACACGCACACCCGAGCACGAGAGACAATGCCACGTATATCCGCTTGATAGATGGTGGATGGTTCGCACCGAGTTGGCTCGTAATTCTCGTTGTGATCGGTTGAGTTTTGATATTCTACACGCATAGTGGTTTGGATTGAGGTCGTCGTATTTATTGGTAGTTACAAGTAAACCATGTGACCTCTTGCAGTTCGTCTTTATTTGATACATATTGGCTCTCTCGCTCTCGATCGCGCTCTCAAACGAAAGACTGATAGAGAGATGAGGGAATCGGTTATTGGTACAACAACAAGAGGAACGATTGCGATCGAGAAGACGAAGGAGATATTGACAAGCAAAGGTTGTTTGGGTTATCACGTTACACAAAAGGGAAGATGGGAGGTAGCTCGAGAGGAGAGAGAGGGGTTGGGTGGCTCACAGCGGCGAGGTTGCTGCAGTTCGAGCCAGACCGAGTTGGTGCAGAATGCCGACGTGGAAGGTGCCATCGATGTACATGTACTTGAGCAGACCGCGATAGAGAATGGGATAGATCGAGGCACCGAGAGAGGTCGACATCTCGCTCCAGGCGAGGATCTCGCTGTTGACCCAGTAGGTCTTCCATTGGTAGGCGAAGCTCGCTTGGAAGAAGGTCATGAGCGCCAGGAACAACATGAGCATCAGGTAGGAGAACATGGTGCGCCAGACGGCGTGTTCCTTGCTCGATCGTTGTAGGATGCGAAAGAGCAACGAGCTGATGCCGATGTTGACGGCAGCGAGGCCGAGGAACGCGAAGCCACAGCCGTTGTGCAGCGACTTGGAGACGTGCAGCGGGATGAGACTCTGGGCGATCAAGAGAGACATGGCTACGATGCCGAGAGCGTAGCCGAACGAGTTGGCTTGTTGCAGGTGCGGCTTGTAGGGTACTTGGTACAACAACATCTTGACCTTGAAGTAGATGTAGACGCTTCGAAGGAAGGCCGAGTACAGTATGGCGTACACGATCATGCCGATACGGTAGAGGCTCAACATTGGCTCGGAATCAGCCTGATTCGAGAGCGAGAGAGCGAGCGAGAGTATCGATAGTTCATATCAATATCGATATCACAGGTCTGTGTGTCTAGGTGAGTGCAAGCTGATACATACTGCATAGCTGACGGTCTGGAGTTTGAGGCAGTTGCGCCAGTAGCAGGCGCCATACAGCACCAACAAGATGATGCCCCACAACCACAGAGCAGAAATGATGGTGACATGCTTCATGGGCCAGTTGTAGAGCGAACGCGATGGCCGAGAGTGTGGCTCACGCACTGGAACGATGCGTTGAGCCGCAGTGCCATCGAGTTCGAGTTGTGAGGTACTGGCAGCTGTTGGTGTTGGTGGTGGTAGTGGTGAGTTGATCGAATCGAAAGGGTACACGAGATGATATCTAGATATTTAGTTGGATGAGAAGAGTAAGAGTGATAGATCGATAGAGATATCGTACAGTAGGAAGCGAGGACTCGTATAGCGTGGATGAGGTCGGCCAGGCCCATATGGACAGTCCACCGCCACCAACCTCGATAAATAGAAGAATGGAATGCAGGTCGCTCCGAGGTTGGATTGGTGTTGGTGTTGGTGGTTGTGAGCGACTGAGGGAAGGAGGAGAGGGATCGATGAGGTTCCCACTGCAGCGATCTGCCTACTGGAGCATGGTTTTCGGTTTCTGAGGCGAGTACGATCGAGCACTGAGAGGATGCCGTGTGCTGCACGGTCGGTGTTTCAGTAGTTGCGTGCTCTCCTTCTCCCTTCGCCACCTCCTCCTCGATATCTATCTCACTCGGACTCTCTATCCAAATGGCTCAAAT
>Ga0209914_1003642_pt1 | contig 10527 bp, 6 predicted proteins | sample ThiBiot_500_plan_FD_183949 | JGI IMG/M metagenome (GOLD analysis project Ga0209914, IMG submission 183949) | Wastewater bioreactor microbial communities from Cape Town, South Africa - Thiocy_cont_500_plan (SPAdes) | ecosystem: Engineered > Bioreactor > Thiocyanate-remediating > Anaerobic-Aerobic ...
CCGCCACGTCGTCCGGTGGTCAGCACTGGCAGTCCGTCGCCCTGCGGGCGGGCGGCCGGCTCGAGCCGGCTGTCGTCGTCGGCCAGCAGGTCACGGTGCCCGTGGTCGGCACCTACCAGCTGTTCTTCCTCTACCCGCTGCAGGCGGAGCAGGACCGGCTCGACTTCCTGCTGCGCACGCTCGCGCTCGGAGCCGGGGCCCTCGTGCTGCTGCTCGGCTCCACCACCTGGCTGGTCACCCGCCAGACCGTGCTGCCGGTGCGCCGGGCCGCGCAGGTCGCCGAGCGGCTGGCCAACGGGCAGCTGACCGAGCGGATGAGCGTCCAGGGCGAGGACGAGATGGCGACGCTCGCCCAGTCGTTCAACGAGATGGCGGAGAGCCTGCAGGACCAGATCCGCAGGCTCGAAGAGCTCTCCACGCTGCAGCGCCGGTTCGTGTCCGACGTCTCCCACGAGCTGCGCACCCCGCTGACGACCGTCCGGATGGCCGGTGAGGTCATCCACGCCGCGCGGCACGACTTCGAGCCGTCCGTGAAGCGCTCGGCGGAGCTGCTGTCCACCCAGCTCGACCGTTTCGAGGACCTGCTGGCCGACCTCCTCGAGATCAGCCGGTTCGACGCGGGTGCCGCGGTGCTCGACGCCGAGAGCCGCGACGTCCGCGACGTGGTGGTGCGCACGGTCGACGCCTCGGTGCCGCTCGCCGAACGCAAGGGCACGTGGATCTCCGTGGTGCTGCCGGAGCAGCGCGTCGTGGCGGACATCGACCCGCGCCGGGTGGAGCGCATCCTGCGCAACCTGGTCGTCAACGCGATCGAGCACGCGGACGGCACGCCCGTGGAGGTGACGGTCGCCGCCGACCAGCACGCCGTCGCCGTCACGGTGCGCGACAAGGGCGTCGGGATGACCGCAGGGGAGGCGCAGCACGTGTTCGACCGGTTCTGGCGCGCGGACCCCGCCAGGGCGCGGACGACCGGTGGCACGGGGCTGGGGCTGGCCATCTCGCTGGAGGACGCCCGGCTGCACGGTGGCTGGCTCGAGGCGTGGGGACGCCCCGGGCGCGGAGCGTCGTTCCGGCTCACCCTGCCGCGGCGGGCGGGCATCCGGCTCCAGTCGTCGCCCCTCGAGCTGGTGCCGGACGAGACGCAGGAGCAGGCGGCGCCGGTGGCCGCGACGAGGCCGCGCTCGGACCCGGCGGCCCTGCCGGACTGGTCCGACGCCGACCAGCCGGCCCAGGAGGTCCGATGAGCACGCCCCGGCGGCTGCGCGCCGCCCTGGCGGCGGCGGCGGTGCTGGTGGTCGCCGCGTGCAGCGCCATCCCGACGCAGGGTGCGGTGCAGAAGGGTGATGCGCGCGTCCCGGAGGGGGACCCCGTCGTCGTGGTGGCCGAGGGTCCGGCTCCCAACGCGGACCCCGTCTCCATCGTCGAGGGCTTCCTGCTCGCCGGCTCCGCCGGGCTGTCCGGGGACTTCGTCGACTTCGTCGCCGCACGGGAGTTCCTGACCCCGGACGCCCGCTCCAGCTGGGACCCGCTCGGCAGCGTCGTCGTCGCCTCCGCCACGCAGGTGCAGCGCACGTCGGACACCCAGGTGACCGTCGAGGTGCAGGTGGCCGGCAAGGTGGACGCCGACGGGCGCTACACGGAGGCCTCCGCCGACGGTCGTGAGTCGGTGACGTTCGACATGGTGCAGGACAGCCGGCAGCAGTGGCGGATCGGTGGCACGCCCAAGGGCCTGATCCTGTCCCAGGGCGCCTTCGCCTCCCGGTTCCGTGCCGCCCAGCTGTACTTCCTGTCGCCCGACTCGCAGGTGCTCGTCCCGGAGACCCGGTGGTACCCGTCGCGGAACCTGCCGACCTCGGTGGTCAAGGGCCTGCTCTCGGGTCCGTCGCCATGGTTGCGCGACGCCGTCCGCACGGCTGTGCCGGACGGTGTCCAGCTCAAGCCCGAGGCCGTCACGGTCGACGCGGACGGGGTGGCCGAGGTCGACCTCGATCCGGCCCGCACCGTGCAGACCGCCGACCGCGGGCTGCTGCTGGCCCAGCTGCAGCAGTCGCTGCAGCTTCCGCAGGTGCGGTCGGTCGTCGTGCGGGCAGGGGCCACGGGCGTCCCGCTCGACGGCGCCACCTCGGTGCCGACGCCGGCGGTCGGCGACCCGGTGATGATCCAGGGTGACGCCCTGGTCAGCCTGGTGAACGGGGCGCTCCAGCCGGTGGCCGGCGTCGGCTCGCTCGCGGGTCTCGACGCTCGCAGCCCGGCCCGCAGCGCCGACGGGTCGGTGCAGGTGCTGCTCTCGGGGACGGACCGGCTGGTGCTGGCGCCGACCGCGACCGCGCCCGCCCGGGTGCTGATCTCGGGCGCGGGCCTCGCGGCACCGTCCGTGGACCGCCGGGGCTGGATCTGGACCGCGACGGGCGGCAGCGTGCTCGCCGTGACGCCGGCCGGCTCGCAGGTGACGCTGACGGCGCCCTGGTTGGTCGGGCGATCCGTCAAGGCGCTCGCGGTCGCGCGCGACGGCACCCGGGTCGCCGTGGTGTCGGACGGTCCTGACGGGGTCGCGATCGACGTCGCGGGCGTCGTCCGCGACGCGTCCGGGGCGCCGCAGCAGCTGAGCACCCCCGTCCGGGCGGGAGCCTCCGTCGCCGATGCCCGCCAGGTGGTCTGGGCGGATGCGGTGACGCTCGGGGTGCTCGGCGGCGCCGGCGGCCCGTCCACGCTCCGCCTCGTGCCGGTCGGTGGCCAGTCGGAGCCCTTGCCGGACGTGGCAGATGCCGCGTCGATCGCCTCGGGGGTGGGGGAGCGCAGCATGCTCGTCGCCACGCACGCGGGCGAGCTGCTCCGGTACGACGGGCGCACCTGGGTCCCGGTGCAGGGGGCCACAGGAGTGCGCGACCCGGCGTACCCGGGCTGACCCGGACCGGCCCGCGAGCCGCCCTCAGGTCCGCCGGCCGCCGAGCCGTTCTCGGTCGACCGCCGGCCGCCGCCGGGCCGCGCCGCCCGGTACCACGTTGTCGGTGTGCCGACCGATGCGCCGACCTGGTTGCGCCGCGCCGCCGTCGAGCTGCTCGGCCTCGTCCTGCCCGTGGCGTGCGCCGGTTGCGGTCTCGACGACCAGTCCTGGTGCCGGGACTGCGCCGCGCTGCTGCGGCGGGCGGCCTGGCGGTGCGAGGACCGGGCCGGCCGGCTGGACCGGCTCGACGGCAGGACGCCGCCGTGGTGGGCCGTCGCCGACTTCACCGGACCGGTGCGCCGCGCCGTCACCGCCTGGAAGGACCACGGTCGCACCGACCTGACCCAACCGTTCACCGCAGCCCTGCGGAACGCCGCCCGGGCCGCTGTGCCGGTGCTGGCCGGCGCGGCCCCGGTGCTGGTCGTGCCCCTGCCGTCCACCGCCGCAGCCCGGCGCACCCGCGGGTGGGTCCCCGCCGGCGTGCTCGCCGCGGCGGTGGCGGACGAGCTGGCGCGGCGCGGCGTCCGCGCGACGGCGGCCGGTGTCCTGCGTCGGTCGCCCGGCGCGGACCAGTCGGGGCTGTCGGCACGCGCCCGATCGCGCAACCTTGCAGGTCACGTGCACGTTCGAGCTCGCGCACGGGTCGCGGGCGCGCGCGTGCTCCTGGTGGACGACGTGCTGACCACCGGTGCGACCGCGGCCGCTGCAGCTGACGTGCTCGGGGCGGCGGGGGCGCGGGTCGTGGCCGGTGTCGTCCTCGCCTCGACACCCCCGCCCGGTCGCTTGGTGGCCGGAGCGCACTCGCGTTAGCGTGGAGGTTCCAGCCGACGCAGCCGGCCGGTCCCCGCCAGGGGGCCGCCCCGCGCAGGCCGAGGAGGTGGTGCCGCACCTGCCCCCACCAGGGGCACAGACAGCACGTCACCGGGCGAGCCCTGCAGGCTCTGCCCCTCACCTCCCAGGAGGCCCGCATGGAGATCGTGGTTGCCGGTCGGCACACCGAGGTGTCACCCAGGTTCCGGGCGCATCTCGACAGCAAGCTGACCAAGGTCGAACAGCTGGCGCCTCGCGCGCAGCGCATCGACGTCCTCGTGTCGCACGAGCCGAACCCACGCCAGTCCGACAGCAGTGAGCGCGTCGAGCTCACCGTCGTGGACAAGGGGCCGGTCATCCGCGCCGAGGCGTGCGCCGACGACGCGTACGCGGCCCTCGACCTGGCGATGGCCAAGCTGCTGGAGCGCCTGCGCCGCACCCGCGACCGCCGCAAGGACCACCGTGGGGCCGCACCGGTCAGCACGACGGAGCCTGTCGCCCCGGTCGTCCCCGAGGCAGAACCGCCGCGGGCGCCTCGCACCGTCTCCGACGGAGCGGTCGAGATCCCCCTCGGCGACTCGCCGGTGATCATCCGGGAGAAGGTGCACCACGCCGCCCCGATGACCGTCGACGACGCCCTGTACGAGATGGAGCTGGTGGGCCACGACTTCTACCTCTTCGTCGACGCCGAGACGGCGCAACCCGCCGTCGCCTACCGCCGCCACGGCTGGAGCTACGGCGTGATCAAGCTGGACACGCCGGTCGCCGGACCGGTCGTGGTGGCGGACGCCCTCGCCGGCTGAGCACCCCGCCCGGGAGCCGTCCCGGCGACGCACCACCAGCACGACTCTCGGCCCGGACGCCCGCCGTGGCGCCCGGGCCGAGCGCCGTCCCCATGTGGGTGCTCGGCGGCAGGATGTGCGGGTGTCTGACACCACCACCGTCGCGGACGCCCGGAAGTCCGTCGTGGGTGCCCGGGAGTCCGTCGCCGGTGAACGACTGAACCTGGGCCAGGCGCGTCGCCTCGCGCTCGCGGCCCAGGGGCTGCACCGGGAGCGTCCCGAGCGTGCTGCCGCCGTCACCGCCCGGCACCTCCAGCAGGTCGTCGACCGCCTCGGCGTGCTGCAGATCGACTCCGTGAACGTGTTCGCCCGGGCGCACCTGATGCCCCTGTACTCCCGGCTGGGACCCTACGACCCGGCCGTCCTCGACAGGGCGGCGGGCAGGGCGCCGCGACGGCTCGTGGAGAGCTGGGCCCACCAGGCGTCGTTCATCCGCACCGAGGACTACCGGCTGTTCGACTGGCGTCGCCGCGACTACGAGTCGCAGGCGTGGGGTGCCATCCGCGAGGTTCCGCGCACCCACGGCCCGGTGGTGGACGACGTCCTCGCGATGCTGGCGGACGAGGGGCCGCTGACGGGCGCCCAGGTGCACGAGCGGCTGCAGCACGAGCACCCGGGTCGGGGGGTGAACTGGGGCTGGAACTGGACCGTCGCCAAGCGTGTCCTCGAGTACCTCTTCTTCACGGGCCAGGTGACGTCCGCGGGTCGCAACGGAGCGTTCGAGCGCCGGTACGACCTGGTGGAGCGGGTGCTGCCCGCCCCGGTGCTCGCAGCTCCCGAGCTGCCCCGGGCCGATGCGGTCCGCGCCCTGGTCTCCGCCTCCGTACGGGCGCTCGGCATCGGCACGCTGCGCGACGTCGCGGACTACTACCGACTGAGCACGTCCGAGACGGCGGTGGCGCTGACGCAGCTCGTGGAGGACGGTGAGGCCGTCGCCGTGGACGTGCCCGGGTGGGGTGACGGCCGCTCGTGGCGGCACCGCGACGCCCCACCCGTGCCGCGGCACGCGCGCGGACGAGCGCTGCTCAGCCCGTTCGACCCCCTGGTGTGGGAGCGCCGTCGCGTCGAGTCGCTGTTCGGGCTCCGCTACCGCATCGAGATCTACGTCCCCGAGCCGCAGCGCGTCTGGGGGTACTACGTCCTGCCCTTCCTCCTCGGCGAGCACCTGGCGGCTCTCGTCGACCTGAAGGCCGATCGCCAGTCGGGTGTGCTGCGGGTGCACGCAGCCCACACGGCGCCTCCGTCCGGCGTGACGGCGGGGGCCGTCCCACCGGCCGACGTCGTCGCGCGGGAGCTCGCATCGGAGCTCCGCCTCGCGGCGCGCTGGACCGGGCTGGGGGACGTGCTCGTCGGTGACCGGTCCGGTGAGCCCCGCGGCGACCTGGCCGTGGAGCTGGGCCGGGCGCTCGCGGACGCGTCCGGCTGAGGCCGACGGCTCCTTCGCGCCAGGTCGAGGAGGCCGGCGGCCCACCGCCGGTGCCTGCGGCTCGCCTACGATGGACCGGCCCGGCCGTGCGGTCGGTGCAGCCCCCACCCCGTACGGGGTGCGATCACGTCGGGAGTCATGCGTGCCAGCGATGCTCGAGAAGGTCCTGCGCCTCGGTGAGGGCCGGATCCTCAAGAAGCTGTCCGGTATCGCCAGCCAGATCAACGCGCTGGAGGACAGCTTCACGGCGTTGTCCGACGCGGAGCTGCGCGAGGAGACGGACCGGTTCAAGGCGCGGCTTGCCGACGGCGAGACGCTCGACGACCTGCTCGCGGAGGCGTTCGCGGCGGTGCGCGAGGCGTCGCGGCGCACGCTCGGTCAGCGGCACTTCGACGTCCAGCTGATGGGTGGCGCTGCGCTGCACCTCGGCAACATCGCCGAGATGAAGACCGGTGAGGGCAAGACGCTCGTCGCCACCGCGCCGGCCTACCTCAACGCCCTGACGGGCAAGGGCGTGCACGTCGTCACGGTCAACGACTACCTGGCCGGCTACCAGTCGGACCTGATGGGTCGCGTCTACCGGTTCCTCGGGCTGACCACCGGCACGATCCTGTCCAACCAGACGCCCGCGCAGCGCCGCGAGCAGTACGCCGCGGACATCACCTACGGCACCAACAACGAGTTCGGCTTCGACTACCTGCGCGACAACATGGCGTGGAGCACCGAGGAGCTGGTGCAGCGCGGCCACAACTTCGCGATCGTCGACGAGGTCGACTCGATCCTCATCGACGAGGCCCGTACGCCGCTGATCATCTCCGGGCCCGCCTCCGGTGACGCTAACCGCTGGTACGCCGAGTTCGCCAAGGTGGTGCGCCGCCTCGAGCCCGAGCGCGACTACGAGGTCGACGAGAAGAAGCGGACCGTCGGCGTCCTCGAGCCCGGCATCGGTCGGGTGGAGGACTACCTCGGCATCGACAACCTGTACGAGTCCCTCAACACCCCGCTGATCGGCTTCCTCAACAACGCGATCCGCGCCAAGGAGCTGTTCAAGCGGGACAAGGACTACGTCGTCCTCAACGGCGAGGTGCTCATCGTCGACGAGCACACCGGCCGCATCCTGCCGGGCCGTCGCTACAACGAGGGCATGCACCAGGCGATCGAGGCCAAGGAGGGGGTGGTGATCAAGGCCGAGAACCAGACGCTCGCCACTATCACCCTGCAGAACTACTTCCGCCTGTACTCCAAGCTCTCCGGCATGACCGGCACCGCCGAGACGGAGGCCGCGGAGTTCCAGGGCACCTACAAGCTCGGCGTCGTGCCGATCCCGACTAACCGGCCGATGATCCGGATCGACCAGAAGGACTTCGTCTACAAGAGCGAGGAGGGCAAGTTCGACGCGGTCGTCGCGGACATCGTCGAGCGGCACGCCAAGGGCCAGCCGGTCCTGGTCGGCACCGTCAGCGTCGAGAAGAGCGAGTACCTCTCCCAGAAGCTGAAGAAGCAGGGCGTCCCGCACGAGGTGCTGAACGCCAAGCAGCACGCACGCGAGGCGACCGTGGTCGCGCAGGCCGGCCGCAAGGGTGCGGTGACGGTCGCGACGAACATGGCGGGCCGCGGCACCGACATCATGCTCGGCGGCAACGCCGAGTTCATGGCCGTCGCCGAGCTGGCGGCCCGGGGCCTGGACCCGGCCGAGAACGCCGAGGAGTACGAGGCCGCCTGGCCGGACGCGCTGGCCAAGGCCAAGGAGGCCGTGGCGGCCGAGCACGAGGAGGTCGTCGAGCTCGGCGGCCTGTACGTGCTCGGCACCGAGCGCCACGAGTCCCGTCGCATCGACAACCAGCTGCGTGGCCGCTCCGGTCGTCAGGGCGACCCGGGGGAGTCCCGGTTCTACCTGTCGATGCAGGACGACCTGATGCGCCTGTTCAACTCGAGCCTGGCCGAGTCGATGATGACCCGTGCCGGCTTCCCGGAGGACATGCCGCTCGAGAGCAAGATCGTCACCCGCGGCATCCAGTCGGCGCAGTCCCAGGTCGAGGCGCGCAACTTCGAGATCCGCAAGAACGTCCTGAAGTACGACGACGTCATGTCGCGGCAGCGCGAGGTGATCTACGAGCAGCGTCGCCGGGTCCTGGAGGGTGAGGACCTCGAAGAGCAGATCGCGCACTTCCGCCACGACGTCCTCAGCGCGTACATCGAGTCCGCGACGGCCGAGGGGCGTCCCGAGGACTGGGATCTCGACACCCTGTGGACCGCCCTTCGGGGCGTGTACCCGATCTCGATCACGCCCGAGGAGGTCGTCGAGGCTGCGGGTGGGCCGACGCGCCTGACCCACGAGGTGCTGGAGCGAGAGGTCCTCTCCGACGTCGACGTGGCGTACGCCGACCGCGAGGAGCAGATCGGCTCGGAGAACATGCGCCAGCTGGAGCGGCGGGCGGTGCTCGACCGCCGGTGGCGCGAGCACCTCTACGAGATGGACTACCTCAAGGAGGGCATCGGGCTGCGCGCGATGGCGCAGCGCGACCCGCTGGTGGAGTACCAGCGGGAGGGCTTCCAGCTGTTCGGCGCGATGACCGATGCCATCAAGGAGGAGACGGTCGCCTACCTCTTCAACCTCGAGGTGCAGGTCGCCCCGAGCGAGGAGCAGCAGGCGGCAGCCGCGGACGGCACCCCGGTGATCACGGCTGAGTCGGCCGCGCGGACGGCGACGGGGCCCGGTGCGGAAGCCGCGGCTCCGGCGCGGCTCGTCGCGAAGGGTCTCGACGGTCCGGACGCCCGGGTACCGCTCCAGTACTCGGCCCCGTCGACAGACGGTGACGGCGGTGTGGTGACCGAGGCGGAGGACACGGCGGGTCGTCGCAGCCCGGCCTCGGGTGGCGGCGCGGGTGACGGGTCCAACCGGGAGGCGCGGCGCAAGGCGGCCAAGCAGGGGAAGCGTCGACGCTGACCGCCTCCCAGGCGGTGTGAGCACCGCGCTCGACGTCGCTCAGCCGACGTCGAGCGCGGTCGCCCGCCACATCCCGCGGTGGGTCTCCAGGCGCACGGCCACGGCCCTGACCCTGCAACCGTCGTCGACGACGACCGCGGCCTCGACCACGCGCTCCTCGACCCGACACACGTGGGCGCTGCGGACCACCGGCGGCCGTGACCCGACAGTCGCACGTCCCGCGGCGGACGTCGCCCGGCGATGCAGGTCGGCTCGCAGCCGGACGGCCTGCAGCACCCCGGGGGTCAGCCACCGGGCCAGCTGCGCGGCGGGCCGGAGGCCGGCGATGACCTCGACAGCGGCCAGCGCGAGCCGGCGCACGACCACCGCGGGCTCGGCGATCGGCAGGTCCCCCCGCTCCTCGTCCGCGCACTCGAGCACCAGGGCCCGGTCCGAGGAGCGCATCACGGTGATGCGCTGCTGGACGTGGACGGCCGTCCCGTGCGCGGGACCCTCGGCCTGCGCCGGCGACGCACTGCCGCGGGCCGGCAGGAGGCGTGCGCGGAGCTCGGTCGGCCGGCCGGACGGTGCGCGCCTGGGCGGAGCGGAGGTTCCGCGTTCGGCCGACCGGGGACGCGACGCGGCGAGCGACAGCGTGGCCGGCCGAGAGCCGGCTCGAGGCAGTGGTGCGGTGGCGCACGCGATCACGTCCTCCACGCTCGTCGTGCCCACCGGCTGGTCGCTGAGGGCGGCGGTCATGACGCCGAACCCAGGTCGGCCGGCACGCTGAGGACCAAACCGGGACGGATGAGGTCCGGGTCGCTGCCGATGCGGGTCGCGTTGGCCGCGTACCAGATCGGCCAGGTCGCCGCGATCTGCGCGTCGTCGGCGCCGGCCGGAAGGTGCCTCGCGGCGATCGCCCACAGCGTGTCGCCGGGCGCGACCGTGACGGTCCCCGGCGCTACGGGGGTACCCGCGGTCGGCGAGCTCGATGACGTCGCGTGCGGGGAGCTCGGTGACTCCGCAGCGACGGTCCGGGCCGCACCCCCGGCCGTTGCGGCGCTCGCCGGTGTGCCGAGGGGATAGGCGCTCGACAGCGATGCGTCGGGCCTGGTGTCGGGCTCCGCGAGCACCGTCGGTGCGGGAGCGCCGGACGCGACCGCCGAGGTGCCGGGCTGGGTCGGCATCCAGCCCAGGTCCCGCCCGCCGTCCGGTGCCGCCGTCGCGCTGACGGTGGGCAGCGGCGATACCGTCGGCACCGCGTCGGCCGCTGACGCTCCCGTCGCCGCGGAGAGGCCGATCCCGGCTCCGACGGCGATCACGACCGCTCGCCGCACGACCGCCGGCGCCCAGCGTTGCACCCACGCCTCGCCGCGCCGCCATCCGGCGCCGGTCGCGCGCGCCGTCAGGCATGCGGCGGCGACCGCGCAGCTCAGCGTCAGCCACGCCAGCACGGCAGCCCCGACCGCGACGACCCCGAGCTCGACGAACCCGTCGACCCGCGAGGGACCCGCCGAACCGACCAGCCCCAGCAGACGAACGGTGAGTCCCGTGCCGAGCGCTCCGGCCGTCAGCGCTG
>Ga0209914_1003644_pt1 | contig 10526 bp, 8 predicted proteins | sample ThiBiot_500_plan_FD_183949 | JGI IMG/M metagenome (GOLD analysis project Ga0209914, IMG submission 183949) | Wastewater bioreactor microbial communities from Cape Town, South Africa - Thiocy_cont_500_plan (SPAdes) | ecosystem: Engineered > Bioreactor > Thiocyanate-remediating > Anaerobic-Aerobic ...
ACTAGGTAGATTTTGCAATAACCTTAACGAAAAATCTTAAATTTTCCAGGTCTTATTGTGGTTTGAACAAATTAACCCTTTGAGTCCTGATGGCGTGCATACATACGACCGTTTAGTAGTTTTGAATAACCAAAACATGAATTTAACTCTCACCCTCAAAAACTAGTGCAAAGTATTGTTCAAATACCAGCGCTATGAAAATACGGCAATCTAAATCTTAAAGATTTAGACTCAGTAGATGGTCTACTCATATGGGGTATCTGTAATTTACGCTATCAGCACTAACACCCAACTTTGTAAAACCGCATATAGGTTATATTCACTAACACCCAAAACTCGATGAGCTATGCTTACTAACACCCACTAACACCCATTTCGTACTGACAATAAGAAAAAGCAAGCCTCTACAAACACCAAAAATTTACTTCTTCGACACTAACACCCAGAATCCTTCTTATATTCAGTCAAAAATCACTAACTTATATTCACTAACACCCACAGAATTAGATGATCTTCATTTCTGACTCAGGTAAGTGCCATCTGCAAAAAAGTTTTATAAGTAAACTTTTCCTTGCAAACATAAGAAGTCATCTAAAAAGTGCTCATATATGCATACTAACACCCAAAATGTCTATATTGACAAGGCAAACGCACCTAAGTTATTCTCACTAACACCCACAGAAATTCAAGATCTATCTATTGATATATAACTCAAGTATATTTTTGAATATATTCACTGTAAAAACATCCAAAAACATTATAAACGAAATCCATAAGAATCGATAAAAAATCGAAAAATTCGAAAAATCACAAAAATAATTCAAATTTTAAAGGAAAGAAATGAAAGATTGATCTGTATTCTATTAAGTTATATGAACACTTTGATAAATGTAATATGCTTTGCACTACTATCATAGAAAACACACTATCTATCATCTCGAATTAAGTTTGAAGCAACATTAGAATCATTATATGTAGAAAATGCTATAAAAATAGTTTAGGGAAAAATTCAAAAATCAATACAGTATTTGAAATTCTATCAATATTTGAGTAAAATTTGATCGATTCTGATGAATATTGATCAATGAACGAATAAAGATCTGTTAATCAATAGATAGATCTTGAATTTCTGTGGGTGTTAGTGAGAATAACTTAGGTGCGTTTGCCTTGTCAATATAGACATTTTGGGTGTTAGTATGCATATATGAGCACTTTTTAGATGACTTCTTATGTTTGCAAGGAAAAGTTTACTTATAAAACTTTTTTGCAGATGGCACTTACCTGAGTCAGAAATGAAGATCATCTAATTCTGTGGGTGTTAGTGAATATAAGTTAGTGATTTTTGACTGAATATAAGAAGGATTCTGGGTGTTAGTGTCGAAGAAGTAAATTTTTGGTGTTTGTAGAGGCTTGCTTTTTCTTATTGTCAGTACGAAATGGGTGTTAGTGGGTGTTAGTAAGCATAGCTCATCGAGTTTTGGGTGTTAGTGAATATAACCTATATGCGGTTTTACAAAGTTGGGTGTTAGTGCTGATAGCGTAAATTACAGATACCCCATAATTACCGAACCATGGCATACAATTGGTATCGATATTATGGGACCTTTCTCGACTACTTCGAGACAAAAACGATTTCTACTTGTGATAGTAGACTATTTTACACGATGGATTGAATTATTTCCATTAAAAACCACGACGTCATATGATATTGCTCAAATTATTTCGAATGAAGTATGTTCCAGATACGGAATACCTTCATATATTTTATCAGATAATGGTCCGCAGTTTGCATCAAAATTCTTTAAAAGTTTCTGTGAAACAATAGGAATCAAACAAAAATATACGGCCAATTATCATCCACAAAGCAATATGACAGAACGAGTGAATCGAACATTGAAAACAATGATCGCTATCTTCGCTCAAGACCACCCAAATTCATGGGATAAAGAAATACAAAAAATAGCATTTGCTATTCGAACTTCAGTGAATGAAACAACTGGCGAAACTCCCGCATTCATGATGTTTGGAAGGGATCCAAAAACGCCATTAGATTTGTTATTAGGTGAACCTAGTGAAGGACCACCACAGACAACAATTGAAGAAACACAAATAAATGAATACAAGCAAAAATTAATTCATAATTTACAATGTACTTTTAATCTCGTTCGGGAACATTCCGAAGTAGAGAAAATTAGTCAAAAAATGAAATACGATAAACACACATCTCTACGAGAATTTAAAGTTGGAGATTTAGTCTGGATTTCAATAATTAATCCACAAATAGGTGATGTTTCAACAAGAAGAAAACTTCAACCTAAATATCAAGGACCATGTCGATTACTTGAAAAGTTAGGTCCAACAACATTTACAGCAATCAGAATTAGTGACGGTGTTAATTTCGGAGCAATAAATATAGACCGAATGAAAAAATATTTTGAACCAACACAAAATCATCAAAACAATACGTCCAATACAAGTGACCAAATGATAGAAACAAATGGGAACAATAATGACGTATTAAGTGATGAAGATACAGAAAATGATCAAGAACAAAGAACCACTGATCGATTATATACCAGAACAACCACAAATGAACAAATCATGAGACCGTCTAGAACACACAAAAGGCCGGCTCGATACTTACAATAATCAAAAAAAAAAATTTTTTTTTTTCTTTTTTTCCCATTTTTAATCATGAAGTAACACATGGATATATTACAATACAAAACCTTTACAATCAAGTTGACGCAAACAAAAAATTATCATTAAAAAGAAAAAAATTTGACCAAGGACAAAGTAGGACTGGGGATATAAGATATTCACTTTAACAAAAAATGTTTCATGCAACATCCGTGATCATGATAAAAACGATTTGGCAATCCACTATAATTTTTGCAATTATAATGGCAAGATTTGTAACACCCGACGACTTTAAAATACCAAGATCTGACATTATACATGCAAATTCTGGACTTATATTACAGTACAAATCAAGTTATAGGCCTGCAAACAAGGTGATAGCCATTTCAACATCAATACCGATGGTTGCAGACATGTGTTATTTAGTACCAATAGCAGCTCTAAAACAAATCCCTCGATGTAACTTCACAATGAACAAAATAAATTTTATGTATCGAAACATAGAATTTGGGAAAGAATGACCGCTAAAAACGCGACCAAAACGACTCATAGGCGATATAATCTCAATAGGTATCGGATCAGCCGCTTTAGCATTATCAACAGCCGATACAGTACAAATAGCCAGTCTAAAAACGGAAATGAGTATGGTTACAGAATCTCTTAGATCATATCAAACGTTACAAAAAGCTAACCAAGCAAGTATTTTACATTTATCTGAAGGACAAATGAAAATAGCTGAGGAATTAGAAAATACGCAACAAGCACTAAATCGAACAATGCATCTAGTTAACCAATATTCAGATACTATTAGAACACATGACGAAGCCATTAAGACATTGGATTCAATGTCGATACAAACTAGTGTTAAATTAAATTCATTTATTCATGCAGTGGAGGGACATTTCTTGCATAATTCGATTGAAAATATTTTAGAAAACAAACTTAATTTAAACTTCATTCAATTTGAAGATATACCAAAAATTATCGAATTAATATTACAAAAAACAAATATATTCTTAGAAGAAGGGGGTAAAGTGATGTCACTGATGGATTTGGTAACAAGACTACTAGTTCAACAACAAATACACTTCATACCTAAACAGGAAATAACGACATCACCATTTGGAGCCCGAATCGGTGACTTAATAATTACTTCATATTTCGCCGCATGTGAAAGGACTCAAGAAGAATTTTATGTATACAAATTAATCCCAATTCCATTTAAAAATGGTAATAGACGAGTTCAATTAGCACAAATGCCAGCTTATATTGGACTTCGACCTCAATATAAAAAATTCATTAGATGGTCGGAAAAAGAAGCTAATGACTGTAAATTCGAATTTATGTCTTCATGCCGAGAAACACCAGCTATTCGTAAGAAATTAGAAGATACTTGTATATATGAAATACTAACAGATAAACCAATGACGGCATGTATGACTGAATATTACAGCCAAACCACGTTCATACACCAGATAGGTCATCACTGGGTAATTTCAACAGAAACAGAAACAAAATGTCTTCCAATCAAAGTGGAAAATGTTGATGAACATAAAATTATGGACAATCAGCAAATTATTATACCAACCACAGCGATATATTCCAACCCAGATTCGACATCAATACAATGCGATAAATTTTACTTACCAGGATTACCAAGACAAGTAGGCAAAACAACGGTATTTATCCAGAATGAAACGATAAATCCTATTGATAAAGATTTAATTAATCTACAATCGATTATTGAAAAGAATACAAATTGGACTAAACTAACTTATATTCCATCTCATATACAAGAAATAATGGATTTTATATCGAATACAACACAACCACCTCAAACTTTGTTCTTAGGATACTTTAGCCACTCATTCATGTATTATCTGAATATATTCTTGACAATTATGATATTAGGATTAATCAGCTATCAAATCTACAGACGTTGGCTTGGAAAAAAGAAAGCGAGAAACATTATGATCAAAATGCCATCAATGAGAGACCTAGAACAATTACAAAATTTTTAAATTAAATTTCTTTCCTCAACTATTACTTACAACTTATCATATATGAATATTATTAGGGACCAGGACATTAGATTTAATCAACAAATATTTTAATCACATATTTACTCTATATAATTATTAGACGCTCAGGAGCGCGTCTTATATTAGGGGGAGGATGTGCCAAGAACAAACAAATCGAAGAATTAAAAAGACGATCAATGAAGCAGAATGAATTAAGGAAGAAAAAAAAGAAACACTCAATGATAGAGAGAAGTTCATTCACACTTGGCGACAACAGAACGAGCAAAATTAATGAAGCGGAAAAAAACAAATAAAGACATTCACACATGATGTGGTTTAATAAAACAGTGGACGTCCTTCATCGTTCACCGAGATTTGTAATGCTAATTGTGTGACATTGACCAGATCTGAAGCAACAGATTGACTATCGTTATATGATCTCATTTCCATTACTTTTCTCATGGACTCTTTGTTAAATTTATATATGCAAGATGTTCTCTCTATTGTTGCTCTCTTCGCTCTCTTCTCTCTCTTCGCTCTTTCCTCTCGCTTCTCTCTCTTTTCTATTTAGGTATAAATACCTAGAGTCAATCGAGCATAGATGAGTTTGGTGATAGATTCACACACTATTACATTCTTTCTACGCATGTTAACCTTTCTATTCGTATAACTTTTATCTTATCAATAAAATATTGATTGTATACTGGAAGTAAACAATCAAACCAAACTCCTTGTCAACTCAATAATCAAGAGTTCAGCAAACGAATAATCAGCACGTTTCACCTTTTATCGTTACAATTTATATGAATTTCAATTATTTTGTTGTATTTAAAATAAAGTCGAAGTGAAGCACAAATAATGATAAAGTATAATCTGAAATAGTTTGTTCTTCATCACGTATTTCTTTTCTTTTATAGATAAGATAAATATGATTGATACTTCTTTGATGATATGTACACTCCTATTAAATAAATCATATGTTCTATCTAAATTCGTATGACTTTATTTAATGTGTTTGCTGAACATATTTCTAAACAATTAGATGAAGATAATTGAAGTTCATCAGTTTTGGTATTATCAATGAAAGTGAATAAAAATAATCATACGTATTTATCGAATAACGTCATTCGAATAGTAATAAAAATAGAAATAGATTTATTGTGGGGAAAAAACCAACCGAAAGAAAGAAAGAAAAAAAACTCGATAGATTTATTGTGGGGAAAAAACCAACCGAAAGAAAGAAAGAAAAAAAACTCGATAGAAAAAAAAAAGATTCGATAAATAAACGAAAAGAAAAAAGCCTATACGAATAGGGTCATGATGTATATAACGTGCAGATTTTATTCAGACATTATTAATAGACGGTTGGCATTAGTACGTTAACGAATCTTTCATCTTATCGTAAGTTACAATAATATACAATCATTAAACCCTATGTAATTTAGAATAGTTTGAGAAAATAATAACGATAGTGATGAAATAAATAGAGATTCATCTTTATTTTCCAGTTCTATTGTAAAATTAATTCGTATTGAATTAAATATTAGACAGTAAATTCCTTCGTTGATCCTTCTTCAATATTAGACTTATGATGAAGCGAAAATCATATTAAAATTAAAATTAAAATGTTTAGGAATGTAACAAATCCTTAGAAATGTTCTAGCGTTTCTTCTATGCCTAAAACTCCCACAGTTATTAATAAATAAAAGAAATGGAATTATTAGATACTTCATAGTCACTGAGAATATGCATATATCCTATTCATCCATTGATATGATTTTCGGTATACTATCTCAATGGAGTCCAGAACAATACTCGAAGAAAAAATCAGATAGAGTTATACCGATTGAGAAAATTCTGGAATAGTCGAATTTGCTCATGCACTTTGTTTACGAGATCCATATAAACGAAAGGAAATTTCTGAGCAATTATATCATACAGAATCGTTTCGTTTCTTTATTTAAAAAGTTCACGTGACGCGAAGAATTGGACAATAAATTTGTCGTACATCCTGTTGCACAGATTTAATTCATTTATGTTCTGTGTTCTTTTTTCTATACACATAGAGTTTTTTTAAATAAAAATACTATTGTGTCTCTTGTATTAGACAGTCAATTTGACGAGTCTTTTTTTCGCATCTCAATACAATTTCAGACAAATATTTCTTTTTATTTAATTTTGGAAAAAATGGAGATACAACACTTGCGAAGTCAAATTGAGAAATACAATTTCTCTGATGTATACATCTTAATTGTTTGTCTTTTTCACTTATTTCAGTGTTCTGCACACATTTGACTTCCGAGTTTATTATATGAAAGCACTTTCAAAACGCTCAAGTAAATTTCATTTTCATCATACAAAACACTTTTATAAGGCCTTTATTTCAGTTCGATTACAGTCACGCTGAGGGGGTCTAGCAAGTTGCGTAAAAGTATCTGCGAATTACATAAAACATACTAGACAAGTATGAACAACAATCTGAGCCGACCAATTTCTCAGGTAGCTCTAGAGAAAATATAGGTGTGATGTGCGAATATTGCATAATTATAACCAACAGGAAAATTTTTTTAATATGACAAGAAGAAGATGAAAATACATACAGTAATTCATTACATTCCAGAAATAAATATTAATTCATATTTACTTTACGATGTACATCAAATATTAATAAGTATTATGTCAGGCAGTCGTTTTGTTAATGAGCCTTTTTTGGAGCTCCAAGAAGTTAATCGTAGCCCAATATTCGGTTATGAAGAATCACCTTTGCTTACATTAGGAGTAGACTTGCAGTGCAAGTCTTGCACGAATTCCAATTATTTTAGGCTTGGAGTTGTTGTATATCTCACTATATAGTCAACTGAATGAAAAATCAAATATTGGAGTTGAAATTTTACATGTGAATAGTGTTCATCATGAGATTTGTTCTGATAGTTTTAACAAAATTTGAAATATTGTTTCTCATCGACTAAATTTTAAATTAAATTCATTTCAATAGATTTTGTTTTAAGTAATATTCAATTAATTGACAAGAAAAACATTATATAATGGCTACATCCATTTCAACTGATGAAAATCAAAATCAACATTTGGAAATGTTTTGTTTAATTTGGCTCGATTCGAATCCTCAAGAAGGTCTAAATACTGAAAAAAATCTACGATCAATTATTAATCAACTTAAAAAATTTCAAGATATTGATCAATGTCAACAATTTATCCAGAAAACTTCGTCAAAAGATCGACTCATTTTCATTGTTAGTGAACGATTAGGAAGAGAAATTCTTCCCAAAATTCATCATCTAAGACAAGTGATTTCAATTTATATTTATTGTATGGATAAGCAAGCTAATGAGCAATGGTCTTCAAAATATTCCAAAGTTAAAAATGTTGTTACGAGTCTCAATGAATTAATTTCAATAGTTACGAATGATTATCGAATTGAGAAGAAAATCGAAGAACCCTTATCGATAAATATGTTTTCTTTTGGAGGAAAATCAACTGTCGATTTAAATGGGAAATTTGTTTTTTCTCAAGTTCTTATCGATTGTCTTTTGAGATTAAAATCAGATGACCAAGATAAAAATGAATTAATGCAGCTGTTAAAACAACAATATCATGACAATCGATTTGAATTAGAATATATCAATGATTTCAAATCAAATTATCGATCGAATGAAGTTTTACAATGGTATACGAAAGAATGTTTCTTTTATAAAACATTAAATTCAGTTTTGAGAACAGAAAATATTCATTTTATATTTTTGTATCGATCATTTATCTTTGATCTTCAACAACAATTACAAAAATATCAATCAAATCAAATTATTCGAGTTTATCGAGCTCAAATCATTTCGAAAGATGAATTAGAAAATCTTAAAAAATCAATCAATCAATTTATTTCAATTAATTCTTTCTTTTCAACAACTTCAAATTATCAAAAAGCTCTTTCTTTTTTTAATCTTTCAAAACCAACAGAACACACAGAAAACATCTTATTTTCAATTGAAGCAGATCCTCATTTTATTAAAACAAAACCATTTGCAAATATCAGTCAATTTAGTGATTATCCTGACGAAGAAGAAGTTCTATTTATGGTTGGATCGATATTTCAACTTAAAAACATTTCATTTGATCATAAAAATCAATTTTCAATCATCGAAATGATCTTATCTACGGATGATGAAAGTCAATTAAAACAAGTTTTAAACAATATGAAAGAACAACTTGGTGATGGACAAACAAATCTTAGAATTTTAGCTACAATTCTCTGGGAAATGGGGAAATTAGATTTAGCTGAACAATATTTAAAAAGATTTTTAGAAGTAGTACCATCGAAAGATCCTTTGTGTGAAGATATATACGGAGATCTTGCAAAAATTGCATCGCAGTCTGGTGATTTTGATAGAAGTATGAAATGGCGTCAAACGTTAATTAATTTTAAACAAAATAATCCAACTGCTTCTAACCGGTCAATTGAATTCAAAGGTTAGTTGAAAATTCAGTTTTCTATTGAGAATTGTCTAATGAAAAGCTATGTATCAACTAAAATGTCAGTGACGCAGTAGTACACTGCACGTCAGTATACACTGATTCCTATTTTTGGTTTTCGTATAGTATATTATAATCTCTTTTCTATGCATCGTTTAGCAGCAGCAATAATTGAAATAACACTGAGATAGATGTTCTCCTTCTTTCTGTGCGAAAGAAACAGAGGAAATCAAAAGAAGATAAAATATGAATATGTGAATTAGAAAGAATGTTCATCATTGATACAATTACCAATCAAGTTTCGTAGGAGAAAAGTCTTCAAGATTATTTTGAAATTAATTTGAATATTTGCCTATTTTTACCTTTAGAAAATCACGGGTTCGCCGTACCATTTAAATACGATAAGGTTTGTCGGGGTCGCCTTTGTGCGTGTTGCGGCAAATGCCGTGATTGGTACTTTGATGGTGATAAAAAAGCATGGCAATGGATACAAAATTATAAAAATTGGACGCCAGCTGATGTCAACCGTTGGTACAATGATAAACTTTACAATAAGTTCAAAATGCATGATGGTGGCAAGTGTGTCTATTATGTTTTTTTTACAAGTGATTGGTATTCTCTTAAATCTGGTTGTCCTAATGATTTTCCTTATTTTCATCATTTTCATTATTTTTCTCGTATTCGTTATTGTTTGTGCGACGATAATCGTCCCACATAACTGTTTTAAATTTTTTTTAAAAGTAACATTTGATACAAACTCCAGTAACTAGTGCCCTGTATAGGACTCCAAAACACGAAATTTTCTCGATAGAAAAAGCATTTTCTTCGATTTTGTACAAGAGCTACTTCATTCTTTATTTTCAGTGAATAAATTTGAAACAAGAAATCTAACAAAGCAAATATTTTTCACTATCATATAAAAAGTCATGGAAAAAGAAATGTTCTTCAAGAGATCCATTTATACTATCGCAGTCACTGAAACAATTTTCATTTTCGCTATTGACTCGGCGCAATTTAACATTTGTACAAGTTGATTCTTTTAATGAGGCTAATGTTGTTGATGGGATCGCTGTAATTCTTTTTCGATGACTGCTACTTAAATATAGTTTCAATTCTGCGAAATTTTTTTGTAAAAATAATACACAAGTAACGCGCCGTTAACGTCGCTGACCCTCTACTGAAAGGAAATAGTCATGTGACCGAAATGTATTGTTGGCGCACTATGTAGATATTGATTCACTAACTAAACATCACCGATCTCAATCGATGTGTATTGATGAAGAATCAAAATTAATGAACTGTCAGGTTTATTTATTCAACTATATATTCGTTTTATATACCTCAATAAGTACAGATATTTTGAACATAACTATGTAGTAA
>Ga0209914_1003650_pt1 | contig 10513 bp, 7 predicted proteins | sample ThiBiot_500_plan_FD_183949 | JGI IMG/M metagenome (GOLD analysis project Ga0209914, IMG submission 183949) | Wastewater bioreactor microbial communities from Cape Town, South Africa - Thiocy_cont_500_plan (SPAdes) | ecosystem: Engineered > Bioreactor > Thiocyanate-remediating > Anaerobic-Aerobic ...
AATTCGAATCATATTTTCTGTTTTTCGTAGTGATCCGGGTATATTTGTCACGAAATTTTGCACGGATTCTCCTATTGGACAATTAGAAATTGGAGATCGATTAATAGAAATTTCATCCAAAGTACAACAAAAAAACATTGATATTCTCTTTATCTGTTTGATTATATAATTATATTTCTAGTTGAATACTTACGATTTACGATTTCTTCCATTTGAACAAGCGAAAAAGTGCATTCAATTAGCTTGTTCTGAAAGTGAAAACGTACGATTAAAGATTGCTCGTGGCAAATCTCTCGAAGAACAATCGTACGTATTTAAAAACATATTCTCAACTAAATCTCTCGGGTATTTTTCAGAGAAAATTATGAACATGTGGACTCCGATGACGAACCACTGATAGTACCGTTTGATATCGATGGTAGGTTGATGAATAAATGAAGAAAAAACTGAACTATGGAAAGTGATTTTAGATTATCAACGATATGAAAAACGTTGCAAATTATACAACGAGGATTGTGTATTGAATTTACTTCCTCAAGTCAAAGTTGTGCATCGTATTGTTACAATTGAAAGGATAGATATCGAAGAATAGAAAATAAATCAATTAGCTTTTGTTGAAATATCAATGTATAAGCAGTTGAATTGATGAAATACATCTATTTTTTAGTTGTACTCATATGTTTAAACTTGATTGATCTTAATTAAAGTGTAGAATTTTCGACCTATTTTCTGATCGCATATCAGGTCATCTTGAGTGAACTATAAAATTCAACAAATCAAATGAGTAAATTCTATCAAGGTATTGTTGTTAGATTAAAGTTATACGGATTAGAAAATTAAAATCGAAAATTAATATTAAAATTTACAATTAAAAAATCAATATCAAGATCAAAATGAAAATGAAAATCAAGATCGAAATCAAAATCAAGATCAAAATCAACAAAAAACAATAGATTTGGCAAAGAAATTAATTCATTTTGTTTTTGTCATGTTTACGGTTAAGTTCTCATTTTCTGAATTTTTATTTATAAAAGTTTGATAATCCATCAAACTAAACGTATGGTTGTGATTGTGAATTGTGTTTTTGTACTGATGATGACCTGATATGCGATCAGAAAATAGGTCGAAAATTCTACACTTTAATTAAGATCAATCAAGTTTAAACATATGAGTACAACTAAAAATAGATGGATTTCATCAGTTCAACTGCTTATACATTGATATTTCAACAAAATTTCAATAAATTCTCAAGATTATGATCAATTAGCTTTTGTTAAAGCTTGTTCAAAGTCTTGTATAAGATCATTGGCTTCTTCGATGCCAACCGAAATTCTAAGTAGAGCAGGACTAACAGTTGTATCGAACGCATAACGCCAGTCGATTAGCGTTTCAACGCCGCCGAGACTCGTCGCTTGTTTGCAAAGAACTAATGATCGAGCGAATGATCGAGCTTGTGATTGTGATTCGAACTCGAAACTAAATGTCGCTGGTGGCAGACGGAGATAACGAGCAGCTAGCGAATAGCTCGGATGGGATTTTAAACTCGGATGATGAACTTTAGTGATTTTATTTCGTTTGACTCGTTGATGTTCGAGCCAATCGACGATCGTCAACGCTGTTTGAGTCTGCCGTTGAATACGCAGAGAATAAGTTCGAATCGATCGAAGAAGCAACCACGCTTCGAGATTGCCCATGACAGCACCGTCAATCGTCCGTTCTGCTCGTAGTTTGTCTGCGGTTATGTTAGTTAATGTTGGATGAACGATAAGAACACCACCGAGAAGATCACTGTGACCTGAGAGATATTTTGTTGATGAATGCATGACTATATGAGCACCGTGATCGAATGGACGTTGTCCTAATGGTGATGAGAGCGTGCTGTCTACGGCGAGACAGGCACCGGTTCGATTGGCTAAGTCAGCGAACCATTCGAGATCAGAAATTGTTGCATAAGGATTATTTGGACTTTCTAACCAAATTAAATCCAATGATCGTTCTTTGTTGGATAACTGTTTGCATTGTTCTAATGTGTAGAACTCAACTTGTTCATTTTGACTCGAACTATGACGTTTAGCCCAAAGATGAAACACATCTCGTATACCAAAATAACCAGCATCCATGTAAATTCGTCGTGGTTTGATATATTGTATCAATGCTGTCGCAGCACTGAGTCCACTTGCGTAGCTGACAGCTTGGCCACCTTCTAAACTGCCAATCAATGCTTCAACACGTTGTCTTGTTACATTATCTATTCGACTGTACAGTTGTCCGTAGGATTCAGGTGCACCCGAAAGAAATGTCGTCGATGGATGAAGTGGCGGAGAGACATCACCTGTGACTTCGACGCCATGATCAGCATGGCAATCAATTGTCGATCCGTGAATAGTGAATGGCAAAGATAGACATCGAATCTGACGAAATATTGCATCGAAATACTTTGTTCGAAGCATGATTCGAAAGAATATGCAAAATGAAAAAATGTTTGATAAGAATTCTTTGCTCTCAAGATAAGAAAAAACAACGTGAGATTCAACATTTCAATTTCAACGAGATTCTTAATTTATTTTCAACAAGTAGTAGATTGTGTATGAATAGGCCCAGGTCCACCAATCCGACGTCGGAACCAATCGGATCCCATCGGATCCCGCCGTCCGATGAAATCCGATCGGATTCCTGGTGACGGAATCCGACCGGAATTGAAACGTCGGATCTGCTTTGAATTCCGACAATATCCGACTATCGGGGCTGATTTTTATATGAGAAAAAAAATAGAGAAAAATCTTGAAATGAGTCAAACGTCGATTAATTTGCAATCGAATGTATTATAAGATAGAACGCTTCATTTGTATTATACTCAAGTATGTTTATAAAATTGCCTAAATTGAAGCTGATGGAGTTAGCTTTAGCATGAAAACAAACTGCTAATGAGGAAAGTCAAGTATAGTAACCATATCATTTGTTTTGTATATAATTTCGGCATGGTTTTATAAATGCGATTACTAATATTGTAATTAAGTATTCAACCGCAATTTAGAACAACATTAATACTTTATTTATAGTAAATAAACAGATGATTTTATTTATCTTTATATGTATCTTAATTAATAACTGAAGGAATCACAGTGCATTTTTTTGTCAGTGATACAAAGTATCATTTAGCTGATAATCTGGAATGACGTGTGAGTATGATCGTGTCACAACGAAATAAATCTTTTCTGCTGATGTAAGATGTAGCTGAATTTTTCTTTTATCAAAAATAACTAAGTTTACAAAACGACTATGTGAAAAGATACTCAAATAATAATGACATCATTTGCTTCTATTTTAACCGATCATAAACACTACGCGATAATTTCACTCAGCCTTCCGGTCATGCACTCATTCATTTCTATTTAGCAGACAATTAAACCATAATTTGAATACTTTGATGCAGTATAAGAAAAAACAGACATTTGATCATAATTAGCAAATCGTAATACTGTTGAAATTTCTAAAATGCACTTCTAATTATTACTTTAAAACGAACTTTCTTAACTTTATAAGATTTTTCGGAGATTCAATGATTCATACATAAGATGAATTCGGCATTTATGTCCTATTATGCATCAGAATTTTAAAAATTATTTAATATTGAGAATGTTATTTTATTGCTAGATTACGTTTTACATGAAAGGATAAACAGTATGAATACTCTTCAGAAAAGCTTTTTATTGCAATGTTGTGAAATGCGCACAATTTCAATTTCTCTAAAGTTTTATTCAAGACCATGAGCTTTAGTTGATACTATAATCGACTGAATTTTTTATTGTTACTACATAAGTAATCAGAACCTACAATATTGTGCTGTGTAAATATGTATATCTGACATTCTTCAGTGTAAAGGAGATTCGAATACTATATAGATTGCGTCATCTATAGAATGAAAACTTTATACTTCTATAGGTGACTAAAAGTTAATGATTTATTGGTTAAAGAGATTCGTATGAATGATTAATAGAATATCTACATCATATTATACTATACATGATGTCGTAAAAAAATCACCATAAAAGAAAAATTTGAATAAAACGTTTATTAATTTATTTCATCGACAAACTATAAATAAATAGTCTTGCAATCTATCTTAAATTGATTGCACTTCGATTTTCGAGCATTCGTGACGATTTGAGCCGTAGATTATTATCAAACACTATTCTCTTTTTGACTGAATCGATTCGTTTGCATTTTATCGTTGTTAAGCTAAATGAAGACCATTAATTCGCACATGTGATGATGTTCCTCTTTACAAATAGAGTTTACTAAGTCATATTTTTTCAATCATACGAAAATAAAACAAAATCAGATTTTTTAATATGATTGAAATTAATCAATTTCTATTCTCAATGCCTTCATTATATTCGATTTTAGAAAAAGATTTTTTATTTTGCTTATATTACTATTGTTCGTAATTAAAGTCGAATCAGTCTTTCGTGAGGCTTTTATAGCATATAGATAAACATCTGAAACATCGTGACAAAGAGAATCTTAAATGAATGTATATGTGCATTTTTCGTTTGACTACAGCAGGCGTTTCAAACGAAATGAATAATCTGTACGATATTGATTGAAATTGCTTACGACCTTCAACTGAGAAAAAATAGATTCAAATCGAAACACCAAAGATTATTTTCTGTGTTATTTTTAGATCTTTGTTTTTTTCTGCAACTTTATTACATTAGTATTCATACTAATTTATTTCATCGAAATGCATGGTTGGCTTGCTTGCAACATTGATGAGGAAATAGAATCCAGTTTTACAAAACGTTATAATTACAACTCTTTACGAAGATCACTTCATAAAAGCGAACCTGATGTCGATGTCTTTAAACTGTCGCATGATAGTACTTCAACATTTCATGAAAAAGTTTCCTCAAGTGAAGTCGCTTATATGGACATGGACATATCTACTAATCAAAATCGAAGTCCATCGTCCGGTTTAAGTATTGAGTTTGATTTTGACAAGATTAAGGAAGGTATTTACGATGAATTAGTTCCAGTCTCATTCCATGATACTGAAAACAATGAAGATGATGACGATGACAGCATTTGTTATGAGATCTTGAATACATATGAAAATCTCGTGAACTTCGATCAACTGGATAATTACTCGAGTGACGAATACGAAGACGATGATCTCAACATTCCAAATAATCGTTTACATAGATACACAAATGTAACAACAGTAGATGCATGTATTCAACTTATGCATCTTTTTCGAAATTCTCAAATAAGTAAAGCTCAATCGGAGCAGTTCTTATCTTTCATCTCTAATTTGCTACCAATACCAAATAATTTCCCTCGAAAAATGGAACAATTAATATCTGAAATCGATATCCAAACATATTATTATACGCGAATCGTTTGTTCAATATGTGGCCGAGAACTGGATATGAAAAAAAAGTGTTTATTTTGCCAAAGTTTTGAAAACAAAAACATCGTTTATATTTATGACACTGAATTCTCAAAAATCTTGACAATTATTGTGCGTCGATTACACGAACAAATAGCAAATTATAGAGAGAAATTCTCCAAAGATGATGCGGGAAAAAAAAGTGAAACACATGATATTCCATTTGCAAACATTTATAAAACTTTAAGGAAATCATACGGTGACAATATCATTAGCTTATTATTTCATCTCGACGGAATTGGTATTTGCAAAAGTACAAAGCTGAAGATGTGGATTCTTACTGCATCGATTATCGAATTGCCACCACCAATCAGATATCGCAGGGAGAATATGCCGCTTATTTCTGTTTGGTTTTCTTGTGCAACGCCAAATATTGACATGTGGCTGTCAAGTAGTATCGAAAGATTGGTGTCGTTCAAGTCGGAGGGTAGGTTGATAGTCATCAATAATATATTAGTTTTGAGATGAGAAAAAGTTGAAAGATATTGATTAAGTATAGCATTAAATCATTAAAAAGTTAACTGAATATAAATCATTAAATCTTGTATCGATGATAGATTAGAAAAGAGTTCACAGTACTGAATTTTGTTCAAATTTAATTGACAGATGATGTTGTTTATTATAATTGAATTAAGTTCCAAGAATGATCTAATCAAATCGTTTTAAATTTCACAGTGCTAAGTACTTCTTTGTCTCATTTCATCATATATCATATGTATTTTCAAATTTTGTCACAAAAAGACGAACTATTCTGTTATTCGACAATGTGTTGTCGATTTACAATGTTAAAACCTAGAAAATATTTTATCGTTTCACTATATTTTATTAGAAAAAGTCAATAAAGCTTTTCTTTTAGGCATATTAATCAACAAAGATTTACCTGTATTAAAGGTTTTATATTACGGTATTATTGGAGATTGTCCTGCATTGAGCTTGATTACGAAATTGACAAATCATGGTGGATATTATTGTTGCTTTTATTGTTATTTGAAAGGCGTTCATGTGCCGATTTGCAAGAAGAGACAGTATCCACTATCACTTCCTTTGAATATTCGTGATCCAAAAAGTTTTGCGACTCATGCTAGAAGAGCTCAAATTATTAATCAATCATTATATGGCCATAAAGGTAGAAGTAAATTTGCAAATATTCTTGATGTACCATTTCCACTTTCAATTATTTGTGATTATCAGCATGTGAGTTTATTGAGACATTTTCGTGATGTTGTTAAAGTAATAAGTTCATCGTTGTCAATTCAAACACGAAAAAATATCGATTACAATCTTCGTAATCAAGCATTTCCACATTTTTTCAATAGAAAGATGCGTGGAATTGATGAATTTAGTTTTATCAAAGCAAGTGAACTACGAAATTTACTTTTATATGGTTTTATTCCCAATTTCTATGATATTTTACCCCTTGAAAAAGCAGCACATATTTGTTTATTTATATGTGGCATTCGTCTATTGCATTGCTCAAATGAAAACTTTGAAAAATCAAGAAGTTCTCTAGCTGGAAATTTGTTAAAAATATATTACCAAAATCATGATAAGTTCTATGAATATCTACAAAATTTCGTCTTACATTTGCATATACATTTTGCAACGAATTATGATCGACATGGTGCTCTGTCTTGTGTGAATACCTTTGCACAAGAAAGTCTTATTGGATATATTGCATCAAACAGAAACGGTAAATTAACTTCTTGAAAAATCGAAGTGAATCTAGAAGGCAATTGCGTATTATTAATCCTTTTCTTTTTGAATTTATTAGGAACACGTCATTTGGGTGATCTAATAATGCATTATTACAACATCGATATGTCTCTTAGCAATAAGAAGTCTCGAGTATTGCCAACTACTCTCGATACATCATTAGATAAAATGTCGAATGCACTGGATTTTTTTATGAACAAAAATATTTTAACACATCATGATACAAATTGCGATTGTAATGAATCAGTGGACAAATGTGTGACATTTTACCAACGTTTCTGTATTCATGGTCGTATTTTTCATTCAACATCATATAAAAAGAGAGGCTTATGTAATAGCTATGCAGTACAATATTTACAAGAGAACGCATCGAAAAGTTTGAAGTATTTTGGAGAAATAATCGTGTTTTTTTCTAATCGAAAAGACTCATTTGCTCTGTTGCAAACATTTGAAAATCAAAAAATGCTAAGCGAATATTTCAAATTATCGCAATTTTATGAAAACATAGAACAACCAATAAATGCTTTTTATCATGTCGTTAAACGTGCCAATCGGTTCGTATGTGTTCCAGTGAAAAATATAATAAAACATTGCATCGTATTCACGAAAAATTCAAGTGACTCTCTTATTATTACACCAGTTTCAAGCTATGTCGAACATGATTGAAGGTTGTGAAAAAATTACTTTTTGTTTGTTAATTGGTAAATCAAACGTTTTTTTAAATTTTAGATCGTATTGATAGAAAACATAACATTTAATCTTGTCTAATCCATTTCGATTATTATTTTTTGGCAGACTCTTGCATGTTATAAGATTTTAATAAACTAGCTTCTTTACTTCGTTTGATTCCATGCGATCAGAATGTTGTTTTTCTAGTTGAACTCATTCACAATCATATAGATAAAACTTATTATTAACTCAAACGATTGCAAGAATACTCACTACTAAAATATCGAAACATCCCATAGACTGTCTTGGCAATTTTAAATTGTTTTTTCCTGAATATAATTCCTCCGATATCTTGAGAAATAGCACATTAATATTCGCTTTGTGTTTACACAAAAATGATCAGTGATGCAATGATTAAGAAGAGATTCACTTATCACTACCGACATCTTTATTTTCTCAAACATTCGTTGCATTGAACCCATGAAAATTTTAAAAAACATACTATAGGTCAAAAATTTGTTTGGAAAATCTGTATTCAAAGGCCAAAGTTCGAATTTTTCAAATCTAGACTATTTAAAGTAGAGAAAACACACTTGTATGTAAAAATACCTCGATCTATTCTAATAGTTATGCACTCGAAAATAAAAACTAAATGTGGTCGAAGAATTAAAACTCCGAAACGTTTTATGGATGATGTTTTTTCGCCAGTAACGGCAGTTTTAACTACAACAGATTCGTACACTGCTTTCAATCCTGATGAATTATGTAATAATTTCATATGAATAATTTCAACAATTTATTAATTTTATTTTCGAATTTTTTCCACGTAGATGAAGAGCCTGATATGGATCAACCTTCATCAAAACGACGTAATACTACTTTTCAGGAAAGTCCAATCCATAACTTGTTCGATGATGAACCAACTGAAGGTATTCTGATAAAAAAAAAATATGTTTACCAAAGTGGCTCCGATTTCAAAGCAGTACTTAATACATCTTTTCTTAAGATTCGCAGCCACCAAAGAAAAAAGCTAGATTCCGATTAACACCTCGTCAAAATCGTGGTGAAGATAAAGCAACGAACAATGGTAATTATTTCGATTTAATCATTTACTGTTGTGATTCATGCACATAGTATTCATTTGAATTATCTTATCCGTTTCAACAGAAAATCTTCGAGATTCATTTGGCGACGAAAACGATTATGTTTCAGATGAATCAGATATTGAAAACAGTACGGAGTTGATTTTTAAAATATTCTTCTAATGACCTAAAAGTTAATAAGCAACATTTAATTTCAGTGAGTGTTCGTCGTAAGAATCGAAGACCATCAACTTTACAAGACAACAATCAACAAATAGATATGTTTGAAAATCTCCACAAAGGTGACAAGAAATTAACGAAACTGTGTATTTGTAAAAAAAATCCTCCAATTCAATCTCGTGTAGATATATCTAATGTTCATCAAAAACTAAATCATACATTACAATCTTCACTCCACAAATTTGAAAAACGAATCAATCGTTTAACCAACATATGCTTGGCGGCAGTAAGTGACCAGATCATTATTTATTTAACAAAAAAGATATTCCTGAACTCTCCAACAAGATTTTGTGTCTGCGTTGAATTTTTTTCTCGAAAGACAACAAAAGAATTCAATCAAACTCTCATTTAATGAATAAGCCTGCACACAACTAAATAGTCTATTTGCCAAAACATTTAGAACAGCAATTCAATCGACGCATACAAGTCGAACACAAACGATGTTTTCGAACAAACCGTCGTATGCAATCACTTTAGTTGAAAACTTTCTAATCACTTGCAAAAAATCTTTCATATAGCTATATGGACACATAAATCTATTGGATTATTCAGCAAAAAACTACGGCGACTACGCCCGGTTCATTATGCGAGTTCTGTACACACAACACGAGCTATGCAACAGCATTCTACCAACCCGGGCAACACACTTTGCAAGACCAGTCCTTGACGAAGGCAGATTCCAACTTCTACATCGTAAGTTCTTCCCCATACGAAACATCAGCACCAGACTCACGTGTCCAAACACATTGATATCATAGGAGCAGTTCGCAGCAAATACCGTATCGATCCCAACAGATACGACACGTTCTTTCATTATTGTCTACGTCGAAAACTCACCGACTTTCTATGCGACGAACGAAAACGATATCGGAGAGAAAAGAAAGCTCAAAACACGCTTGAGCAACGATATAACAATCTTCGTACAAACTCAACTTCATTACCAGTAATTCATCCGCAGGATCACTTCGAACAGTCAATCTCCCAAATCATAAACGAAACGCAAGCCTCACAATGAACGAAAAATATCGAAACACGAACTACACCAACCATTCTACCATCACTCATTCCACAAATCAGTATTACCCAAATCAGCAAACAGAAAAAACTCAATATCAAAACCAAAATAATTTCTTCTTATCGACTAGACTATTCCAAAATAAACAAAATTTTCGCCAAAACTTTCTCATATTCAGAGAACGACGTTCTCTCCATTCTACTTTCCATTCATATTCTTACAATTCATTTCACACACATTTAACTTTCCGAATTTCCCATTGTAATCAGCTATTTCTACTCCACTTTTGAACTCACTTCTTTTACTATTTTCTTCCAAACATTTTTTTTTCTCATTCAAGATTTT
>Ga0209914_1003651_pt1 | contig 10512 bp, 16 predicted proteins | sample ThiBiot_500_plan_FD_183949 | JGI IMG/M metagenome (GOLD analysis project Ga0209914, IMG submission 183949) | Wastewater bioreactor microbial communities from Cape Town, South Africa - Thiocy_cont_500_plan (SPAdes) | ecosystem: Engineered > Bioreactor > Thiocyanate-remediating > Anaerobic-Aerobic...
TCTCGACCGACGGCGACGGCCTGGTGCTGATGCACGCGACGATCGACATGCACAACTCGTCGAGCCACGCTCTCAAGAACTTTGTGCCGCCCTTCCTCGAGACGGCTCTCGAGTGGCTCGAGAAGATTGAGAGCGCCGCCGCCATGCCGGCCTTCTTCGAGCAGCTAACGTCATTCCGCTGCACGCAAGCCGGCGCTGCGACGCTCGTGCGCCTGCGATCGCTCATGTTGCAGATGCAAGAGCACGCAGCGGCTCACCGCCACTCTGGCGTGTGGCTCGAGTATCCTTCGTGGCACACCGAGGAGAATAAGGCCCTCGTGTTGCATGCGCTCAACACGCTGCAACTGCCACTGACGCTGAGCCCTTGCGGAACACGGCTCTTTACTCGCTCGGGCATGTTGACTCACGACGAACTGCGTGTCGTTCTCACAATCATTCCCAACCTCGATGGACGTACGTGTGGTCGGTGTTGGACGGAGGAGACGAATGGAGAGATGGAGAGGAGAAGGGGACAACGCTAATAGATGCCTGCTGCTGGCCATACAGCAACGATGGTCGATGCAACGACCTACAAGTCCGAGAGCTCGCATCGCAAGGCACTCATCACCAGCGCCGACAAGCTGCAGAGCCAAGGCGATGGTGCATCCAGCCTACACGCACCAGCGCCTGCATCGAACGCTGCCGCTGCACTCTCGAGGTCTTCCAGCAACAAGGTGTTCGTGATCGAGCCCGCTGCATCGGCGTCTCTCCCGAGTGCCGTTCAGGACTTTGTCAAGATCAACGCCGAGAAAGGTACGCACTCGCGCACCTCTGAGTGGCAAAGTGAGGCAGCTACCTGAATACGAAGGCGAGACTGCTCATGGTGTGTTCTTGAATGTGTCTGCAGCACGCAATGGATTGCAGCTGCTGTACGAGATACTGCTCGAGCATCTCGAGCGCCTTGACGACCAGATAGAGTCGACCTCGCAAGGCGTGTTTCCGACCACCGATCGCAGCATCTTCATCCACATGCACGAGATCGAGGGCCTCATGGCCGACTCGGGCGTCGTGGGCGCCGTTCCGTTGTTGCGGCTCTTCGGCTTCATTCCGTTGGCGTCGCAGCGGCTGCAACACTCGCGAGGCCGCATGAGCTCGTCAGGAATTCGGCTCTCGGACGAGTCGTGCTTGATGCTCCCCGAGAGCTCCGAGGTGCAGCTGCGCAATGGGCTGCGCGTACTTCTCGAGCATCTGCAGCAGCTGCCTGAATACGAAGGCGAGGCTGCGCAGCAGCCGCCAGTGAGCCCGCGTGAGCGCTTGATTGCTTCATCGTTGTCGTCCTCGACCGATACGATCGACGAGCAGTACGCCACGATGTCTGAGTCTGGCGAGATTCTGGGCGATCCTCGCAGTGATATGGCAAACGCTGCGACGACGACGACAACAACAACAACAAGAGCTGAGAGCTCCACCGATTGGGGCGACTCGTGGCGCTGTCACCACTGCCATCGGTCTATCGAGCGGCTCGCGTTCCTGTGTGCCAACTGCCCGCCACTCTACGTGCTGTGCGCCACATGCGAGCGCGCCTTCGTGGCATCGATCGAACACTCGTCGCGCTTCCTGCGCACTGCCACGATGGGACTCGATGCACCGCGCCATGATGCGCAACACACGTTCATCAAACTGCGCCGTCCGCTTCCTGACAATGTGCTGCAGCGCTGGACGCCGCTCGAGAACCTGTACGAACGCGAGCTGAAGGAGTGGTTCGTCGAGGAGGTCGCGCGCTTCTCGGCCGTGAGGGACCATCGGCTTCGATGCCAGGGCTGCTACGAGACCATCAAGGTGCACCACCGCCACACCTTGGCGCGTCTCGACTCGGCAGCCGAGGAGGCCGCAGCCGGCATCCGCTACGTGTGCATCAACTGCTGTGTCGGTGGCGTGGGCTTCAGTCTGTGTGCCGCATGCGAGCACGCTCAGGTGCATAGCCCTACGCACCTGCTGCTCAAGATCGTCGTGCCGCTGCCGCTACCGTTCTACATGCATCGTTGGCAACGACCACCGTGTTTCCCGCTGCTGGACCTGCTAGCACGCCCGGTGGCGGCTGAGGCCGAGGTCGAGCGCGCGGACAACGACGCCATCATTGCGATGGCCGAGAGACCCGAGCTCCTCGTTGCAATGTTCAACGAGATGCCGATCGAGGCGCTGTGGCACACGTGGCAGCTGCTGCTCGAGCAGCAATCCGACACGTTGCTATCGGAGGCCACGGTGCCCCTGGTGCAGAATCTCTCGTTCGTCGTGTGTCTGAAGGTGCTGGCGGGTGGTACCGGCGAGCAGCAACTGCACGAGAGTGAGGCGCTCGCCACCAATTGGCAGTTGCTCTCGCTCTCTCTCGACGACCCGGTGATCGGCGACGTGGTGGCTCAATCGCTGTGTCGTGCAGTGCAGCTATTGATCTCGATTGGAGACGTCGCTATCGTTTGTACGACACCGAGTCATACGGCATTGCTCGAGCGGTTGGTGGCCTTTACGCAAGTTCCTGCCGCCGAGGCGGGCGGAGGAGACTCGACGACCGCCACGCTCGCTCTCGAGACTATCCACAGCCTGACACAGTCCTCGTCGCAGGACGTCGGAGAGCTGTTGCTTGCCAAGGGTCTCTTCGACACGGTTGCGCTCCATCTCACGAGCACCGACTCTCGCAATCGATGTACTGCGTGGGCCATTGCCAACAACATTGCTTCGTTCCATTCCGAGGCGATCGCGTGTGCGCTGCTCTCGAGTGCCGTGCCGCTGCCATCGTCTTCGGCACACAGTATTGCGTCCGAGTCGCCGACGCGCACCATCTTTGATGCGATCATGCTTGCGCTGGCTGACGAGACGAACGGCTCGGTCATTGCGTATGCAGCCAGCGTGCTGAGTCAAGTCATGCGAAACTGCTGCCTCTCGGACCTTGTGCTTCGTAGTGGCTGTTCGAACTCTTGTGTCACGGTGTTTCGAATGCTCGAACAGCACCAAGCCGATATCGTGCGGCTACTCCAGAAGCGATACTTGCTACAGTCACCATGGGTCACTTGCTCAGCTGCTCTGACTCTTGCTCGATTTGGTACGCGCGCATATGCCTCCACTCCTGCTAGCGAGCATACTCGTTCGTTGGTTTGTTGGTCGGTTTGCTGGTTGGTTGGTTGGTTGGTTGGTTGGTTGGTTGGTTGGTTGGTTGGTTGGTTGGTTGGTTGGTTGGTTGGTTGGTTGGTTGGTTGGCTGGCTTTGGAGTTCTAATATATGTGTGTATGTGTGTGGGCACAATGCACGGTACTGGTGGCGAAGGTGAATCGCGCCCATTGATGGTACTGCTCAACAAGGTGGAACCACAGTCCTACCTCGACATTACTCTGGAATATCTGCGCGAGCTATCGGCGTGCGGACGGTCGTTTTGCAATCGTGTCAAGGGCGTGATTGGCATCTTGATCAAGCAGCTCGGCTGCGAGCCGGTGACTCGCTACTCGCGCACGCAATTCAAGGCCGCATCGATTCTCGCCAACATGGCCATCCATTCGAACGCGTGCAACAACTCGATCGGCCATTCGTTGGCGCACTTTGTCAAGTTAGCGCAGCTGAGCAACCTCAAGAGTACGCGCACGTACGCGACGGCATGTTGTGCTATCGCACTTCTCGCCAGTACACTTCGGGTTCGTATCTCTGCCAGCTATACACGTGCGAGAGAGAGAGAGAGAGAGAGAGAGAGAGAGAGAGAGAGCGCGAGATGCAACGAGAGCGTATCTCCTGTGAGCTCATAGTTGTTGCTGTTGTTGTATGCACTAGGAGGACCGAGCGATGGAAGGCTCGCGCGATATGGTACTGTCATACCTTGACTCCGGCCGCGCTGCGGATGATGAGCGAGCGCCTAACTCTCACGCATCTCGTTGTATGGCACAGGTTCCAGCGGTGAGTGTCAAGGCTCTACTCGAGATTCTCATGCCATCCAAGAACCCGAGCATGTACTTTTGGGCACTGTGGGCCATGAGCCTCGTGGCCTCGCAGCTCATCCACTTCCACACCGTGATGCAAGAGCACTCGAAGCATCTGTTCAATCGCTTCGTTCGATGCGCGCAACCGCAAACACGCGTCTTTGCTGCCGACATTCTGCTTTCGCTGCTGTCAACGCGAAACTGTACGCCGGAAACCACTGCATTGCCTCGTTGCATCGCTCGATATCAGCTGACCGCAGTGGCACACTCGTACTCTGACAGGCGACTATCTGGCAAGCGCCCGGTTCCTCACTGATGCAGACTCGATCACGGCGTTGGTATCGATTGCACTGAACCGACATGAACGGTACTCCTCACGCGGTTCAGCTCGTCCTCTCGATTGCTGCGGTTAACTCGTTGTTGGAATGTTCGCTATGCAGCTTGTGGTCCCGTAGCGCGTTCATTCAATACCGTGCAGTGATGATTCTCGCGTGGGCTCTGCATTGCTTGCGTACGTTGTTGTGCTCTTCCGAGAGAACGAAGGAGCGAACGAGATTGAGAGAGAGAGAGAGAGAGCTTACATTATCTACGTAAGGTGCAGATTCGTCAGAAAGGAATGCTGCACTCCAGCGGTACCTGCAGTGCGAGGACCTGATGGTGGCGCTCACCAAATGTTGGATTCCATCGAGTATCTACCAGCTCAAGTGCGCAGGCCTGATGCTCGCATGTGCCATTGCAATGGCACCACGGTGTGAAGAGCTTGTGGAGCTTGTACGAAAGGAGCTCGTGTGGTTGCGCACGGATCTCGCTGCTCGTAGCCCAGAGGAAGTGCTCTATCGGTTGCAGGTCATGAACTTTGTGGTGATGCTAGATGCTGGTACGCGCGAGTACAGTGCTGGTCACGAGCATGGAGATTGATACTGACCATGACGAGCGTGTGCAGACGCGCGCCAGAGCATCTTCCAATCGCTGGGCGAGCTTTCGTTGGTGTTACTCAACGAAAACGTACTGATCCAGTGCTATTGCCTCCAAGTCATGGCCCAACTACACGCAGTATTGGTTGGAAGCGACTCTCAAGGTATGGGCAGTGAAATCTTCCCTCTCCCTCTCCCTCTCTCCCATGCGTTCTCGCGCTCACACCTGTCATGGGCACAACTACAGCGAACGAGTTGTTCTGGGACAAGTTACCGCCTGATGCTCGCGAGCGAATGGCCGAGCTGGCGTTCTCGATCGATCCTCGTATCAAGCACTGGGCCGTGACATTCAACGTGCAGACTTTGTTCGACAAGGTACGTTTGATTACCTGAAAGCGAGCGAGCGAGCGAGCATACTCACGTGTCAATCTACAGTGTCCCTACAAGCAACCAAACCAGACACGCTCGAGTCTCTCGATCTCGGGCTACCAGTCGCTAACGAGCAGCTCGGAGCTCAGTCCAACCTCGGGCACCGGGATCAGCGATAGCGATATTGGAATGGAATGGACAGTAGGCGAATCCTAGGCAGCACTCGTCTTGACGATGGGCGGTGGTGGTATGAATGAAGCACCGAAATACCACACATTGAGAACTGTCATCGCGCTCGGCCGTGGAAGCGTCTCTTCTTCATCATCATCTGCTTACAGGTACAAGGGCATCGGGGGATTTACAATCGCGTTTACGTTACAATGCACAACAAGGCCCTTCATGGAGCCCGGACGCCGCAAATATGGATGGCATCAGCATCAGCATCAGCATCCATGCGACCACTCGAATGGCCCGTTGATGGCAAGCAGCAGTAGTTGCGTGAGCCCGAACGACGTGATGACGTACAACCACGTGGTGCGGTGGTCCAGCATGCGCGCCTCGTTGGCCAAGGTCGAGACGGTGGTCAGTGCGCCGCAGAAGCCGGTAGTGGCGGCCGTGAGCAGCACGGCGCCGGCGCGCGGCGTGTAGGCCGGAAACTCGTCGAGCGGCTCGTCGGCGCACACGGCGACGACGTTCAAGCAGCCGAACAGCACCGAGCCGACGACGTTCACGGCCAAGGTGAAGATTGGCGTGCGCAGGTACTTGTTGGAGTAGATGTGCAGCAACGAGAGGTAGAATCGCGTCCAGGCGCCTGGTGCGTGCGGCACACGATGCTCGCGTGAGCTGTGCTGCCAGCTGCGTGCGAAGTGCAGTTCGAGTCTCGCGCAGTGTGCGTACCGAGCGGCGCCAGCAGCAACGTGACCGTCAGTGGTCGTGCAGGGCCATAGAAGATAGCCAGCAGCACGAGGGCGACTATCGAGGTGCCGAGCACGAGAGAGAACAGCACGGCAACTGTCGGCAACGCATGACGACGTGAGCCAGAGCGTGGGCGAGAGAGCGTGGCGCTAGCGACGCACGCAGGATGTTCGCGGCTGCTGCGTGTGTCGTGCACCAAGCTCCAGTGTCGCGAGATACAATGCTATCGCGCCGTGCGTGCGGATACTGCCGAGCGTAGACTGCCCAGACGGCACCGGCAGCGGCGCGCGCAGCCTCAGCCAGGTGCACGCCGAGCAACAGCGCGCCGTACGCCGACGACCACCCGAGCCCGAGCGTCAGCAGCCAATCCAGCCAGCGACCACCGCGCACCAACACCAACGACGCATCATTGTTCCACGACGAGAAGGTCGTCAGCGAGCCGGCGAAGCCCGAGGTCATCGCTGTGAAGACAGGTCGCGGCGCAGCGAGCGCGCTCGGCGGCGCCGATGCAGCTGCTGCTGCAGCTTGGTGCGGCGGCTCGGTGCTGTCGCTGGGTGAGTCGGACTTGGTAACGACCTTGTTGGCAGGCGCAGCGGCCGAGGTGGACGAGGGCGCGGCCGCCACGACGACGAAGCCGATGAAGGCCGAGCCGAGCACGTTGGCGATGAGGTCCGGGAAGAGCACGGCGTCGGGCCGCAGCGCGTCGAGCACCGCCGGGCCGCACAGCCACTGCACGCCGACGCGCGCCAGCACGCCCAGCATCGCCAGCACTCCCACCGGCGCCGTCTCCAGCAGCACGCGGCCCACAAGCCAATGCATCGCGCGAGACGATGAGGCACTGGCACCGGCACTGCCACCAGCACGACCACGACCACGACGATGCGAGAGGGAGACGAAGCGAATGACGCGATGGCGGCGGCGTGGTGGCGTCGTGGTGGCGGAGGCCTGGTACCTGCGGCGTCGCTGTTCTTGGTTCTTGTCGTCGCTGGTTGCCGAGCAGGAGGAGCGCCCGTCCCGTCCCGTCGCTGCTGCTGCTGTCTCGCCGCTGCCACAATGTCTCTGAAGCGCAAGGAGCCCGATACCGGGTTCGAAGGCCACGACGCGGCCAAGAGGCCCCTGGTGCAGCAGGTGATCGCCAAGGCGCCCGTCGTGCAGATCACGACGCGGCCCGCGGCCTCGTCTTCGGCGGCGGCCGATGGCGGCGGCGGCCTCGGACCTTCGCTGCCTTCGTCGGCGGCCATCGGGCCGTCGCTGCCGCCGTCGGCCATCCCCACAGCGATCGATGCCTCGAACGCGGCACCGTATCCGGTGGGCTACATGCCTCGGGCGCGCGCGGCGTCCGGCGCACCGCGAGGAGCGCCCATCGTCTCGGGTGCGTCAGCGTCGGCGTCGGCGGGGCCGGCGCCGTCCCCCATCCCGGCTCGCGCGGCACCACTGCCCGCGACCTCGACGGGCATCTCGGTGTTGCAATCGATCGCGTCTCGTAGCAAGGCACCGACGCCAGAGCCTGCCGTCAAGAAGCACGTACGCACGGCTGCCGGTGTCGTGTGGGAGGACCCGACCCTCAGCGCGTGGAACGACGGTACCGAGCGGCGCCCGGCGCACGCCCACTGGCAGCTGGCAGCTGGCAGCTGGCACCTAACACCCTCTCGCGTGCACACACAGACGACTACCGTATCTTTGTCGGCGACCTGGGTAACGAATGTACGGACGAGATGCTGAAGCAAGCCTTCGTCAAGGTGCGTGGCACGCGTGCGAGCGAGGCGCTGGTACAGCGCTCTGATGCTGCGGCGCGTGTCTGCGTGCGCGCAGTATCCCTCGTTCCAACGAGCGCGCGTGGTGCGCGACAAGAAGTCCTTCAAGACCAAGGGCTACGGCTTCGTGTCGTTCTCGGACGCCACGGACTACATGAAGGCCATGAAGGAGATGCAAGGTGCGTGCCAGCCCCTCCAGCTCGCGCGTGGGCGCTCTCTCACACGCGGCGGCGCAGGCAAGTACATTGGCAACCGGCCCGTCAAGTTGCGCAAGAGCCGCTGGCAGGATCGCGAGGCCGACTGATGGCGCCACGGCCGATGCCGATGCCTCTTCAGCCCGTTCAGCCCGTTCGCATCTACACGTGGGAGAGCGCGAGCGAGCTCTCTCGCTCACTCACTCGGCCTGTATCATACGTATTACACAGACGCACGCACACACACTACAAGGCAGTATTTACTCTTGCAGCCGAGGCGATCGTGCCGTCGCGGGTAGTAGCGCCACAATGCGACTTTGCACGCCTGTCCGGCTGTCTGGCTCCTACGCGTGGTGGGCGTCGCGGCCACGATATGCCGCCTCCTCGTCGTCGTCATCATCGTCGTCGTCGCCCTCGTCTTCGTCGTCGTCGGCCTCGTCGTCCTCCTCGTCGGCATCACGGTCGTTGGTGGGCGTCTGCGAGGCGCCTAGAGATACGACGGCAGTTAGTGCGACGTGTCTCGACGACTGCGGCAGCAGGCACACGTACTGTGGTGATTGTCGTCGCACTGCGCATCGCTCTCGGGCTCGGGCTCTTCCTCGACGAATGGCGGGAGCTCGGGGATCATGTAGGGAGCCTCGAGTTGCTCGAGCAGTTGCTGTTACCGCACCACGCCGTGCGAGATGACGGTGAGTCGCACGCGAGCTTGCACCAACCATGCCTCAAACGTACCATTCGCTTGACGACCGCTCGCTCCTTGACCGTGCGGTAGCACTCGGCGATGTTCGGATAGTTGGGAGGCTGTGATGGTTGAGGGAAGCTGTACACGTTGGGATTGCTGCCGAGGTTGCTGTACATTCGCTCGGCTTTGATGATGACCTCTCGATGGTATGCCATGGTGGCTGTGATCGTGCCAGCGCCCGCGTGCGCACACACACACACACGGACGAGGTCAGCTTCGTTTGCTCTCGTGACGTAAGCAGCGCGCGAGCAGCGGTTGGGGTTGCGTACGAGTCAAGATGCGACAGCTCTGGTGCAGTCGCGCAAAGATGCTCTCCCACTCGTCACGCAGACGAAGGTAGATGGCATTGTTGCGCGACACCTTTTGAGCTAATAGCGTTGCGACCGTGAAGGCATAGTCCAAGCCACCACCCCAATCGCGCTCCATTAGCTTCGCCTTTGCTGCCTCCGATAGTTCCTGAGTCGGCACGCTTGCATCAGCGAAACACTGCCAGCCGCGCCCACATCACGACACAAGAGAGAGAGAGAGAGAGACGTACATAGAGCATCACCAGCAGATACTCGCGCAATTCCTTGTCGCGGTGTGCTTCGTGATAGCGAATCTCGAGGTCATACTTCATTGCATACACAATGTAACGCAGGCCCTCCAATGTACTAGAATAGCATGTCGCCGAGCGATCGATCAGTCAGTCGATGGTCGCGGCATGAGCGTGGCAAGCACATGGTGCGTGGCGTACTTGGTGTGCCAAATATCGAGGCCTGCGATGAGATAACGCGTGGTCGTGAGGAACTTGTTGTACTCGGCTTGAAGAATGTAGAGCTCGTCGCGCTGCGCCATCGTGTGCGGCTGAAAGTTCACGTCCGTGAACTCGGCAGCAAGGAGCTGCACCATCCGATTGCGTCGCACCAACTAGGCGATCGCGAGAGAGAGAGAGACCACGAGTTCAGCCGAGTTGAATTGGCTCGAAGGTCAGCAGCGGCCAAGCGGCAGCCAAGTGCGCACGAGCGGTTACGTACATCAAGACGCTCACCAAACAGCTGTAGATAGACGGTCTCGGCGATCTGCGTCTGTGCCAGGTCCTGACTGTTGATCTCCCACAGGAAGTGGATGAACGACTCGAGGCGATGGTCTTCAGTCTCACTGCGAGCCTCCGAGATTCGCGTGATCAAGCGGTCCATGTGGGCGTGGTACTCTTGCTTGAACAGCTCGACCTTGTTCCGGAGCTGTGCCTCGGCCTGCGCTGCTGCTTCTCGTTCGGCGCGGCGAAGCTCCCATTCGTGGAGCTCGTCGGCGAACGCCGCATTGTCATCGGCGATTATGGCTTGCAGCTCGAGTGGTATCAGCTCGTAGCCCTTGGTCGTCTCCTTGTTCACTTCTGCTAGCACCACGAAATCAGTAACGCGAGTTCGACAAACGTATCGGTCGCCTTCAACGCTCACTCGCTCACTCGCGTACCGTCGAACAATTGGTCGTTGATGTAAATCAGGCAGTAGCCGCTTGCCTTGGAATCTCCGCCGGTGGTTTCGCGCAGCACGAGCTCCTCGTCGACCTGAGTGACATTGGCGTCGTTGTGCTTGTACCACAGGCCCTTCTCGGCGTCGTACACGAAGGCCCAATAGTGCCCGTTGATCGCCGTACCATCGTGCACCAGTGCCGCGTGCAGCCGATAGCCGACCGTCTTCTTGG
>Ga0209914_1003654_pt1 | contig 10500 bp, 8 predicted proteins | sample ThiBiot_500_plan_FD_183949 | JGI IMG/M metagenome (GOLD analysis project Ga0209914, IMG submission 183949) | Wastewater bioreactor microbial communities from Cape Town, South Africa - Thiocy_cont_500_plan (SPAdes) | ecosystem: Engineered > Bioreactor > Thiocyanate-remediating > Anaerobic-Aerobic ...
TGAAACTTCAACAGCAACAGAAGAAGATACAACCATTGGAGCTACAACCATAGGTGAAACTTCAACAGCAACAGAAGAAGATACAACCATTGGAGCTACAACCATAGGTGAAACTTCAACAACAACAGAAGATACAACCATTGCAGCTACAACCGTATACGAAACAACAACAGATACAACTGGTGAGGTTGCAGTAACAACAGACGCAATTAGTGAAATTGCAACAATGCCAGATGAAACGTCGATAGGAATGACTATTGAAACTGCAACAGCAACAAATGAAAATGTAATCACTGAACTTACAACGATAGATGAAACGTCGATAGAAACGATTATTGAAACTATAACAGCAACAGAAGAAGGTGCAATCATAGATGAAACTTCAATACAAATGACTATTGAAACTGTAGCAGCAACAAATGAAGATGTAGTCACTGAAATTACAACGATAGATGAAACTACGATAGCCACAATTACAGAAACTCTTACGGCGGCAGAAGAAGAAGAAACTACAGAAGAAACTGTGACAGCCGTGTCCACGGACAGTTTCACTCCATTTATCGAATAAACTCAAAATTATGATCATTATTTAAAACATTTGTATAATATTGCAATTATTTCATCGTTTTTGTACAATTATTTTAACTTTCATTTTTTTGTAGAAGCGATTGTTGCGGAAATAACCTTGGTATATTTACCATTTTATTTATTAGAATCTGATTATTTGACTGGTAAATTTTCATGACAAATATTCGAGTAAGTTTTAGACTAGTTCTAAGAATAGTGTTAGTTATCAATAAAATATCGAGTGACATTCTATTGTAATTTTCCTTGTTCGTCATTGTATGATTATGAAAATAAAAGATAAAACAATATTAAGTGATCTGTTAATAAAAGTCAATATGACTGATCGATGAATGAACAATGATAATAAATATTATGCAACAATTGCTACTAATGGGAATACGATGTGTTCATCTTTTTTTTCTCTCTCTAATAATACTTTGTTTAACCTTATTGATTAGTTATATTGCAAGGAAAAAGAAGAATGAAATTACTTATTTAATATTCCGAATGCTTGCTCACAATGACATAGCTAATTGTTTCGAGATTATAAAAGTCCGTCGAATATATTATGTAAATCAATAGATATTCATCGAAATCGGAACTTAACGTCTCAATGATAATCTCTCCATCCTTGAACTAAATTCTCATTTTCCGACGAAAACACTAATATAAAGATAAACGATCTAAAATATTGTTTTTTTTACATACAATAAATTCTTTGTCAAACAAAAACAGAACTAAGGAAAAGATATTTTTTGATTAGTTTGTTTGTTTTTTATGTATATTTTCTATTCGCTTTTTTTTTCTTCTTGCGTCAAGTAATTGTCAGTGTATCTTGGGAATTTAAGCATGGCATGTTTAAAAGATGCTCAAAGACTATCAGACAAGACGAAGAAAACGAACTGTTCTTTGGGCATATATTTATCTTTTTTTATGACGTTTATAGTCAATTTGACGTGGAATGCGTTTTTCTTTGTCTTTCCCTTAATGATACTTGAATAGGATGCGAAACAAAGAAAAAAACGATGGCGATTATTTCGAATTTATTGACAAAAAACTGATTTGTTCTATCATTCATCTATCTATCTACATTATCAACATTGATTGTTCAATAGAAACAGAAAAAAAATAGATCGAATTAGATCTTGTTCAAGGCAAATCATTGAACGATTTGGAAATTATTAACACGTCAAATAATCAGAATAATTATTATTGATGTTTTTGATCATCTATTGAACAAATGATATGGAAAGAATTTTCTTTCGATGTCTTTTTTTTTCTTCTCTTTGTTCTTGTTTAGTAAATAATGCATTATGATTTGAACTTGAAAAGAAGAATAAGAACAAGATAACAACAACAATAACATTATCTATTAGAAAAATAAAACGAAGACAAATTCTATTGATGACGATTGTATAGCGGTAGTAACCACAAGCATTTTCTAATTAATTGTAGAAGGCCAACTTGTTAGCTCTGACAGGCAGAGAAATAAGAAAAGAAAAGAAAACCCATCATATATGTCTATCTATGTATTTTTTCCCTATGTTCTTTCTTCTTCTCCTCCTCCTCCTATCTCTCACTCAGAAGTCTCTTATTTAGATATAATGATTCATGAAAATACACGGGGAAAAAAACGAAGACGAAGACGAAGAAGGAGGAGAAGATGATGATGGTAGAAAGACGAACGATGAAGAGAAGGCAATGTGGCATTCTTTCGCATCGTTAAACAAACGTGATGATAATTCGCACAATGGACCATTGCTATAGTCGGAATAACATCAATAATAATCGAAGACATAACGACAATATTTTGTCGGGACACTAAATAGAAATAAGTAAATTAACTTAGATCAATACCATAAATCAGGTAAATGGCAGGGAAATAAATTAGTTGAGTTAGTGATTAATTAAGATTTGTATTTCTCTATTTCGCCCTCTCCGTTTGTTGCTCTATTTATTTTCATTGTTCGATAACTAGTGATGCATAACGTTAATAGTTATGATTGAATTCATTGAGAAAAATATTGACACTTGCAGTTTCCGAGATAGAGTTTTGTTCTATGTGGAAATAGTCACATATACAAAAGAGAAAGAAGAAGAAAAAAAAATAGACGGAGAGAAAGAACTTCCTCTTGTGACTTCGTCTCTACCTGCTACCCGTTGTTCTTCTTCTTCTTCGTCTTCGTTTTTTTTTCTGTTGTATATATGCGTTTCTTTGGGCTTTTTTTTCACTATTATTCATTTAGTTTATTCTAACAGCATCGTTCAGCTATGTATTTGGTTACGTTTGTCACTCATCAATAGTCGTCGTCAATTTCTCTTAATATATATATGCGTGCGTGTATGTTGAACGTAGGCCATTCATAATGGAACTGTAAAGATGATCGATGTGTTGAATAGTGCTTATTCTATTGAGCATCGATAATCTAAACAACACAACACAACGGTATTCTCTCGTTTCCGTACTTATTCATCCGCCTTTTTCTTCTTACCAGTTCATCGACATCAAAACAAAACATATAACTAGTCAACGGATATTTCTTATTTCAAATTGAAACACATTCCATCACTAAATATAATGATCGGTTCTTATTTTAATTTCATTTGTCTATTATTCATTTTCATCCCAATTGTTAAATCATCATCGTTACTTTACTATAAAACAGCTTGTGAATTACTTAAACTTCCACGTGATTGTCATTGCCAACGTACTCGTGGCGTACCGATCACTTCATTAAATGAAACACGTTTACGATGTCGTCAATTAACAAAACTAACCACCGATTATCGATGGTCAATTGTTCCCTATGATCGTCTAGCTTTCGAAACTCCCAATGATAATCTCACTCTACATCGTTTTGCTTTTTCTGACATACGTGCTCGTACGATACGTTTCGACGTTGAAAATCTTCTTCTAACTGATCATGCATTCGATAATGCTTATATCGGACAATTAGCTATATCTCATACGGATACACCTGGTCGAATTAATTTCGAAACCAATGGACAAGTATTCTATGGCTCAACAATCACGAATATCTACATTAAATCAATGAATTTTCAAAAGCCAATATCAGAAATGATATTTGCTAATGCTAAAATCTATACATTACTTATACAAGCATCAAAATTCTATGGTTATACAAATAAAAAAGCTGTCTTATATCCAATTAATGAAACACATTCGAAAATTGAAACACAGCATGATAATTTTCTTGAATACGATTTAATGGTAACAACAAGTCCATCGATATTAACCAATACTCAAACATCACCATTGAAAATCCGTCGACGAAAACGTCCGAAAATATTTCGACAAATTCTTGAAACAAGCGATGAAAATCTACCATCATTACCCGATCGAACCGTAACTATCAATATAACATCAATTAATCTGCCAGCATTTGTTACAATTTATACGATTTTATCCAGTATAGATACGACCAATTTAACTGAATTCTATTTTCCAAATAATATCGAATATAGTCAAACAGATGAAATTGAATTGAGCTATAATTTTATACTTGCAATTGATGCATATGCATTTCGACATTTAGAATCGTTCGAAGGTCGATTAATTTTAACACATAATCATATTCAATTTCTTTCGCCATTAGCATTTGCTTATTTATATTCAATACATAATTTATCATTAGCTTATAATTCAATTGTTAATTTAACATCGAAACATTTCGAAAGTTTATATCAATTAACTGAACTTGATTTAAGTTCAAATAAAATCGAACGTTTACCTCCCGATATTTTCGTTTCATTAACAAATCTTCAACGTCTACGTTTGAATAATAATCCACTAACATCGATTGATCCATTAGTATTTACAAATTTAATACATTTAAATGAAATTCAATTTGCAAATATGAATCTATCGAATTTAATCCATCCTGAAACGTCGCAATGGATTTGGAATTTAGCTAATTTACATGTTAATTATTTACTCAATACAAAGTAAGACAAGTTTTTTTTTCTGTTGATATTGATTGTCTTTGTCAGATGTATTATATCTCAAGGACATGTTTCTATTTTTGTTAAGTGACTCGAATATTACTATTCGATCGTTTCGATTTGAAAGATAACAAAAAGAAGTCTAATTACAGAATTGAAATAAACAAAAAAAAGAGAGATTTTCTTTTAACAGGATATGACTCGAGTCGAGTACGACTGAGTGAATAAAAGCAAAAAACAAACGACGATCATTCGTTTACGCATGATTTTACGCGTAGGAGACAATCGTACTTTTGTTGTGTTCTTCTAGTAGAATAACTTAAATAAAATAATATTATTCATCAAGAATGATTTTCTTATTTAATCTATATTAATTCTTTTGGTTCGAGGCCAAAGCAAGAAAGACAAAGAAAAATATATAGCTAATCATCATTAGACATAGTTTTTGTTCGGTAAATTTTTGATTGATTAGTCTTGGGACAAAAAACATAGTCGAAGAACAAATCCCGATTGTAATCAAAAGAGAAACTTGAAGACAAATTTCTGATTGTTGTTTGTTTTTTATTAGTTTTGATCTAAGTGATGTAGCTTTTTGTCTACTGGCACGTTTTAATCAAACATTTTATCATCTACCACGACAACATTCATGTCCATGTAATGTTCATTATTTATATCATAAATTTGAACCAAATAGTTCATTAGTACCAATGACTTATTATACGAATTATTTACGTTTAACACCGATTTGTCTTCTAAATGAAACCATAATTAATTCTGAACAAGAAACAAATGAAAATTTCAATCGAACAAATTTCATTTTACAAGGTTTAGAAGATAAATGTGATTATAAATTAATTTTTCTTAATTGTGATGCGATGACAACAACAACAACAACAACCACGACGACGACGACGACTGAACAAACAACAACGACTATGGAAATCACTACAGAATCCACAACGGAAATACCAACAACAACAACACCACGGTAGAACTTGATGACATTCTGCTTTTTCTCTTCTTCATAAATAGACTCTCTTTTCATGTTCAGATATTTCAAATACACGAAACCACCAAAGAAATCAACGAATAATATGAAAAAATTATTCACTGTTCTTGGTACATTAGCTGGTATTACACTACTCGCAGTTCTTCTTGTTATTCTTTGGTATCGACTGAAAGCGACATATAAACGACGAAAAAAACAAAAGAAAATACTCGAACAACAACGACATTTTAGTTCGTCTCGAGCACAACCATCAACTAGTCATTCGATAACCGTGCCACGGTATGCATCATCGGATATGATTAGTAGTTTACCGGGTTCATCGCAAGCTATTACAACTAAAAGTCAATCTCAAGTTTTAATCGAACCGAATCCACTTGTGTCAACCGTTTATAAAAATGACGATGCACTAACTTCTAATCCAACTGAAATTCTCTTTGATCGTGACGATGAGAATAATCGACAAGGATCAATCAAAGAAGAACAAGCAACTGATATCCAGGCGACTACTCAATTCTAACATTCTCTTTTTTCGTTTTTCTTTGTTTGAGTGAATTCAAGTATGCGTGTGTGTGTGTGTGTGTACGCTTTTCTTTTTAAATTGATAAAAATTATTTCTTGCATAATTAATTGACGGGGGGCGAAGCAATAATTCGAATTCTAACCTCAAAAATGTCTGACTTATGGCTTCTGTTATTTTTTTTGTCTGCTTTTCTAAAAACGAAAATATTATGTACTCGAACAAATTTGCACATAGAAACTGTGTTTTTTTTCTTCTTTCTACAAAAATAACTAAATCGATTAACAAATATTACAAATCAAGTGCGAGATTTTTTGCAATTTGATAGACTGCAAAAAAATAAAGAAAAAGAAAAAGAAAAAATGTCGACCACTGTGCATTAATTCATTTTATTCCAACAGCAATAACAATCTTGAAAAAACTCCATTGTTCTTCAATAAAACATTTTTAAAACAGAAGTGTTCGGTTGTTGTTGTTGTTGTTTTCTTTCTTTCTTTCTACTTAAGAGAAATTTCAATAGTTTAATCCAACATGCGAGTTCAATTTTCGAAAAAAAAAAGAAGAATGAAGTTAATCTCATTCTATTCGAGTCGATAAGTAAGTGAATCTATCTTCATGTATTGATCTCTATTTGTTATCATCTTATTAGAAAACAACTAGTAACATCATTCTCTTGTTAATCCTAGACAAATGAGAACGAAACGAAAAACTTGTCTGAAGGAGAGAGATGCTGTACATTCTCCGTTGAGAACAAACCGTTCTTCTTCTCAAGTGTCTTTTAAAAATAATTACACAGAAAGAGAGAGAGAGAGAAAAAAAGAACAACGAAAGAAGAGAAGAACGATATTCGAATAGCGTCATCTTCGTTTCAACGTGCTTCGAACTCATAGATTTGCATATCTATTGTTGATATGTCTAGACGGTGAGTAGAGTGTTAAATGACAAAATATTAAAAATAAAAATTCATAAAAATATTTCTTAATCGTTAACACCTATGTGTTATCTTTGTTTCATCTATTCGAGAATTTCTCGGTTAATTGACAGTATTCTTCTATTTAACTAGATTTTTAAAACGAATATGTATTCAGTTCTATTTGTTCGAATCAAATTACACCATTTGACATACACGATATAGAACAACAACAACCACAACCATCACCATACATATCTATGCATATTTGCTTGAATGCAATTGCAATTTGTCTATGATATTTAGTTCTCTCGCATTTTTTTTGCATAAGATACATATCTCTATATTTAAAAGGACAACAATCAATATTTTCTTTTCATTTGTAGATCAATTCGGTTTCTTTCTTCTTTTTTTCTTATTATTATTGAGTATTGATAATGGCATCTTGTTCAGATTTCAATCGGTCTAATGTTCGATCAAGTACGAAGGTACGAATAATTTTTCTTCTATGAAATAAAAAAAACCTTGAAAAAGAAAATTATAAAACGAGACACAAACAGTCATTCAATTTGTTTTCGTATATTTGATATGAAATACTAATTAATTTGAATATAGTAATTGATTTTTAACATGATCACGTTCTGTTATGAATCATTCTACTGACATAAATCATCGAACTAATCAATATGGTATGTATCATCATTCCATCTGATTCTTTCTCTCATTTCTACATCAACTGTATGCATTGCCAAGGTTGAATGTTCATGCGTACATCCCTATACGTACGATAGAATAAGAAGGAAAAAAAGAATCGTTGACGATCCATCTATCATCGTTTTTTTTTGCATCTTGCCTTCATTTCTTTTACGTGCATACATAGATATTGAGCCATGAGAAGAGAGTGACAGAGCAGGGTGGAGCAATGGCAAAAAACTAACATAAATGAATGAATGAATGAATGAATGTGTGTGTGCGTGTTATAAAAGATAACCTTCCATTGCTCTCCATTTCTTTTTTTTTGTACGTATGCTCTCGATCAATGTTCTTCATGTATGCAGTACGCACAAGTACCCAAATACATACTCGACGTAGTATATCATACAACTGCACACATTAACTAAATAACGCACATACACACGCTTATATGTATGCATTCTCTCTCGTTTTTTTTTATTTCTAGGCTGCACATTTGCCACCATCATCGCCATCGATTCCGTTTTCAACAAGTAAAAAACTTGTTGAACCATTTAATCGACTCAAAAATCGTGCTAATCTATTTCGACGAAAGAATTATTCGTCGCAAACTAATCTAAGTTCGCAGTTGACAAATGATAATCGATTATCTTCGGGTACAGATCAAACAGTTCCGTCACATCGATTAACAACAAATAATTTCAATCGATCGAATGTTATTCAACTCAAACGTTCGAATTCAATGATATGTCCTCAACGACGTTTACAAACATTTCTCAATCAAAATAATAATCATACTGAGATTTATCGAAATCAACGTAATTCGATTTGTTTGGAATTAGCTGGTTGTTCAACTGACGAAAGTTCGACGGACGACTGTCAATTAAACAAATCATCTACTAATTGTTATTCGACAAAGACAATTTGTTCTCCCATGGCTGAAATCGATGAAAATGAACTTAATTCATCAAATCAACAACAATCATCGACGATCATCGAAGAAGTTAATATAAATTCTCCGAATGAAATCGATAAAAGTAAGACAAAGAACACGAACTTTTCGCCTTTCGATCTACCATTTAGTATCCTATTAAAGCAAATTGCTAATCAATTTATTGTGTTTTCTTTCTTTTGTTCAGTATCATCATCATTACTCAACAATCATAGTAATAACAACAGTGAACAGGCGTCTGTCATTCTTCCATCATCTAAGTCAACTATGGATGTTATTCTAAATGAAAAAGAAAATGAAGAAAAACAATCGGAATCGATATCATCTTCGCCGTTGTCGACGAAGAAGCCAAGTTCTATTCTATCTTCATCTCATTCATCATCATCAACTGCAATATCATCGACAGTTATATTACGAGATCATGCTGAAACGATTCGTACACGTCGACAATGTCATTCAAGTATATCTTTTCTTCAGCAACAACAACAACAACAGCAGCAGCAGCAATCGTTGTCGTCATCAGCCGACGAACCTTTCTATGATTGCAAACAGCAAGTTTCACCGAAGAAAACGAATTTAAATTTCGATATGTCAGTTGAAAAAGTGTCAATATGTACAATGACAGGAAAATCATTGATGAATCTCGATGAATGTTCATCATCATCGGAAGAGAAAGCTGTTCAAACAACATTAAACGAGAATTTAAATGCTAATTTATGCGTTAAACGAGCTATTTCATCGACAAGTTTAACATCATCATCATCAGCTTCGATTCAAACTGATACATTCGAAAAAAAATCGAAAGTACCTATTTCAACAATCGATGAAACAACAACAACCACAACCGATCATCTCAATTCATCTCATAAATGGCCACATATTCACGAGAGATTGCTCGGTGAACAAGCTTGTATTTACTGGGTTAATTATTTGGGTTCAACGGCAATTAAAATGCTAAATGAGGGTACAACCGCTCTTCCTGCACAAGCGATAACTCGATTGAAACAATCGACACAATATGCACGTGTATTGCCAATAATTGGCTTGAGTATTTCATCGCGTGGCGTTGAATTTTTAAAACATGCTAAAGAACGAGTTGTCATTTGTTTTCATGACATTAAATCCATTCATTGTGCATGTCAAGATCAAGATCTAAGATATTTTGCCTATGTTACACGCGAACAACGTTTAACTAACGGTATGTCACAGGGTCAACATTCTTCAACCATTGATAATAAACAACATGCACCATCATCACCATCATTATCAGTCAATGGCAGTGAATATCATCATTATTGTCACGTATTTGTCGTCAAAAGTGAATCGATGTCTACTGAAGTAAGACAATTTGAAAAAAAAAGAAGTGAAATGATGATTGATTTGTGTTCTGTTGCAGATTATGTTAACATTTGGGCAAGTATTTGATATTGCCTATCGACTTCATCGTCGTACGAAAACCAATGGTAAAAAAAGCAAAGATACACATTCACCATTATCATCAGTTACTAATGGTGAACGTCATCCTCAATTAGAAGTCATACGTCTTTCGACTAAGTCTGATATCGCACAAACAAATAATCTAATGATGTCGTCATCAACAACACATTCACCAGCTACTTCATCATCGTCATCATCGATGGATGATCGAAAAATCTTTGTTTGATTGATCTCTGCTCTCTCTCTCTCTTTTTAAACTTGTAAATGTGTGTTTGTGCGTGCGTGATATGCTCGTTTTGTTTTTCTACATACTATCTTTATTATTTTCTGCCAATGAGAAAAAACAGACAGACTATAAATTAAATAAATAATCTTTGCAAGAGAATCTTCAAAAGAAATATCAAATAGATTTTTGTGCATCATATACACTGATACATAGAGATATATTTATT